>Ga0163110_10000997_pt1 | contig 14050 bp, 3 predicted proteins | sample CRUFie1St17metaG_FD_108703 | JGI IMG/M metagenome (GOLD analysis project Ga0163110, IMG submission 108703) | Marine microbial communities from the Costa Rica Dome - CRUD Field 142mm St17 metaG | ecosystem: Environmental > Aquatic > Marine > Oceanic > Photic zone | place: Costa Rica: the Eastern...
AAATTGTTACAGTTAGAGATGCAGACGACGTGATGACTGTTCAATATCCATTTATTTCTATTGGATCAACATCAGGTATTGGAACTTTTGGTGGAGAAATAAGCGGTAATAATATCAACTTAAAATTCTATCCAGATGCATCATTTACTTCATTAGTTAATGTTCAAGCATTTAATGAAATATTCTATACAGCTACTGATTTTGATAACACACCAAATGAATTAAATTATGGAAGTGTTCAGCAAGAGGTATTTGTTACTACCTTTGATGGAAGAAATGGAAATAGAGCAAATAAAACTAAATTTGACTTAAAATATCAGGGAATCCCAATATACTCTAAAACATTTAATCCAGACGGAGTTGGACTTGAAAAATCAACTGGTATATTCACAATTAATAACCACTTCTTTAACACTAATGAAGAATTAACATACGAAGAATCTTCTACATTTGTCGGTGTCGCTGCTACACCAGTGTCAATTGGATCAACTGTAAATTTTGCAGGTATAAGCACTACTCTTCTCCCTTCAACAGTATTCGTAAAAAATCTAGATGAAAATAGATTCCAACTATTTCCAACTAGAGAGGATATAACATCTGGTACAGCAATTACATTCACAGGCACTGGATCTGGTAATGCTCACAAGTTAAGTATGACTCAAGCATTGACAAAAACAATAATTGGTTTAGATGGAGTAACCCAACAACCTATATCATTCACATCAATAGCACATACTTTGAGTGGTAATATTGGAGCAGCTACTTCACAGTTTGCATTGAGTGGTATTGGTTCGATATTTACAACAGACGTGTTGAAGATTGATGATGAATATATGAAGATTGAACAAGTTGGATTTACAAGCACAGTTGATGGTTCTGGTGTGATTGATGACTCATTAAATGTATCACAGGGTATTTCCACCATACCTTCAGTAAGGGTTGAGAGAGGAGTTCTCGGTATACCAGCAGCATCTCACTCAAATGGTGCAACTGTAAGAGTTCACAGAGGATCATTCAATATTGTTGATAGTTCAGTTTACTTTATTGAACCACCAAAGGGTAATACTAGAGAAAGAAAAACACCAACAGAGTTACCTTTTGTAAAAGCAGAATTTAGTGGTAGAACATTCTTAAGACAAGATTATACAACTAATATGATATTTGATGATATATCAGATAACTTTACAGGTATTGGAAAGACATATTCATTAACAGTTGGTGGTGCAAATACATCCGCAGGTATTCAGGTAGGAAATGGTGTATTATTCATTAATGGAATATTCCAAACACCATTTACAAGTAATAATGCAGGACACAACTATAAAATTACCGCTGATACTGTAGCAGGTTTATCTACAGTTAACTTCACTGGTATAACATCTGAAAATGGTCAACTTATAGTTTCAGAATCAGATATCAATCAAAACCAAGTTCCAAGAGGTGGTTTAATAGTATCGTTAGGTTCTACACCAGGTTTAGGATATGCTCCTTTAGTGGGTGCAAGGGTTCATCCATTTACAAACTCAAGTGGAGCAATCACAAGTCTTGCTGGCATAGGTACAACATCAGGAGTGAATATTGGTATTGAAACTGCTGTTTATGATAATGTTAGTGGTATCATCACAGTTACTACAGAAAAAGTTCACGGATTCTCACTTGGAAGACCTAATTCTGTTCATCTAAAAGATTTAGAATTTGTATGTCCTAAGACAGTTGTTGGTACACCTACAAACGCAACTTATAATGCAGCAACTGGTGTATTAACATTAACTATCGCTAATCATGGATTAACAAATGGTGATGCAGTGGTTCTTGACACTGGTTCAATTTGCTTTACTTGTACAAAAGATAGTAATAATTCAACCCATTGTTATCCTCGTGCAACAGACCCTGCAGCAAATCAATATCTAACTGTAAGTAATGTAACTACAAATACTTTCCGAGTCAATGTAGGTGCATCTGCTCCAAGTGATCAATATAATCATACATTTGTTTCTGCTGCTGCAAACTCAGTTAAGACGATTGGTGGTGGTGGATATGTTGGAGTTACAACCACAATCTTCCAAGATCACGAGAGACCATTATTTGTGGTTGGTATTGTTTCTGAAAGAACATTTGAGGTAAAGGCAGGAACAAGCACAATTCCTCATACTTATCAGGGTGGTGGTAATGCTATTGAGTTCTTCGATGATTTGACATTTGGTTCAGGTTATCGTGGCACAACAGTTGCAATTGGTGTCACTGATATTAATTTCTTACATGAATTTGTAAGTTCAAGCACAAACTCAATAACAGTACAAGGAGGAGGTTCTGGTCCATTTACTCCTACAGATGCAATTTATGAATCACATACAGGTCAACTAACCCTTATAATTCCTGGTCATGGATTAACCACAAGTAACAAAGTTAGAATTACAACTAATTCTCTCTTATTCAAGTGTAGTAAAGATGGTAACTTTAGTAATCATCCTTATCCTCGTGCCACTGACCCTGCAGCAGGTGTATTCTTAAGTATTACTGCTGTTACCACAGACTCTATCACAGTCAATGTAGGTGCTGGTGGAGGTGGTGGAACAGGAGCAAATATTACTGCTACAGTTGGTGTTGGCGGAACTTTAATTTTCAATATTGCTGCTGCTGGTAGTGGATATATTAATCCTCAAATTGATATACCTGAACCATCATATGATAATTTGGAAGTAGTCGGAGTATCAAGAATAGGTATTGGTACAACTACAGATACTGGAGAAAATTTATTACTTAACGTGAATGTAAGTGGTACATCAACAGTAACTGGTATAGGATCAACTTATTTTGAGATTAATAAATTTACCATAGCTAGAAGTGGACATTCATTTAAGAAGGGTGACAAATTTAAACCAGTTGGATTAGTTACTGCTTTAGGATTATCACAACCTATTCAAGAATTTGAGTTAGAAGTCTTAGAGGTATTCAATGATAAATTCTCTGCATGGCAATTTGGTGAATTAGATTATATTGATAGCATTAAAATACTTCAGGATGGTGAAAGAACAAGATTCCCTCTATTCTTTAATGGTGAATTATTAAGTTTTGAGAAAGATTTGACAGATACACAGTCTCAATTAATTGACTTGAATGCAGTATTATTAATCTTTGTTAATGGTGTATTACAAAAACCTAATGAATCATATCAGTTTGAGGGTGGTTCTACATTTACATTCCTTGAACCTCCTCGTGGTGAATCACAACCTGGATTGAATGACAATGATGATGTTGACATATTCTTCTATAAAGGAACTCAAGGAGTAGATACAATTGTTGAAGATATTCAACCAACTGTAAAAATAGGTGATACTCTTAAAATTGAAAAAAATTCTATTGTTGCAGGAATGCCAATAGTCCATACAAGTCGTGAAAAAGAACAAACTAGAGGAAGAGTTGTCAAAGAAATATTAAACACTGACTTGGTTGAAACTGATGTATATTCAGGAATTGGTATTGTAACCACTGGTGATGGCATAAGACCTATAACATGGACAAAACAAAAGCGTGACTTGAGAATTAATGGAACATTGATTGATAAGTCAAGATCAATTTTAGAACCACAAGTATATGCAACATCAAAAATAATAGGTGATTTATCTACTACTGATGGTAAAGGTGGTCCTGGTGACGGTATTTTTGTAGATAATGCAGAATCATTCTTTAAGGAAAATAATTACTCTGGAATTACTGTAACAGAGGTAGATGCTCTAATTACCTCTGGTAGTTTTGGTGTTGGTGCTGCAATTACTGCTATTATCAATAACAGTGGTGGTGTTCAAACTCTAGATATTACAAACCAAGGATCTGGTTATATTGATGCTGGTTCTGGTTCTCCTCTTAACCTTCCAATTAAAATATCTGGACCAGTGAGTGGTGGCACAACAGCGACTGCTGCAACTGCACAAATAGCAGGTGGAAAAATAATCTTAGCTGGAGTAATACAAGCAGGTACAGGATATACACATTCAAGTCCACCGCAAGTTATCATTGAATCACCACCATTCAATACAGAAAAAATATCAAGAATATCAAATGCACAAGGTTTTACTGGTATTATCACTGGCATACAACAAGTAAATAGACCTGGTCAATCTGGTGCTGCACTTAAATTCTTCTTCCATGCTGTTGAAGAAGACTCAAACGGTGCTTTGCAAAATGCAACTGTATCTGAATTGCTTGCTGGTTATCCAATTCTTGTAAAAGATACTAAAGTTGGTAATGGTGTCACATCTGTAAATCCTAAAGATACTAGTGTAGTAAGTATAGGAACTACATTTGTTGATAATATCTACATAGTCAATTCAATTACAGCTGATGGGTCAAAAGGAATTTGTACCTGTCATGTTCACAGTAATAGTGTTTCATCTATAGCAGGAATAGACACAACTGGTTCATTTACCAGTGTCAATGCACTTGGTCAGGCAGATGTATTAGGAACTATCAATTGGGGTGTTCTATATGGCACTAATCTTGTTCGCTCATCAAGTCCTATTTCAATAGGAGTTACAGGATTAACAGTTGACACTGATTTAACCGATTTCCCAACTATTCAACGTAAAAGTTACGATAAAATAGGTGAGAGGGGTCATAGATCATCTGGTTCATATAGGGCAGATTTAGCATGATAAGCAAACCACTATAAATAAAGAAAAAGTTTAGATACAATGTCAGCAATTGTCACTGATCAATTTAGAATATTAAATGCAAATAATTTTGTAGCATCAGTAGAAGATACAAATAATTCATATTATATCTTTATTGGACTGTCAAATCCAAAGGGAACAAACACGCTTGTAGGATTTGGTAGAACAACAGATTGGGATACAGATACACCAGCTCCAACTGATAGTTTCGCATATAGGAAACATTCTACCGATACTATGATGTATGGAAGAAAGATATCATCTGCAAATATAAGGAGAGTTATAAGAAGAATAGATTGGGTTTCTGGAAATAAGTATGAAATTTATAGAGATGATTATAGTGCACAAAATCCAAGTCCTAATACGAAAGCAAATTCATTATATGATGCCAATTATTATGTGTTAAATTCAGATTTTAAGGTTTATGTTTGTATTGATAATGGATCTACAGGAGATAATCCTACTGGTAACGTATCTCAAGATGAACCTACCTTCACTGACTTAGAACCATCTAAAGCAGGTAGTAGTGGAGACGGATACGTGTGGAAATACTTATTTACTATTTCACCTAGTGATATTGTAAAATTTGATTCAACAGAATTTATTACTGTTCCAAATGGTTGGTCTACATCAACAGATAGTCAAATCAGAAATGTTAGAGAAAATGGAAACTCCAACGCAAACAATAATCAAATTAAACACATTTATATTGAAAACTCAGGAGTTGGGTATAAAACTGGAAATGGACAAGAGGTACCTATCATTGGTGATGGAATTGGCGGTAAAGCAAGAGTAGACGTAGTTGGTGGTAAAATAACTAATGTAACCGTTAGTTCTGGTGGTAAAGGTTATACTTATGCATTAGTTGATTTGGGTGAGTTAAGAACGAATGCTGTTTCAACTAATGCAAAACTAGTTCCAATCATACCTCCAAGTCTAGGGCATGGTTATGATATCTATACAGAATTAGGAACAGATAAGGTAATTTGTTATTCAAGATTTGATGATACAACAAAAGATTTTCCAACTGATACAAAATTTGCTCAAATCGGTATTGTAAAAAATCCAACAAAACCAGATTCAACAGACATTTTCACTGCCGATAGTTATTCTTCCTTACAAGCAGTTAAGTTAACAGATGTTTCTGGTACTCCCAAGATTGGTGAAGTAATTGAGCAAGTTTTAACAGTAAGTCCAAACAACGGAAAGATTGCAAGAGGTTATGTTGCATCATTTGATGAAGAGACTAAAGTATTGAAGTACTTTAGAGATAGATCCCTTAATTTTAATCCAACACAATTAGATCATACTGATTTTGTTGGTGTAAGTACAGATGGAAGAATATTCCAATTTGAAAGTGCAGCGACTAGTGGTGTTATTAAAGGAAATGAATCTCTGTTTACAGGTTCTGTTGAAAAAGGATTTACGGGAGTTTCAACTATAACATCGGGTAATAAATTAGTTAATCTAGGAACTAACTTCAACGCAGGATTATCTCAATCTGAGATAAATAAAGGGTCGGGTGAAGTTATCTACTTAGATAATAGACCTGAAATTACCAGAAGCACTCGACAAAAAGAGGATATTAAAATCATACTCGAATTCTAACAATGCCACAAAAGACCAATTTAAATATAAGTCCTTATTATGACGATTATGATAAGGCTAAAAATTTCTATAAAGTTTTATTTAAACCAGGTAGCCCAGTTCAAGCTAGAGAATTAACTGGATTACAGTCAATTCTACAGAATCAAGTAGAATCTTTTGGAAAACATATCTTTAAAGAAGGATCAATGGTCATACCTGGTGGTATTGAATATAATCCTGCTTATTTTTCATGTAAAATAAACTCAACACATTTAGGCATTGATGTTACAGTTTATCTTGATAGTTTAATTTCAGCTAATGGAGGAAAAGGTACAAGAGTTCGTGGTCAAAGTTCAGGTATAATTGCAACTATAAAAAATTATGTGCTACCACCAAATGAGGGTGTTACTGAATCTACTATATTTGTTGCATATAATCAATCAGGAAATGATGGTCAGAATGTTGCTTTTCCAGATGGTGAAGTATTAATTCTTGAAGAGAATCTTACTTATGGAAATACAACAATAAATTCTGGTGATACTGTTTTAACATTAATACCTGAAAATGCTTCTGCGACAGGTTCTTCATTTGGTATTCAAGAAGGTGTATATTTTGTACGTGGAACTTTTATTGATGTATTAGAGTCTCTCATAATTCTTGAACCTTATAACAATAAACCATCATATCGTGTTGGTCTTGAAATAATAGAGGAAGTAATCAATGCAAATGATGATGATTCGCTGTACGATAATGCAAAAGGATTTACAAACTTCGCTGCACCAGGTGCTGATAGATTTAAGATTACTGCAAGATTAGCTAAAAAATCCTTAAATGATTATAATGACACTAGTTTTGTCGAACTATTTCGTGTAAGAGATGGTGAAACTAAGAAATTACAGAATGAAAGTGTATATTCAGAAATTAAAAAATATTTTGCAAAAAGAACTTTTGATGAGTCAGGAAACTATGCTGTTGAACCTTTCCGTGTAAATTTACAAAATTCTCTCAATGATGAAATAGGAAATGATGGTTTATTTGCAGAAAATCAATTAACCGATGAGGGAAATAATCCTTCTGATGATATCATGTGTGTCAAATTATCTCCAGGCACAGCATATGTAAGAGGATTTGATGTTAGATTACCTGGCACAACAGTTCTAGATGTTCAGAAACCAAGAGATACAAAATCAATTAACTCTGCATCTATTCCATTTAATATGGGAAGTGTTTTAAGAGTAAATAACGTTCAAGGAACACCATTTATCAATATTGGTGGACCTAATACTTCTTCAAATGTGATTGGATTGTTTAGTAGAAGAAAAGGAAATACAAACGCCTCAAGTGGTGTAAAAATTGGTGAAGCAAGAATATATGCATACAACGTTTCTGATGCATCACATGCTGGTGCTACCACAGAGTATGATCTACGTTTATATGATATACAGACATACACTAATCTAAAATTATCTGCTGTTCCCACAGCTCCAATTGGTACAAAAGTGAGAGGTCTAGCAAGTGGAGCGATTGGATATACATCTCAAGCAGTTAATGCAAGTGGATTAGATGAGATATCGTTAAGCCAAACAACTGGAAAATTTGTTCAAGGTGAATCAATCATAGTTAATGAGCAGACAACTAATTTTAATGCTTCTATACTTGAAGTTCATGCCTTCACTGTTAGAGATATTAAATCAGTTTTTCAGGATGCTGATGGTATTTCAGGAACTCTAGTCTCAGATTTTTCTGCAGATACTGTGCTATATGATCGTATTCTTACTAATTTTTCTAATACAGATGTACTAAATGTTGCTAGTGTTGACAGTTCTAATGATACAGGATCCATACCAGGTCGTAACTTTGGTGGAGTATCAGGAATTACAACAGATGCAGTGATTTCATACGCATCAGCTGATTTTGCAGATCCTGTATTTAATGTTGTGACAAATGTAGGTAACGGTGCAAATATAAATTTACAAGCAGTACAAACTGTAACTGGTATTTGTAACGGTGATGTTCTCGCTTCAGGTTCATCATCAGGAGTCTTTAGGGTTAAAGAACCTTTAATAAGAAATTTAAGAAGTTCTGGATTATACACACCATTACCAAGAAGAAATATATCAAGTCTTAATACATCTAATTCTAATTTAGTAATAACAACTCAGGTAACTGGTAAAACTCTTAATGGTAATTCTTTAACTATTTCTACCGATGATGCATTAGACCCAGCTTCAGGTATTACAAGTGCATTCTTTGAGCCATTTGATGCTGAAAGATATAGTGTTCACTATACTAATGGTGGTACAGAAAATCTTACATCAGACCAAGTTGTTGTTTCTGCTGATGGTGGGTCTGTTAAATTTAATGGATTATCACAGCCAAATGCTGCATGTACAGTTAATGTTACTCTGAAGAAAATTGGTCTTACCAGTAAAACAAAAAATTATGTTAGAAGTCAACAGTTTGAGGTAACTAGGACTGTTGGAATTTCAACTAATGGTAGTTTAACAACAGATGCAGGATTAACGAATAATCTTGGTTATGGTACAAGAGTAGAAGATCAAGAGATATCACTTAATGTTCCAGACGTAAGTAAAATTATCGCAATATACGAATCAAAAAATACATTAAAACCAGTATTTGATAAATTAACATTTGTTTCTGGATTAAATTTAGATACTAACGCTGTTATTGGTGAAAAAATAATTGGACAAGAAAGTAGAGCAGTAGGTCAAATAGTTGAAAGAACATCAACTACAATCAGTTTTGTATATCTAAACGCCAATAAATTTACATTAGGTGAGCAAGTTAAATTTAAGGAATCCGCAATTTCTACTATTTTGCAGGAAATAACAAACGGTAATTACATTGATAGAACTGGTAATTATAACTTAAACAAAGGACATAATAGACAATTCTTAGATTATTCAAGAATTGAAAGAAAGGCAAAATCTGGTATACCAGCAAGAAGATTACTAATTGTATTTGACAAATATGTAATACCAGCAGGAAATAAAGGTGATGTATGCAGTATCAATTCATACACTGCTGACAGATATCAAAATGATATTCCAAATGTGGTTGGTAATAGATTAACCGATATACTTGATTTTAGACCTAGAGTTAAAGAATTTGGTTCAGGTGTAAATGGTTCTCCTTTTTCATTCCATAATAGAGATTTTGAAGAAGAAAATAAATTTGTTATAACTCCTGATGAAAGTTCAATTTTAGGATATAGTTTCTACTTACCAAGAATTGATAAGTTAGTCATAAATCAATTTGAACAAGTTAAATTAATTAGAGGAGAATCAGCAGAAGTTCCTGTTCCCCCAACTGAAGTTGGTAATTCAATGGAGGTTGCTCAAATTACATTACCTCCATATCTCTATGATGTTGTTAAACAACCATCAATAAGAATGTTTGATAATCGTCGTTTTACGATGAGAGATATTGGTGCGTTAGAAAAAAGAATAGAAAACTTAGAGGTTATGACATCCTTAAGTGCTCTTGAACTTGATACAAAAACGCTTCAAGTGAAAGATAAGGATGGTCTTAATAGATTTAAGACAGGATTTGTTGTCAATAACTTTAAGGATAGAAACTTTATTGATTTTAGTCGTGAAACAGGTTCTAGATGTGAAGTCAATGTTGTCAATCGTGAATTAGTTAGTGCGGTTGATTTCTGGTCACTAAAAGCAGAATTAGCACTAAACCCAGATATTGATCCAGCTGCTGCAGACTTAAACTCTAATTTACAATTATTAGATACAAATTGTAGGAAAACAGGTGATCTTCTTACACTTGATTACACAGAAGTTGATTGGATTGATCAACCACAAGCATCATTAAAAGTGAATGTCAACCCATTTAATGTAACAGTTTTTGCTGGTGCTGTTGTTCTTGATCCACCATCAGATAACTGGTCACGTACAATTTACATTGAAAATGTAAGAACTGAATCAACTGGTGCAACATGGGTTGAGCAATCAAATATTGTTTCAAGTAGTTCAGTCAGTGAGACTGATGTTGATACTGTGACTGTTGAGTTAGAGACTGACTTAGATGAGTTTGAGGAAAATCATCGTGAGAGAAGAACAACAACCACTGTTACAACAACACAAACAGTTGAAAGAAGTTTCACTAACGTACTTGAAGGTCCATCAGAGGAATTTGATTATGTTGAGAGTATAAAAATTGATAGTGAAGCAGATCCATTCATGCGTTCAAGAAACGTCTTCTTTGCTGCCAATGGATTGAAACCAACAACAAGACATTATCATTATCTTGATAGTGCTTCTCCAGATATCGTACCAAAACTCGTTGAGATTGAGATGGTATCAGGTTCGTTTACAGTCTTTGAAAATGCCAGAATAGAATTACCTAGTATTCAGGATGATCCACAAATTGCATATGTACGAGTACAAAGACCAAATCATAAAATAGGTGACAATGCAAGACCAGACGTTGCAGCTGGACTTGGTGCACCTGCAGTTGCTGTTGAGGAATATTCCGTTGATCCATATGATACAGGTAGACCTGCACCTTCTAACACTTATTCAGCGACATCAAGGTTATTGAACATAGATGTTACTGCATTAGCAAATAGTGAAGAATATTTTGGTTATGTTGTTAAAGGGGCAACCATCATAGGTGAAACGAGTGGTGCAGTTGCGACAGTAACAAGCGTTGATTTGTTCTCAGATAATTGGGGTGATATAATTGGTGCATTCTTCTTCAGAAATGCAAATGCAGAACCAAAACCTCCAGTGACATTTAGATCTGGTACGAAAACATTCAGAATTACTGCTGCACCAGAGGGAACGATAGTTTTACCAGGCGAAACATCAAATGCAAGTGATGCATCAGGTGTATTCACTGGAACAGGTGTTATAATTACTCAAACAACAAACATGGTTTCTGTTAGGAACCCACCACCACCCCCTCAGAGACCTAATGAAACCACTGTTAGTGTAAATGTTAATTCATCAACAGATACGCAGTTTATAGAGGCACCTAATAGAGATCCTTTAGCACAATCATTTACTGTAGATGAAACTGGTGCTTTCTTAACATCGTTTGACGTTTACTTTGCAAGGAAAGATCCAAATGCTAAATTATTTGTTGAATTAAGAACTATGGAACTTGGTACACCAACCAATTTGCTAGTTCAAGATTTTGCACAAATAGCATTAAATCCAAATCAAATTAATGTATCTGACGATGCTTCTTTAGCAACAACAATTCGATTCCCGTCTCCAATTTATTTGGAACCTAGAAAAGAATATGCTCTTGTGTTCTTAGCACCATCATCTGATTTATATGAGATGTGGGTTGCAAGAATGGGTGAAAAAACAATTAAATCAACAGTTTTACCAGATGTAGAAGATGTTGTCGTAGGTAAGCAGTACATTGGTGGTAGTTTGTTTAAATCACAAAATGGAACTATTTGGACTCCAAGTCAGTATGAAGATTTAACATTCAAATTACGCAAAGCATCCTTTGTTGAATCTGGAACAGTTACATTCTTTAATACACCAATTGAAGCAGGTAACTTAAATGCTCAAAGATTACCATCTAATCCACTTAAAGCGTTACCAAGAAAAGTAAAATTACCTGTTGCTGTTGCAAAAACTACTGTTCCTATTGGAAGAAAAGTAAGTTCTGGTGCAACTGGAGATGCGGATGATAAGAGTATTACAGGTATTGTTGAAGCACATGGTGCTGCAGTAACTGCCATTGAAATTATATCAGGTGGAACTGGATATGCTTTTCAAAATAATTCTAACGGTGTTAAATTAAAACCAATATCTGGTTCTGGAGAAGATATCCAAGTTAACTTGACTATAAATGCCTCTGGAGTTGTTACAGGTGCATCTGTTGTAGGAAGTGCACAGGGTAATGGATACGTGGTTGGTGATGTATTAGAAATTAATACAGATACCTCCGTAAATGCAAATTACACAAAGGGTGCTGGATTTAAGGTTGTAGTTAAAACAACTGCTGCTACAACAACTCACTTGTATCTTACAGATGTTCAAGGTGATAAGTTTACAAGTGGTGATTTATTAATTCATTATGGTGCAGGTAACAATAATCGTACCTCTGCAGGTGTTAATATATCTGCTAATTCAACACAAAATGGTGAATTATTCTCAGGAGATGTATTTGAAGTAACTCAATATAATCATGCACATCATGGTGTTAACAATAAAGTTGTCATCAAGAATGTAAAACCTGACACATTAAAAGTCCAGACTACATCTGCACTTACTGCTGAAGCAACAGTAGTTCAAGTTGAAAATGTAGACCCATTCAGATCATTTAATGGTATTACTACAACGACTGGTGAGGCTTTAATTGGTAGTGAAATTGTATCCTACACTGTGGGAACTGGTTCATTGACTTTGACTAGAGGTAGATTTAACACAACACCAGTAACTCATGTTGTTGGATCTGACATACAAACTTACGAGGCATCAGGAATTTCATTGGTTGGTATTAATACAACTCATGATATTACTACATTTGATGATAATTTTGATAATTATTACTTAAAAGTTGATGTTCTTGGACTAGACTCTAGAAGAACAGATAAAGAACTCATATGCTTTACAAATGAAAGAGCATTTGGTGGTGTTAATGTTGCTGCGTCACAAAATCATCAGTTCAGTTCTTTCTCACCACAACTAAATGTTATAACACCAGGTAAGTCAACAAGAGTTGGAACCAATGTTAGAACAATTAGTGGTACAAGTGCAGGTGGTAATGAAATATCATTCTTAAATCAAGGATTTGAACCAACAGCGTTAAATGAAACAACATTTTTCCCAACTCCAAGATTGGTGGCATCAAAGGTTAATGAAAGTGAATATTTGACAGATTTACCTAAGAATAAGTCTATAACTCTAAATGTAAATATGTCTTCTACTGATTCTAACTTATCACCAGTATTGGATACTAAAAATGCAATATTCATTTTAGGTAGAAATAAGATTAATAATCCTATTGGAGAAGATAATTATGCATCTGATTCTAGAACTAATCAATTAACAGATGATCCTCATGGTTCAATATTTGTATCAAGAAGAGTTATCTTGAAAAACCCTGCCACATCACTTAAAGTTTTAGTTGCTGCAAGTGTTGAGCCAGAAGCAGACTTCAGAGTGTTCTATAGATTATTCAGTTTTGATTCTAGTGAAGTATCTCAAACTTACAGAGCATTTCCTGGTTACAAAAATCTAAATGATACGACAGGAGATGGTTTTGGTAATGATATTATTGATCTAAATCAGAATGATGGTAGAGCAGATGCTTTTGTATCACCAAGTGGATTTAATCAATTTAAGGAATATCAATTCTCTGTGGATGATTTAGAGGAGTTTAATGGATTTGCGATTAAGATCGTAATGACTTCAACGAATGAATCTATTCCAGTTCGTCTAAAAGACTTTAGAGCGATTGCGTTAGCATGATACCAGTAGAAGGACACAAAAATCTATTTCGTGACGAAAAAACAGGTGCTATTGTTAATTGTGACAATAATGCATATGAGGATTATATCGACATGAAAAGAAGAAATAATGATAAACAAGCAGAATTAGACAGTATGAAAAGAGAGATTAATGAGTTAAAATCTCTCTTAAAAGACCTTGCATCAAAGATAACGTCTTAGAAACATAAATACTTTCAGATCTGAATTGCTTTACATAGATGGCAAATATAAAAGTCAGAGTTGGACAACAAAATGCCACAAAAGTGATTTCTTCACTGGCAGGTGCCCAAACTCTATCATTAAC
>Ga0163110_10000999_pt1 | contig 14028 bp, 8 predicted proteins | sample CRUFie1St17metaG_FD_108703 | JGI IMG/M metagenome (GOLD analysis project Ga0163110, IMG submission 108703) | Marine microbial communities from the Costa Rica Dome - CRUD Field 142mm St17 metaG | ecosystem: Environmental > Aquatic > Marine > Oceanic > Photic zone | place: Costa Rica: the Eastern...
ACATCAAACTCGGTTTTGTCGAGTAACCTTCGTAAATATCTCTTAACTATTCCAATCAAAGGAATTCCAAGTATCAAGATTAGAATACCTGAGGCAGGTCCTGCAGACACAGAGTCTTGAAAACAAGAAAAACTTGGTTCTAATTGATCGGGAAAATCTTCGAGACAATTGGACATTGTATATACCTCGAAACATGAAGGAGATAATTGTTAGCAGTCATGGGAGGGTGAAGAGGCGATCATCACCATGTCCATCCATCAAGCCAATCCTCACAGCAGCATCTATCCAAGCATGTGCGTAATTGATCGCTCCGAAGGCTCGGACTAAATCACCCTGATCTAGGAAGTGCTTAGCATCTGCTTGGTAATCATCACACATCCTCATCATTGAATCGAGTCTTGCTACATCTTCTCCAGACTCTGCAATCGGTGTTGCTTTTCCTCGTGCTTCTGCTGTTAATTCGAGATACTTCTCGACTTTTTCTTTCGTTACCCTAGAACCTTCGTCTGACATTATGCAGCCTCCTGTGGAGCTCCACGCAAGTGCTGATTTGCAGCCTCGCTGAGTTTGAAGTATCGAGTTCTACCTTGCTTTCTTACCGACAGAAGACCCTTGCGTCGCATTCCATTGTAAATTTGGGAGAGACGGGAACGCCCGACTTCTAAGCGAGCTTGTAATTCGTCATCGGAAGGAGAGACTTCACGCGTTGACGAGGCCTCAACTATCATCCGCTCGGCCTCGGTTAGTGTTTGCAAGACAATTGGGTTGAATGGTAAATCTGGTTCCCATGTCGGACCTAATGAAACTGGAATTTGTACAGGAACTTGCACAGGAGTTGGTGGCGGGGTTGGAATTGAAGGTGGTGGTGGAGTAACAGGAATTGCAGGGATGCTAACTTGAGCTGGTTCAGGCTCAAAAATAGGTTCTGGAATTTCGACTGGCATTTCTTCAGCCGGCCCGTCGTCTACGAACCATTCCGTTTCAATTTCTTCAACAATTGGCTCTGGTTCTGGTGCTGTTGTTCCGAATACCCTAGGGTTATCTGGTAAGGTAGATTTGGAATCTTGATCGACTATCCAAACTGACTGATCGTCGTGGAAAACCGACTCTTCGACGCCTGACTGCACAGAAGTATCGATTCTTGCGGTAGAATGTTCATCCTCAACACTTGCAGGGGGCATTTCCCTCACCGGAGTCTTTGGCACCAAACTCTTGTGTGGCTCAGCGACTTGAATCGGTGTGTCATCTCCGGTTGTTGGCATTCTGTCATTAGTATGCAATGTTCGACTTAATAGACGGCCAAAATTCCCTTTTGGTCGCATAGACTCAGGTAATTTAGGAGGTTCAGTGCCCTCTTCTACATAGTAAAAGCCAGATTCATCTGGTGCTCTTTGATACTCTTCCTCTGATTGCGCCTCTGGTAAATCCTCTTCAAAATTCAAACCACCCTCTTCAGCAATCGCTGGTTCCGATTGTTGTGGGGGATCCCATATTTCATCTGGAGTTTCAAATTCATCATTCCAGGTTGTCGGCTCATCTTCATCCTCTTCCTCAACCAGTTCCTCTTCTTCATCATCCCAAAGATCCTCGGGTTCATCGTCATCCTCTGTGGTGTATTCTTCAAAATCAGTTGATTCTTCTTCATCGTTATCGAATCGGGACTCTTCAGAAAAATCAGTAAATTCAGATATTTCTTTTTCTAGTATTTCTTCTGTAATTTCGGGTTCGGGTTCAATTGGAGGTGCCCTCCATGTCGTTAAGCGATCAAGAGTTCCTCCATCCGAGGGATTATGTCTTTCATCGATTAAATCACGAAGTAATCGAATAACTCTGCGAGGATTACCGTCTGTGTGCTTGTGTATTGCGGATAGTAGGCTCGGCCTGATATTCCACTTCTGATTGGCCGAGCGAGATACTCTACGGTCACTCAATGTCTGGATTTGCTTCTCGTCTAAATTCAGTAAATGATGAGGGGTGTCGAATATATCCAAAACCTCATCATCTAATCCCGCTAATTGAGCAGGGGTTAGGACTACCACGACTAATGCCCGAAGTCTTTGGAGTAGAGGGGATAGTCGAGAAAGTACCTGGTTCAAATCGACACTTGCAGGATAATCGAAAGCGATCAGTGGTAATGTGCCTGTTTCTTTGTCAAGAATTTCTACCATCTTATCTGATACTTGTTGCATTGATGGCGGGATTTCAAAGCCACCAAAATGAACTGACAATTCGTGAATAATTCCTTGAACTGGATCATCCGCTTCTGGCCAAAATTGTCCGATGTATGGGCGGCGTGATGTAGTAGAAGCTAGAGCGTTTAGGAATGAGGTTCGGCCCGAGCCACGATCGCCAACTAATAGCAACATTCGTGGCGTTTGGGAAATTAGGTGCTCGCGCCATTCGGATAGTAATTTGTCACGGCCAACGAGGTATTCTACCCGACTTGGCTCAATTGGTCGGAGATCGAAGGGGTTACCTCGTAACGGGGGTAAATCGAGTACCGACACAGACCCCTCTGCCATTATCAGTCGAGATTAGGGGTTAGTACATAATGTTCACGCATACTCACGCATTAAGATTGTGAAATTAACGTATTTATTTTGAATTTCATAGAAGAATTCTACCACATAGGCTCTAAGTAATTCGTTTTTAGTACTAGCCCATTAACGCTTTACTAACGCTTAAGCAATGCGTTAATGATGCGTTAATGGCTAAATTAACGCTTTTTCTCAGCCAATTCAGCATAAAAATCGACGAATAGAGTCAATCAAGAGTGACTTATCAGTCATTTTGGAGGATTTAGCAAATAGACCCCAAGTACCTGTTTTGAACCAAATGACCACGAAGTGCTTAGAACCGGAAGGTTGTCGCAAGGCTTGGTGAAACAATGCCCGTTGACAACAGCCGATTGAGCGGATTCTACAAACTATCAGTTCCTGAAAGGAGAGCCATGCTAGCAGAACTTGCTGGCCTTAGTGAGGAACAAGTCCAGGCATGGGCTAATGCGGAACTAGACGAAGGTACAGCTGACAGAATGATTGAGAATGTTATCGGGAGATATTCCCTGCCAATTGGAGTGGCCACGAACTTCATTATTGATGGAGAACATTACGTGATTCCTTTCGTTGTTGAAGAAGCCAGTGTTGTGGCGGCTGCATCAAACATGGCAAAGAGATGTCAGAAAAATGGCGGCTTTACATCTAACAATACCGATCCAGTAATGATTGGTCAAATTCAAGTCGTTGATTGCGAAGACCCAGTTGCTTCCAGAGAGGCTATCCTAGCATCTAAGGAGGAATTGATTCAATCCTGTAATGATGTGGATCCGATTCTAGTTAAGTTCGGCGGAGGATGTAAGGATGTAGAGGCTCGAATTATTGAAACCGATTCTGGACCTATGATTATTGTTCACATCTTAGTAGATTGTAGAGACGCTATGGGTGCAAATGCTGTCAATACAATGGCTGAAACTATCGCACCAAGAATTGAGAGCATATCCGGAGGAACTGTGATTCTGAGAATCATCAGTAATTTAGCCGTTCACAGGCTTGCACGAGTAAGTGCAACCTTCACTCCAGAAGAGATGTCAGATTCCGGAGATGATGCAGCCAGAGGGGCTGAAGTAATTGAGGGGGTTCTGCAGGCCTATCACTTCGCAGCTGCAGACCCATTCAGAGCGACTACCCATAACAAGGGCATAATGAATGCAATATCGCCTATTGCAATAGCCTGTGGACAAGACTGGAGAGCTGTAGAATCGGGAGCACATTCCTATGCAGCACATGAGCGAACATATGGTTCAATGACACATTGGGAAAAAGATTCGAATGGCAACCTGGTTGGCTCTATTGAAATCCCGATGGCTGTAGGATTAGTAGGTGGAGCAATTAGAATTCACCCCGGTGCTCAAGCCAATGTTGCACTACTAGGTATCAACTCAGCAGATGATCTAGCCAAGGTAATGGCTGCAGCAGGACTAGCGCAAAATCTCGGAGCACTTCGTGCTTTAGCCACAGTGGGAATTCAAGCAGGCCACATGAAATTACATCTGCGCAATATGATTGCAAGTGCTGGAGCATCGGCAGATGAAATCGAGCCTGTTGCAGCAATCGTAAGAGAAAGCGGAGATAGGATTACAATGGCAACCGTCGAATCTGCTTTGCAACAAGTTCGTGGTAATTGATTACTCATCAACTTGAGAAGCTTCCATGGCTAAGGCTTCCTCCGAAGGAGCCTCGGAGAATTCTTCTATTGTCATTTGTTCATCTGACAGGGAAGCGGCTAACTGAGCACTGGTCAGACCTGCCTTTGCGGCTTCTGCCCTGAACCACTCCCTAACCTTCTGATATTCAACTTCAGGGCAACCGAAGTATTCTGCGAATCTTCGGGTAGTGGTTAATCGTCGAGTCAATCCATCTCTGCGCCTATCAATGAATCCAAAACCGGCTAATTCCCTTACCCTATCATATGCCTTGGGGCCTATCATGTCCACAAGTTGTGCCTGCTTCATAGGCTGGTGATATGCGATAAGTGCTGCTGCAGGAAGCAATCTAGCTGGGACATCTGGCCTTACGGATTCCGGTAAGTGTGAAGAAAGAGTTGGTCTTACCTCGAAAATCCACCTTCCTGCAACTTCTGTCAATTGTAATGCAGAATCTCTTCTGCGCTTTATCGTTGATCGTAAATTTTCCAATGCCCCGGAAACCTCTGAACGAGTTTTGCCAGTCTGTTCCATCAACTCCTCAACTGTCATTGAGCGACCGGAGCTAAACAAAATAGCCTCCAAGATTGTGGATAATTCAATTGATTCAGACATCGACTTCCACCTCCATCTCTGGTTTAGGATTGATTTTTTCAGTTAGAACGTCAAAATCTTCGAAATCGGGATGTAAATCTTTTATCGAAATCAAGCCATTTCGACCCGATTGTTGAGTTAAATCGGCATAACCTCTGTGTGTCAGAAATAATGCAGATACCAAAGCGGTAACCTGCGCTTCCGCTTCTGCTTCATCAAACTCTAAGCCACCTTCAACCGATCTATCTCTGAGGTATGTTGCAATATCTTTCAGGTCTACTGCCATATCACCCTCGTCAGACCTATCTCTCAGAGCGTTCCATGTTCGACGAAGATCCGCTTCCAAATCTTCAATGTGTAGGCTGCCAGAAAATCTCGCCCTTGCTTTGGCGTGAGCTTCTCTTCTTTCTTTTGCGATTTGTTCTCTTAGTTTCAAATCCTCTGAAATTTGTTTTGCGCTCTGTAGTCCCATTAGTAATTCACCAAGAGTCACTGGGCGACTTTCCTCTCTATGTATTCTACCCTCAAACATGGATGGCAGGACTGTATCTGCTGCTCCGGTCATTACCCCTACAGAGAAATTGTAATCATCTTCGCTGAATTCTGTTTCCCAGCCACTGACATCGAAGTCTAGGAAGTCATCTTCCAATTCATCCCAAGCGCGGTCCTGTCTTTCGATAAGTGTCGAGGCTTGACCACGTAGAATCTGCCAAGCCATACGAATTAAGCGTCCACAAGTGGGTAAATCGATGTTATCTGTTGTCTTGATTCTCTCTTCAAACATTTCCAAGAAACTAGTCAGATTAACATCCCAAGGGTCTAGGTCTTTTGATCTGAATAATTGAAATACTAATGCGACCGAACGGTCAAACGGGTCGATTAAGAACTGATGTTCTGCTTCCTCTAAACTTGCTAATTCGACCAGACGATCTAGATAACGGCTAGTTTCGAGATCCTCTTCACCTTGTAGCAGCCTTGTGACAATGTCATCCCGCATAGCAGTAGCATCGAAGACTGTCATTCTTCTCTCTCCAACTCCTGCTCGATTACAGCCGCGCTGTCAATATCTGCCTCATCTTCCTCTTCTGGTGGAGTTGCGGCTTCTTTCTCTGCAATGTCTTCATTCCATTCTTCTGTTCTTTCTTTGAGTGAAGACATGGTTGATTCGTTAGAGTCATTGGATTCTTCTTCCATCTCTTCAGAGACTTCAACACCTGCTCTGTCAGCAAGACCGCCTAAACTCAATGGACGATCCATCGGCTCTGGAACTTTTGGCATAGTCTCAGCATTCGGTAAGTTAGTCATTCCTTCCTTCGCTGTTTGAGCCTCCTTCAGAGCATCTTGCTCAGCCTCGAATTCTTCTCCAAGTTCGATAGCAGCCGCTCTATCAAAGTCTGCAATTCGGCGGCTACATCCATCTCCAGCGTGGGTGATTCCGATGTGGTGGTCGGCTAAAGTCAAGCTGACCTTTCTTAGGGTAACCATGATGAATTGGGCGTGTGTACTACGGATCCTGCAGAGTGTTGCAATTCTTTCTGCGTTGAATGGATCTAGATTTTGGTCTACCTCATCGAAGTAATAGAATGGGCTCGGTTCGTAATCTTGAATTGCGAATACGAAAGCAAGTGCGGCCATTGATTTCTCCCCTCCCGACAAGAAACTTCGTTGAGTCCTCTTACTCTTTCCAGGAGGTATGCAAGCCATTCTAAGGCCGCCCTCAAATGGATTCTTTGTATTTTCAAGTTGCAATTCTCCTTCGCCACCAGGCTGTAACAACTTGTAGGCTCTGGTGAAATTTCGATTTACTTCCTCAAAGACTGCAAGAAGTCTTGTTTTTCTCTCGTCTTCGAGTTGCTCTGCTAGGCTTACTAGCATAGCATGCCTTTCCTTGCAGAGTTTTCCATCGGCGACTAGGCCTGCGATTCTCTCTACTGTAGTATCGTAGTCTTCTATCGCAAGCATGTTGACGTCGCCGAGTTGGCCGAGGCGGCGATCTAGGCCCTGCACCCCCTTCTCCGCCTCGGCCACTGTTGGCAGTTGAATTTCTGAATCCGGAAGTGAAATTTGATTTTCAGAGAGGTCTGTCTCCAAATCAATCAATGTCGCTTCCTTGTTACGAATACTCTCAACAAGACCCTCTAGTCTTGATTTGATGGCTTCACGCTGAGTTTGCATCTGTTCCACGTGAGCTCTCAAACTCGCACGTTCATCGACGATTTCGTCCTTACGTCCGCTGAGAATTTGATGTTCTTCATTAAATTGTGATGCTTGTAATTTGAGTTCTTTGAGACTTCCGCCGGCCTTCTGAATGGATTCATCCAGCTGCTGAATTGCTGCTTCGGCCTCAGATACAATCTCATTTTGCCTTGCCACGGAACGGGTCAGGTCGTTTTTACGCTCTTCGAGAACCTTGAGTTTCTCTCCTCCGGTGAGAATTGCAGACTCTGCCCTCAATTTTGTCCTCTCAGCCTCAGTCCTAGTGTCCTGAGCACTTCGCAAGATTTGCGATAGGTGGTCTGGTGTGTGATTCTGCAATGCCTCGGCCGCATGTTGACGGGCCTCAACTGCGGCCTCGTATTCAGTTTCGGCATTAACTGCTGCTTCAGTTGCCAATTTACTGGCAGTCTCCAACTTTTGATGCTCGTTTCGGGCATCAATGACCTTCTTTGAGATATCATCGACTTGTTTCTGAGCAATCTTCACATCAGCTTTCCAGTTTCTAACTTTGACCGAGTGATCACTATCATCAAGTCCGTGAATTTGATTTCGAACTTCATTCATGTTGTCACGGATTTCTTTCAATGCCGCCTCAACAGTAGAATATCGAAGATTAGCTCTCTCAACTGCTGATTCGAGTTTTTCCATACCAGCACCGACTGCACCGGCGCCTCCGAATGAAGGGCGAGCACCCTTGTTTGAGGAACCGCCAGTCATAGCACCTGTAGCTTCAACAATTGAACCATCTAAAGTGACCATTCTAACCCCACCCATGTTGCGGCGAGCGACATCCATCGACTGAACAATTAGTGTATTTCTACAAGCGAAGCGAACTGCGGTTTCTATCTCTTCATCATAATCTAGCAAATCATGGGCGAACCCAATAATCCCCGGATTACGAGCCACCATTAGAGCTCGTCCTTGAGCCCTAGAGGCACTTATCTTGTTGAGGGGAAGGAATGTTGCTCTCCCTCCTCCATTTGCTCCAAGCCACTTTATGCAACTTGCCGCAACCTCATCATTACTGACTACTATGGAATTCATTCCACCGCCGAGTGAGTATGCAAGTGCTTCTTCGTGTGCGGATTCTTTAGGAGAAGTTAGTTCACCTAGAGAACCAAGAATCCCCCTGATTTCTCCGCTTTCTCGGAGTTTAGACAAAGCCCGTAATGTTACTGCAGAACCAGGTTTTGATGCCCTCGCCTCTTGCGATGCTCTAGCGCGATCGAGCGAACGGTTGGCTGCCCTGAGTTGTTCTTCTGCGCTATCTCTATCTTCCCGCAGGGCGACTTCCTGCTTCTGTAACTTGGTTAGTTTTACAGCCAAAGATTGTCTGTCTTCAACTGGCTTTTCTTCTTGTAAATCCTCACCGGTGAGTTCTAAATCATCCCTTTCTAGAGAAACAACTTCGTATTGTTCCTCTAAATCCGCTAAATTATCCGATGCAATTCTTTCTGCCTGTTCGGCTCGATCGGATTCCAAACGTGCATCCGCCATTTTGGTCTGAGCTTTATTCAGCCCTTCGTTAGCTAATCCGAGAGCGCGATTCAAATCGCGAGAATGTTTGTCTCCAGATTCGATTGCCTTTCGAGCCTCTGTTTCATCTAACTCAGCCTTTTCAAGTGCTGAGTCGGCATCTTGGACCGATTGTTTTGCTGCCTCAACTTCTGCAATTAATTGTTCAACCGCAGCCTGTGCTGATTCTAAGTCCGATTGGAAAATTTCAATCTCATTAAGCGCATCTTCGGATACTCTTTTTTGATCACCAATTCGATCTCGGCTAGTTTCAACTTCTATTTCCAAAGCACGAATTTGATCCATGACCGCTTTGGATTCACCTGTTGCCATATCTTCCAGTTCACGAGATACATTGACCAATTCTTCTTCAAGTTCTAAAAGTCGAGATTCGTTACTCCTTACACTTTCTCGAACCTTGTTACTCTTTTCTTGATACTTCTCATGATCCTCATGAAGCATACGAATCTCGTCTACCCGATTTCGATACTTAGCTTGAGCCAAAACGATTCTGGCTTGATCTAACTGTTCCTTCAAGTCACGATACTTTAGCGCCTGTTCACGTTCTTTCTCTAATTTCTTGAGTCGGGTTTTTTGATCCGACTCGAACAATTCGATAGTCTCAATATCATGTTCCACTGCTTTGCGCTGATTATTCGCCGAACGAATTTCTGAATCATAAGCAGTGACTCCCGCTACCTCTTCTAGGACGCCTCTACGCTTCCAGTCTGTCATAGTCGCAAGATTGGTGACATCACCCTGGAGAACTATGTTGTAGCCGTCACCATGCAATCCTGCCTCTGCAAGAGTTCGGCGCATTTCCGTTGCGGTTACACTTCGCTCACCTATCCTGTAGGAAGAAATTGGTTGATTCTTCCTGTTCAATCGCACCGACCTAGTGAACGAAACCTCGTCCTCTGCGATTCTCAGTCTTCTGCGACCATCTATCTCTGGATTGTTCGCAAATACTAGAGTTACCGACATATGTCGAGCAGGTTTCCCCCTCTTGCCTCCATTGAAAATCAAGTCAGCCACATTGTCCGCTCTCATGACTTTGGTAGAACGTGTACCCAGTACGAATTGGATTGCATCTCCTGAATTGGACTTTCCTGAACCATTAGGGCCGGTTATAGCCGTAAATCCCTCATCAAAGGGTATGGTAATTTCACCACCAAATGACTTGAAGTTTTCAACTTCTATCCTTAGTAAGTGCATCCCATCACCTAAATGACGTAGGAAAATCGCCCTACGGCATTTCCGCCGTGCATCTTTGAAGACTATGAAGGTTGAGGCTGCCAAGCAATAAGAATAGCGATTGTAGACGCTAGTTTTGAACGCCACAGTAGTAGATTATGGATGGATAATGTTCAATGCAAATCAGTCCCACGAATGAACATGGCAGGCGATGCTTCCAATCGCGACCTGCCTCCAGTCGACGTAGCGGTTATTGGCTCGGGCATTGCTGGACTGTTTCTGGCGCTGAGATGTTTTCGAGCCGGTTTATCTGTTGCGATAATTACCAAAAAGAGCCTATCAACATCGTCTACGAATTGGGCTCAAGGAGGAATCGCAGGTGTCCTCGATGTTGATAATCAAGCAGCACTGGAAGCCCACGTTCAGGACACTATAGCCTCTGGAGGAGGTCTTTGTGATGAACAGGTTGTGCGTTCGGTAGTTTATGAGGCAGCGGCTCGAATCAAAGATTTGGTAGAACAAGGAGTTCAATTCGACTTTAGCGCTGAAGGAATTTATGACTTGACTAGAGAAGGAGGTCATTCAGAGCATAGAATACTGCATTCAAGAGACCGCACCGGTGCTGAAATCGAACGGGCCTTAACGGAGGGAGCCGCTGATGAATATGAGTCCGGACTGAGAATTTTTGAGGACTGGATGGTTTTAGATTTGGTTCGAAGAGATTTGCAGAGACCAGAAAAAGGAGTTGCGGGACTTTGGTGTTTAGCCCCTGATGGCAAGGTTTACACCTTGGCATCACGTTGCGTCGTTTTAGCATCGGGAGGTGCAGGCATGCTTCATCTTGCTACAACAAATCCGCCAGTTTCGACTGGAGATGGTGTGGCTATGGCGCATAGGGTAGGAGCAGATATTTCTGATATGGAATTTATTCAATTCCATCCAACAGCATTAGCAATAGATTCTCAACATCCGTTCTTAATTACCGAGGCTATGAGGGGCCATGGTGCGATTTTATTGACTCGTTCTGAGTACAAAGAATGGAAACATACTGATGGCTTACCTTCTGATTTTTCATACATGAATCGATATTCAACTAAGGGTTCATTGGATACTCGAGATGTGGTAGCAAGGGCGACTGATACAGAATTAAAGAAAAGTGGAGATTCACACGTATTGCTAGTCACTGAACATCTAGATATGCACGCAATGGAAATGGAATTTCCAACAATAAAAGAAAAATTGGCTGAATATGGAATCGGCCTAGGGACTGATCCGATTCCTGTACGCCCCGCTGCACACTATCTTGTTGGAGGCGTAAAGGTCGATGAAAAAGGAAGAGCACTCCGTGAAAATAATGCTTTACCAGGATTATATTCGATTGGAGAAGTTGCCAGAACTGGACTTCATGGGGCGAACCGACTCGCTTCAAATTCGTTACTTGAGGCGGTGGTTTATTCGGAGAGGGCCGCTGCCGATATTATCTCACGATATGAAGACAATTTACTTCTAGAGATCGTCGACAACATTGCATATTGGAGAGGTGAAGATCTCGAAGAATTGTCAGATCATGGAGCGCTACAAAATGATTTATTGTCTGTTAGAACAATGATGACCAACGATGTTGGCTTGGTTAAGTCTGATTCTAGATTGTACAGAGCTAGAGATAAGATTGCAAAAATTAGAGCAGAAGTCGTTCCAATTTGGCATGCAACTAAACCGACCCAAGCGATGGTAGAATTACGCAATCTAATCATTTGTGCCGAATTGGTAATCGAAGCCTCGATTGCTAGGAGAGAGAACGTTGGCCTCCACTACAATGTTGATTGCCAATAATTACGCAAATTCACCGGACCTCTCCACACCTTTGACCAATGCATAGAGTAACTGATTAACTGGAGTTGGGATACCAAATGACTCCCCTCTATCTACAATAGCGCCACAAAGTGAATCGATTTCTGTGGCACGACCAGCCATCAGATCTTGTAACATTGAGCATCGATTTTCAGATGTTGCTTCAACCACCTTTCGAAGATGTTCTTCCAAATCTAAATCTTCTAAATTGACTCCAGATGCTCTGGCTATAGCTGCTGCTTCTAGCATGGCAGACATCGCTTGTTGCCATAGTTCAGGTACCTCAATAAGAGCTCCATTCCTAACTCCCGCTATAGCACATACAGGATTGATTGCAACATTCAACAGTAGTTTATTCCAAACTATATTTTGTACATTCTCACTCCATATTGGATTGAGATTGGAATACTCAAAAACCTGCAATAATTCTTTGGCTAATTCTGGGATTTCTCCCTCATCAAGACTACCCATCTGAATATTCCCGCGACCAACCCAATGGACCCCTGATTCTCCGTCTTTCCATGCACCGTGGGTAATGGCACCACCAAGGGTTCTTTGTCGGCCCAAACGATGTGCCAAAATCTCTGAATGACCTAATCCATTCTGTAGGCTGATTGCTAATCCAATAGGGGTTAGGATTTCTTCTGCTATCTGAGCTAAAACTGAGGTCGATGGTGCTTTACCACAAATTATCGCAATATCACAAGTATTCCGAATATGTTCAGGAATTGGCCCACTCTGACTATCAATTACACTAAACCGGTCAGGAGGTATCATCTCTATTGTGCCTTCAGGGGTGTGAAGAATCAAACCAATCATTTCGAGATTGCTTGCAGATTGACCACGAGATACTGCAACTAGATCTGTATCGGTATCAGAAAGTGCGCCGAGAATAACTCCTCCGATGGAACCTACTCCTAGAACTGCGACTCTCATCTACTCACACCCATCAACTGGACAACGAGCGGCTAGATTGACGGTTATTTCACCATCCTCTACAGTAAACCAAACTGAACGATACAAATTAGTTGAACCTACAGCCTCTATGATAATCATTGACTCTGAGTTTGGAGCGATTTCGTTCGGTATAGAGACCGACCATACATCGGAATTAGGAGAGTCACCTGTCCAACTTACTGTAACGGGGAGCGTCTTATTCATTCGGTTGGAAATTATGTAATCGGTAGAGGACAAATGCTGACCTATATCCCCTTCAATTAATACAACATCATCACCTTCAGAAATCCCGTAGGAGCGAATTAAAACTCCATCTTTACAGAATGCTAGCCATCCTTCAGACTCAAAGAATAGAGTCCCATAGCCAGAACTGCTAGATGGAACTCTAATTGAGGAACGGTTAGAAAATGAATAATTCCAATTTGTATTTGTTTCCATCTCTGGAATTATTTCGGTTGATGGACAAAATGCACTCCCCTCACTGGCATAAGTGATAGTGTAATTGCTGTTACGAGAAAACCAATCGGGTATTTTCCATCCTGAATCCGAAATCTGAAGTTCCGCTTCAGTTCCATCAACCGGCATCCACCAAATTATTCTTTCACCATCTTCGAAATCGAGTGCTAGTGCTGGCCCCATAACACGTCTGTATTCGTCAACATATGGAGAGGATTGCAAGGCACCCTCGTGTCCTCTAAGACAGACATCATGCAGCCCAGGGCTTGTCAGATTGGTGTTATTTTCGAATTCCCAATATGGATTACTTAGAACTAACGTTGCATTGCGGTTGTCGACTTTCTGGACGCTCATACATATTCTAGGCGTCTTAGTATCTTCGACCAGTATCCAAAGAGGGTCTATTGGAGATGTGGAGTCTGGGTTTCGAAGGACTATCAGATGCTCATCAATATGACCGTTTACATCTACCAGAATCCTTAGCCACATCGAAGTATCGGGAATCAGAGTTAGATTATTCTGAGCAATATTCGTTGGAGTAATTGTGACACTCAATTCCCCAGGAGAATTCTGGGTTATATCATCAAATCTGTAAATCCCATTATCATTAAACTGATCAGAACTAATTTGCCAAGACTGCGAATTTTCCCCTTCAATTCTGAGTTGTAACCATCCAGACACAGGTTTGAGTCCTTCCGGAGTTAGATCTAATGTCAAGTTGTAGGTCTTTGATAGATTCAATTCGATTTCATGTTCCCATTCCGATGTGTCTAGACCTTCATCCCATTCAGTTATCGCAAAAGAGGGGTTCAAACCAGGAAAGCCCATAATCAGAACGAACACTAAAATCGCCCCAAAACCACTTAATTCTTGATTTGAAGGCACTGATGATTCGTCCACTACTAGTGGAGGTGGAGAGTTTTCAGGACTGAAACGACGCATTGCTGCGATTGCAGCAATCAATAACCAAGGTAAATATTCAGTATTTGCGAAAATGAACACCATAGCACCAAGCATTAGGATGAAAAATCCAGTTTGGCGGT
>Ga0163110_10001002_pt1 | contig 14025 bp, 11 predicted proteins | sample CRUFie1St17metaG_FD_108703 | JGI IMG/M metagenome (GOLD analysis project Ga0163110, IMG submission 108703) | Marine microbial communities from the Costa Rica Dome - CRUD Field 142mm St17 metaG | ecosystem: Environmental > Aquatic > Marine > Oceanic > Photic zone | place: Costa Rica: the Eastern...
CAGTAACACAGGTAGATAGTTTCATTCCCGATGAGATGTTTTTACAACGCCCCGGATTGTTGCTTGGATTTGCAGGGTCGTTTATAATTTTATTGGGAGCATTATTAGTATGGCGTTTGGTGAATTCTGAAAGACTTGGGCTTCTATTAAGAGTAGCCAAAATGTCTAGAGAAGATGAAGCATTTGCTGAAGCTGTTGGTATCGACTTTAGGCGAGCAAGACTTTTTGTCTTTGTAATATCATCTGCTGCGCTTGGTGTAATAGGTGCATTTTATGCGATGTACTACAAGTCCATATCTCCTTCTGTTTTTTCACTTGATCAAGTTATGTTGTTGTTTGCGATGATGGTTATTGGTGGTTTAGGTCGAGCAGAAGGAGCCGTCGTGGGTGCAGGTATAGTGGTGCTAATAGACAAAGGTTTAATTGAATTGGGTCCGTTAAGAGTAATCTTAGTAGCTGTAATTATGCTATTGGTAACTATGATTGCAAGAGAAGGATTAACCGGTGCACGGGAGCAATTTCGTGCATTTCGAAAACGTAAGAGTGGGGAGCGTCGTGCTCGCCGAACAATTAAAGGGGGTGAGGTAATGCCCGAGGAAGCAACCGAGATACATGATAAACAAGAAATATATTATCGAAGATTTAACAAAAGATTGAGAGATCATTTAAAGACTCTGATAACCCCTGAGTTGATCAAGGAACATCAAGAGGCGCCTCAAGGGAAACACTCTGATCAATTATCTAGAGTGCTGAATTTTTTCCGAAGAGGTGAGATGCCAGACAAATATGTAATCTTAAGATTAAAAGAAGGTGAAGATCAATTTAGAGTTATGGCAGTTTCTGGTGTTAAAGGAACTCCTCCTAGGGTGGTTGATGATAAAGTTTATGAAAACCTTAATGAAGCGTATCATGCTGTATTTTTACTTCGTGTGAACGATCTATTAGAAAGTTGAAAAATGACTGATATAAGACTATTCGGATATTCTGATCCCCTAACCGACAGGGCAGGGCAAACTTTTGATTTTATGATATCTGCTGAAGGAACAGACTCTGTTAATGCTGAAGTTGTACGGTTGGTGCATGGTGATTATAACAAGGATGGGCCAGGATTTATTGAAGAAAAAGTAGAAACTGATATTTCTAAAAAAATACAGGTAAAGAGGCAGTATACTCAAGTTGGATCATATATAGCGGTTAAAGATGAGAAAAACCTTCTATCTTTAAAGGAGTCTTTCACTATACATGCCTTTATATGGCCAACGTTACCAGGCAACGAACGTCAAACAATCCTTGGTAAGTGGTCTGTTAGCAGCTCAAAGGGTTATGCACTAGGCATTAATCCTGAGGGTAAGCTAGAGTTTTGGGTTGGTGATGGGAAAAAAGTTGATAAAGTTGCTTCTGAAGTCACTTTAGTTCCAAAGGTTTGGTTATTTGTAGCAGTGACTTATAATTCTAATACTGGCAAAGCTTCGATTATTCAGGAGAGCGTCCAAAATAGTTGGAATTCGCTTATTGGCCCTGTTGCCCCGTATAACCATAATAGTGTAGTAAGTGAAACCTTAAGGACAAAGCCTTTATATGATGAAATAGAATTCTTACTGGCTGCTTCCAATGAAGAGAATAAAGAAAGAGGTCGGTTTGCCTCAATGCTTTATAATGGCAAAATTGATCGATGTGGAGTGGTAAATCGAGAGTTAACGCGTAGTGAGTTAAGTCAGGTCAAACAAGGAGAAATGCCAGATAATCCATTGGCATATTGGGACACAACTGAAGGTTATACTGATAGAGGTATTGGTCAAGAATTAATTGATTTGGGTGCTAATAAATTATCTGGAAGGGGCATTAATCGTCCAGTGCGTGGTATGACTGGTTGGAATTGGGCTGGTCGTGATGATTCATTTAGATTGAATCCATCTCAATACGGCGGGATTTCTTTTCATGATGATGCAATAACTGACTGCGATTGGGAAAGGTCTTTGAAGTGGACAACTCCAGAGAAATTAAGAAGTGGTGTATATGCTCTTAAGATTACCTCAGGAGAAGCAATAGATAGAATCCCATTTATTGTTAGGCCAGCGAAACCCAAGGCAAAAATAGCAGTTCAAATGAGCACCTTTACTTATTTGGCTTATGCTAATGAAAGGCTTTCTTTTGAGGCTCAAATAGCGCAAGCAATTGTTGCCCATACACCGGTAATTTCTGAAAAAGATATTGAATATCAAAAATTGGCTGAATTTGGTTTGTCCACGTATGATCATCACTCTGATGGTGCTGGTGTATGTTTTACATCCTGGAAACGACCAATTATCAATTTACGTCCTGGGCATAGAATGGCGGGTATGACAATTCCTTGGGCACTTCCGGCGGATTTATCGTTACTATGGTGGTTAGAAAAAGTAGGGTACGATTATGACCTTATTACTGACCACGACTTAGATAGAGAGGGCGTTTCAGCATTAGAGCCTTATAAGGTAATTTTAAACGTTACCCACCCCGAGTATTACTCAGAGGGTATGCTTGATGCTACTGAGCAATATTTAGTTGCTGGTGGTCGCGTGATGTATATCGGTGGAAATGGGTACTATTGGGTAACTGCGGCGTGTCCAGATGATCCTGCTTGCGTTGAGGTTAGAAAACTTGATGCTGGATCAAGAGCTTGGCAGGCTGAGGCAGGAGAGGGTTATTTAGCTTCTTCTGGAGAGCGTTCTGGTTTATGGAGGTCACGTGGTCGCGCTCCTCAAAAATTAGTTGGACTGGGGTTTTCAACCGAGGGTTTTGATCAATCGGAACCTTTTGAACGTATGCCAGATAGTTTTCACAAAAATGTTTCGTGGATTTTCGATGGTATTGGTGAAGAAGAGTTGATTGGGAATTTTGGATTAGGTTTGGGTGGAGCGGCTGGTATTGAGCTTGATCGTTATGATTTAACTTTGGGCACACCGCCTCATACAATGTTAGTAGCTGCCAGTCACGGCCATTCAGATAATTATCCTTTGGTCTCTGAGGATATTACCTACGCCTTTCCTGGGCGAGGTGGTACACAAGATCCACAGGTAAGAGGTGATATGATTTATTTTAATACGCCCAACAATGGAGCAGTTTTTGCGGCTGGCTCAATTGCTTGGAGTCAGGCTTTACCAATAAATGATGGTGAAAATAATGTGGGTCGGATAATGCGAAATGTAATTGATGCATTTGTGAAAGATGGTGCTTTACCAGGTTCTAAATTTATTGGTGATGAGAAGCACTGGCGATAAAAGTAAATAAACCAATTACGGTATTATAATACCACTATTTTAACTGATTGTTTTTATTTATTTTTTTGCAAATAAAACTATTGACTTGCCATTCTAAAGCTTTAAAAGACAACGCTATTGAAGGATAAATAATATATTATTTTAGCATGGTGAACATTATGAAAACTTACACGGCAAAACCAGCTGACATTCAAAAAAAATGGATTTTGATTGATGCTGAAGGCGTTGTTTTGGGACGTTTGGCTTCATTGGTTGCGATGAGGTTGCGTGGAAAACATAAAGCGTCCTTTACCCCACATATGGACATGGGGGACAATGTAATCATTATTAACGCTGATAAAGTTCAAATGACTGGTAAAAAGAAAACAGATAAAATCTATTACTGGCATACTGGTTATCCAGGTGGGATAAAGCAAAGAAGTGCTGGTGAGATATTAGAGGGAGATCACCCGGAGCGAGTGTTAACAAAGGCAATTCAGAGAATGCTACCAGGTGGGCCTTTAAGCAGGCAACATATGACGAACTTAAGAATTTATGCTGGTTCAGAGCATGGACATGAAGCTCAGAATCCCGAAGTTGTTGATATTAAATCAATGAATCCCAAAAATAGTAGGAGTGCTTAATTATGAGTGAAGATATCAAATCTTTAGATGGGTTGAAATCTGCTGTTTCTGGAGAAGAAGTTTCGATGGAAGCGGTTGCGTCTCCTAGAGAGCCAAAGCGTGATGATTTAGGTAGATCCTATGCAACAGGTAAAAGAAAAGATGCAGTTGCGAGAGTTTGGATAAAACCTGGAACTGGGCGCGTAATGATAAATGGTCGTGAAATGAATATATATTTTGCTCGTCCGGTTCTTCAGATGGTTCTTCGCCAGCCATTTGAAGTTGCGAGTGTGACTGGGCAGTTTGATGTGATGGCAACCGTAAAGGGTGGTGGTTTGTCGGGCCAAGCAGGGGCAGTAAAGCATGGAATATCAAAGGCTTTGCAATTGTATGATCCCTCATTACGAGGTTCTTTAAAAGCAGCGGGTTTCTTAACTCGTGATAGTCGAGTTGTTGAACGTAAGAAATATGGTAAACGTAAAGCGCGTAGGAGTTTCCAATTTTCAAAACGTTGATATATCAAGTATACATCATTACAAATTATGTCATAAAATTAAGCACTTAGCCAAAACTAAGTGCTTTTTTATGTTCTGGTGTTTTTGAATAATTCGATTATTTTATCATTCTTATAAAATATTTGATTTGCCTTAAGGTACATAAACCAAGATATTAGACCTACTATGAATAAAATAACGATCAAACCTTGATAATTAAATAGTTTCCATATTACAGCCCCAAAAGATGGGGCAGCTGCTGTTCCAATTAGATAAGCGCCTCCCAAATACCCAGATTTTAATCCAAAATGCTTCTCACCTAATAAAATTCGCGTCATAACTGGTCTTAAAATACTGATTGTTCCATAGCTTGTACCAAAAATTATTATAAAAATAATTAATTTCAAAGTTGAAGATTGGCTAAAATAAAGTACTATCAGCGATAGAGTCATGCCCGGAAGTATGAAAATACTAAATTTCTGAGTTGAAATATACTTTTCAGAAAATAGCATAATTACTCGGCCTAGAATTTGTGTCGGACCAAGGCAAGCTGCAGCTAAAATTGCCAAGTTAGATGAGTAGCCTCGTTCGGATAGAATTGGCAGTAAATGATTAATAGTTGAGCCATGGATTAAAGCAAGTAATGCAAAGCTAATGCCTAAACTAATTAATAAGGGATTTTTGATGTTAATAGATGTTAGTTTGTTATCGGGCTGATTTTTCATCAGTGTAGATTCTGGATTTCTTTTTAAAATTAATGCACCTATCAAAAGAATTGGTGCTGCTAAAAATATAACTACAAGGCCAAATATTGCTATGGTTGTTTGCCAGCCATAGCAATTAGAGATAAAATAAGTTGAGGGAAAACATATTGTACTAGCGAAACCTGAAATTAATGTGATAGAAATGATGTCTCTTTTAGCTTTTGACCCTCTACATTTGGTAACAAAAGAAAAGCATGCTTCGTATAAGCATCCTGACATTGAAATACCAAGTAAAATCCAGATTAAGTAAAATTGCCATATTGATGAAATTGAAGCTAAAAACAATAGCTCAAGTCCACCTAACAAGGCTGAAAAAAAGAGTAAAAAGTGTCCTTTACCTTTATCTATAATCTTCCCTGCAATTGGTGAAAAAACTGCAGATGTAAGTAACGCAAGTGTTATAGCTAAGGAAATTTCGACTTTATTCCACCCAATTGTCTCTTCCCATCGAAGAATAAGGGCAGGAAATACATAATATAAGCAGGCCCAAACTAATGTTTGGCCAACCGACAAAAGAATAATTGGAATGTTTATCGACATAGTTTTTCCATTCTAAACAGAATGAATCTTTATGTCATATTTAATTCCTCAACCGTTATTGCGTAGATTGCAGCTGATCCTAAGGTCGAAGTTTTGCAGAGGTGTATTGCCTCGCCAAGAACATGAGCCAGATAGAAACGTGCTAATTTAATTTGTGTATTTGAGTTACTTTCTGCTAGCGCTCCTTTTAAGTGGTAATATCCACCAATAACAAGTGCGAAAGCCTTCAAGTATGGTGTGGCTCCTGCGTACCTATCATTCAAACTTTCACACTTTAGCATCCATCTGGTAGCATCTCTTAATTTTGCAGTCGCGTGCTTAAGTTCTACATTTGCTCCAGTAACATCATTTTTGTCGTAAGAGATTAATCCGTCAATTTCATCTAGAAAACTATAAGCTGCTGCACCACCATCCATTAATTTTCTGGAAACCAGATCTATTGCTTGAATGCCATTTGTTCCTTCATAGATGGAAGTTACCCTTGCATCTCTCCAATATTGTGCTGCTCCAGTTTCTTCTATAAAGCCCATACCTCCATGAACTTGAATACCTAAGTCAGACACTTCGATCCCAGTTTCGGTTCCAAATGATTTTGCAATTGGGGTCAAAAAAGCGGCTCTATCAGTCCAAAATTTTTGATTTGTTGCATTGGACATATCTATCGCTATTGCGGTTGATAAACATATCGCTCGAGAAGCGTAAACTTTTGATTTCATAATCATTAAGATGCGCCTTATATCGGCAAAATCAATAATTGTTCCAAGCTCATTTGTTAAGGATTTTCCTTGTTTTCGCCCAGCTGCGTAATGCAAGGCCTTTTGGAAGGCTGCTTCTGCGACACCTAACCCTTCTGAACCAACGCCTAATCTTGCGTTGTTCATCATAGTAAACATTGCCTTCATACCTTTTTGCTCTTCGCCTATTAACCAACCGACAGCTTTATTATATTCCATTACGGCTGTTGGTGATGCATGCAAACCTACCTTGTGCTCTAAAGAGACCACGCTAAGAGTGTTTTTTTGTCCAAGGGAACCATCACTATTGGGGATAAACTTTGGAACAAGAAAAAGGCTTATTCCTTTTGTGCCTGGGGCACTATTAGGTAGCCTTGCTAGAACGAGGTGGCAAACATTACTGGTAAAATCATTATCTGCCCAACTGATATATATTTTTTGACCAGTAATAGAGTAAGTGCCGTCGTTATTTTTGATAGCTTTTGTAGATAGGGCTCCAACATCTGAACCAGCCTGTGGCTCGGTTAAATTCATAGTTCCTGACCATTCACCAGCGATAAGTTTTGGAAGGTAAATAGATTTTATTTCATCATTAGCGTGGTGTTCCAAGGCTTCAATTTGGCCTTGTGTCATTAAAGGATTGAGGGCTAATGATAGGCAAGCGCTGTTTAGCATTTCATTTACGCAGTTTTGAACTGTCAACGGCAATCCCATGCCACCATATTTAGAACCAGCAGCAACTCCAATCCAACCACCATTAGCAATTGCTTTATAGCCATTTGAAAACCCTGGACTAGTTCTTACAACACCATTTTCCAAATGTCCGGGTTGTTGGTCTCCAACTCTTTGTAATGGATTTATCTTTTCTTCTGCCATTTTAGCTGCTTCTTTGAGAATGGTCTTAGTTATTTCTATATTCACATCTTTAAAACGCTCTGTCTTCTCTAGAAGATGATAATCAACAACATTTTTTAATAAAAATGTGATATCATTGGTTGGAACTTTATAATTCATCGAGTTATATATCCTATTACAGTAACTTTTTACTTAACCTTATTCTGAGAATTTTAAAGTGAAAAATATATATTTGATAAATTTATTGAAGCTCATAAATATAAGGACTAAAGATTACTCGAGTAACAAGGAGGATTGTCTTTGACAGTGTTGCATAAAGTCGGGATTTTGGGGGCCAGCGGTTATACTGGAGCTGAGTTGATTAGATTAATTTCTATTCATCCTACGATGTCTATTCGAGCTTTAAGTGCTGATAGAAAGGCAGGGATGTCGATGGAGGCAGTATTTCCACACTTGAGGCATTTAACTCTTCCTAAACTTGAAAAAATTGAAAATATTAAATTTAACGATCTTGATTTGGTGTTTTGTGCTTTGCCCCACGCGACTAGTCAAAGAGTTATAAAGGAATTGCCAAATCACTTAAAAGTTGTCGATTTATCTGCAGATTTTAGGCTGCAAGATCCAGCTTCTTATAAACAATGGTACGGTAAGGAACATGATGCGAAAGAATTACAAAAGAAAGCAATCTATGGTTTAACAGAATTTTATAGATCAGAAATCAAAGAAACTAATTTGGTTGCATGCACTGGTTGCAATGCTGCAACCGGATTATACCCTCTTTTACCCTTGGTTAAAGATAAAGTTATCGACTTGGATGAAATAATTATAGACTTGGCTACTGGAGTATCTGGCGCTGGAAGATCCCCATCAGAAGCGATAATTCATTCTGAAGTTTCTGAAGGTTTCCATGCATACAATATCGCAAAACATCGTCATACAGCTGAGTTTGATCAGGAGCTTTCAAAAGTTGCGAGTAGAAAAGTAGAAGTTACTTTTACCCCACACTTATTACCGCAAAATCGTGGAATTCTTGCTACAATCTATGTTAAGGGTATTGCAGAAGAAATACATACGTCTCTATGTAAAATGTATAAAAATGAATATTTTATCTCTGTATTACCTTTGGGAGAAGCGCCTGCGACTCGACATGTTCGTGGATCGAACTTTGTACATATTGGTGTAGTAGCTGATAGGCGATCTGGACGTTGTCGAGTTTTCTCGACATTAGACAATTTAACAAAAGGGTCTTCTGGGCAGGCGGTTCAAAATGCTAATATTATGCTTGGAATTGAAGAAACTTTTGGCCTTAAGATGGCGCCATTATTTCCCTAATGTTATCATTAAAGAAAAAAAGACGTATTCAACTTTTGATCATTTTGAGTGGATTCTTGATTGTTGCAACTGTTTTGATTGGCTACGCTATGAAGGATGGAATACAGTACTTTCGCTCTCCATCGCAAGTTATTTTGGATCTACCATCGGCTAGTGAACGTTTCAGATTGGGGGGATTAGTTAAAGAAAATAGCTGGAAAAAAAGTGATGAGCATAAATTTATTATCACTGATAATGAAAAAGATATCAATGTGACGTTCATTGGAATTTTACCAGATTTATTTCGTGAAGGGCAGGGTGTAATTGCTACGGGCTATTATAGAAATGGATTATTTGAGGCTGTAGAAATATTAGCGAAACATGATGAAAATTATATTCCTAAAGAAGTGATGGAAACCTTAAAAAATCAGGGATTATACAAGCCATCAAATTAAAGCTTCAGATTGTAGTAATTAAATTGACTGAAAAGTTAGCTAAAATCTGTCGCATTGGAAGCAAGAGTGAATTGCTCTATCTCTAGGTAAAGTAGATAAAGGTTCAGATGATAGTAGAATTAGGACATCTAGCACTAATTTTAGCATTTTGTGCTTCAATGTTTCAATTAGTTGTTCCAACAATTGGGTTGCGTTATCGCTGGTTCAATGTCGCAAGTTTGGCGTCACCACTTATTACAATACAGTTTTTACTTACACTTTTAAGTTTTATTATTTTAGTGTTGGCCTTTGTCCGTTCAGATTTTTCCGTAAAGTTAGTCGCTAAAAATTCTCATACATTAAAACCACTTATTTACAAAATAAGCGGGACCTGGGGTAATCATGAGGGGTCAATGTTACTTTGGGTGTTAATACTTACATTTTTTGGGTTTTTAGTAGCTTTTTTTGGAAATAATTTAAGAAATAGTTTCAAGATAAAAGTGTTGATAATACAATCTGCGATCGCGTGTTTCTTCTTCGCCTTCATCTTATTTACTTCAAACCCATTTGAACGATATGATATCCCCCCATTCAATGGCTTGGGTCTTAATCCTTTGTTGCAAGACCCAGGATTAGCATTTCATCCCCCTTTTCTATATCTTGGATATGTAGGATTATCTATGTCATTTAGCTTTGCAGTTGCAGCATTGATAGAAGGTAAGGTTGATTCTGTTTGGGCAAGATGGGTCAGACCTTGGACCTTGTTAGCTTGGATATTTTTAACTATTGGTATCGCTTTAGGTAGCTGGTGGGCGTATTATGAGCATGGTTGGGGAGGCTGGGGGGTTTGGGATCCGGTTGAAAATGCTTCTTTCATGCCGTGGCTTATTTCGGCTGCTTTAGTTCATTCGGCTATTGTTCTGGAAAAAAGAGAAATATTAAAAAGTTGGACAATACTTTTAGCTATTCTCGCATTTTCTTTTTCACTGCTTGGTACCTTTATTGTTCGATCAGGGATAATTACTTCTGTTCATGCATTTGCGACTGATCCAACAAGAGGAATATTTATTTTACTTATTCTAGTTGTCGCGACTGGTGGGGGATTAGCGCTTTTTGCAGTTCGGTATAGGCACTTAAATTCTACGCGTTCTTTTTCTGTAATAAGTAGAGAGAGCGCTCTAGTAGTAAACAATTTACTATTAGTAGTATCATCTTTTGTTGTTTTAATTGGCACTCTATGGCCATTATTTTCTGATTTAGTTTTTGAAAAAAGGGTCAGTGTTGGTCCTCCATATTTTGATATTGCATTTACCCCATTTTTTGTTGCCATTGCTATGGTTTTACCGGTTGGAGCGATGTTAACTTGGAAAAGGTCTAATCTTAGTTACGCGATTTTTTCTTTATGGCCTGCTCTTTTATTAGGCATCAGCCTTGGTGCTCTTGTTTGGTCTTTTCAAACGGGAGGTCGGATGCTTGGCCCAGTTGGCGTTTCTTTAGCAACTTGGTTAATTTGTGGTGCTTTGGCTGATCTTTGGAGTCGGGCACGTGGTAAAACAATGGTTAATAGATTTTTTAGATTATTGAGAACCCATAGATCTGATTTTGGTAAATGCGTTGCTCATTGTGGTCTAGGTATAATCATCTTTGGTATTTCTGCAATAACAGCATGGGAGTCAGAAGATATTAGGGTTCTTAGCCCAGGTGAGACTTACACTATGGGTCAATATGAGCTAAAATTTTTAGAAGTTAATAAATTCCAAAACCAAAATTATATTGCAACTCAGGGTGAATTTCGTGTTTACAAGGATGAAGATTATCTCTTTTCTCTCTTCCCTGAAAAACGATTTTATCCTATTGCTCGGGTTGGGACAACGGAGGCGGCCATAGATCAAAATCTTTTTCGCGATCTGTATTTGGTACTTGGAGAGGAGCAAGAAAGTGGCATGTGGAGTATTCGTACGTACTTAAAGCCATTCGCTATCTGGATATGGATTGGAGCATTTTCTATGGCTTTTGGTGGTGCGCTGAGTATTTCTGATAGACGATTTCGATTTTCTTCGGGTGCTAAAAAGTTTTCAAAGGCTATGTTATGAGTTTTATTTGGGGGGCAAGACCTCTTGCATTAAGTTTTATATTTTTTTTAATGCCACTTTTGGCGTTATCAGTTGAGCCAAATGAAATCTTAAATAATCCAGACTTGGAAGATCGAGCTCGAAGTATATCTAAAAGCTTGCGTTGCCTTGTCTGTCGAAATGAAAGTATTGATGATAGCAATGCTGAATTGGCTCGAGATTTACGTTTGTTGGTTCGAGAAAGATTAGTATTGGGTGATAACGATAAAGAGATTATTGATTACGTGGTTGGGCGATATGGTGAATATGTTTTATTGAAACCAAAATTTAGTTTCAGTAACATATTTTTATGGCTTTGCGGCCCGATAATGTTTATCCTGGGCTTATTATTTGTAGTGTCTTTCTACTGGAGAAAAACAAAAACTGAGGAAATTCATCTGTCTGACGAAGATGAAAATAAAATAACAGAATTATTGAAGGATTGACGTTTGTTCTAAAGTAATATTTTAACAAACAATGTACTTTATTTGGGGTGTATATCATGAAATATGAAGCAATCAGATACCGTGTTGAAAATGACATTGCAGTAATTACGCTCAATCGTCCAAAAGTTATGAATGCTTTGACAGTGCAAATGCGTGCTGAAATTGAAAATGCTTTCCAGCGGGCAGCAAAAGAGGCCCGTGTTGTAGTTATGACTGGAAAAGACAAAGCATTCTGCACTGGTCAGGATCTAGGTGATAGAAGCAATGCTGCCAATGTAGATATGGAGCAGTCACTTAAAAAAACTTATCAGCCAATGCTTGAGGCTATATTTAACTGTCCAATACCAACAATTTCGGCTGTAAATGGTCCAGCAGCTGGTGCAGGCGCTAATCTTGCTTTAGCTGCCGATATTGTAATAGCAGCGGAAAGTGCATATTTCTTGCAGGCCTTTGGTAGGATAGGCCTAATTCCAGACGCTGGTGGCACTTACACCATGCCACGTTCAATGGGTTTTGCAAAAGCGCTTGGTGCTTCCTTGTTTGCAGAAAAGATAACCGCCCGTAAGGCCGATGATTGGGGGTTAATTTGGGAGGCAGTCCCTGATGAAAAGTTTGAAGAAACCTGGCGTGCAAGAGCGGAGTATCTTGCAAAAGGTCCAACGTTGGCGTTTTCCAAAATGAAACTTGCTTTACGTGAGAGTTGGAACCACACTTTAGATCAGCAATTAGCAATGGAAGCTAAAATTCAAGGTAATGTGGGTAAATCTCGTGACTTTATGGAAGGCGTGAGTGCATTCTTAGAGAAGAGACCAGCTAAATTTGAAGGGCGTTAAAAGCCTGAATTTAAAAAATTGCTCATTTCTTCCAAGGAAGCGGCTGCTTCAGGAATTTGGGGATAATACTCAAAGACGTGCCACATCCCCTCCCAAACACGTAATTCGACATCAACACCTGCTTCACGCATAACTCGAGATAATCTGGTACTTGAGCTTAATAGAAAGTCTCGCGTGCCACTAGTTATGAGTGTTTTAGGGTAAGAAGAGTTAAATTTACCGTAAATAGGTGATAAAATCGGATCTGTTGGCTCTGCGGTTCCCGCATAAACCTGTACTACTTGTTCTGTAGATTCTAACGTTAAACTTGGATCCTGATTTTTGTAAAATCTACTACTGTCCCCTTCATTAAATACATCCGCCGCTGGAGAGAGTAAGCCCATACACTTCGGCATAACCATTCCATTATCTTGTAAGAGATGAGTAAGGGATAATGCTAATGTTGCGCCAGCACTTTCCCCTAACAATAGAGGGGGAGAAGGTTCATTTGCCCAGATTGATTTTGCAAAAGAAAAGAGATCAGTTATTGCAGAAGGAAAGGGATGTTCAGGCGCAAGTGGATAATATGGGCATAAGATTGTTGCTCTGGTGGAGTTTGCAATATGAGCCGTTATTGGAAGGTCGTTAAATGGACAGCCCGTAGTAAAACCACCCCCAAATAAATATAAAATTGTTCTATCTTTTAAGGCAGATTTTGGAGTAATTTTCATTACTTTAGTATCATAAATATTGATATCCTGGATATTGCATTGAAATTTCTTTAGAGCGTTTTTTGAGTTTTCTCGGCTGTCTTCATCTATAGATAAACGTAAGCTTTCCATATTATTAAAATCAACATATTTTGACTCAAGTTTAGAAAGTTGTTTGTAGAGATCTTTCGCTTGAGAACTCATCAAGCCGATTGCTTGCTTTTTCACTATTTACTCCTCAGATAGTTTATCTAGAATTCGAGCCCAACTTCTTATTCCTTTGTGAAAACTAGATAAATCATATTTTTCATTTGGTGAATGAATTTTATCGTCATCCTTGCCAAATCCGATCAGCATCGAGTCTGTATTTAAAATATCTTTAAAATGACCTGCTATAGGAATGGATCCTCCGCACCCAACAAAAGTAGCCTCTTTTGGCCATTCATCAGATAACGCTTGTCTGGCTTTTTCAAAGGCTTTGTTAGAAGTAGACATTTGTGTCGCTTTTGAAGGTGTTTCCTCAGTGTATTTTACTGAACAATCTGGAGGCAAGCAATCTGCAATATATTGCTTTAAACTTTGTAAAATTTGTTTAGGATCCTGATCGCCTACTAATCGGAAACTAATTTTAGCCGCCGCTTTTGAAGGCAAGACTGTCTTGAACCCTTCTCCTTGATAACCACCGTATATGCCATTAACGTCGCACGTTGGCCTTGACCAAATCATTTCAAGTGGGGTCCGGTTTGCTTCTCCTGCGGGTTTTGTCAAATCCACTTCATTCAAGAAATTTAAATGGTCAAAAGAAAGGTTATCCCATTGATCAAGGATGTTTTGAGGTAGCTCCGGAACTCCATCATAAAATCCAGAAAGTGTTATTTTCCCGTCGTCATCGTGTAGACCTGCTAAAATTTTGTTTAACACGCGGATAGGATTTATGGAAATTCCACCATACATG
>Ga0163110_10001003_pt1 | contig 14020 bp, 15 predicted proteins | sample CRUFie1St17metaG_FD_108703 | JGI IMG/M metagenome (GOLD analysis project Ga0163110, IMG submission 108703) | Marine microbial communities from the Costa Rica Dome - CRUD Field 142mm St17 metaG | ecosystem: Environmental > Aquatic > Marine > Oceanic > Photic zone | place: Costa Rica: the Eastern...
AAAAAAAGGACTAGGTACTTTGATTCCTCCTAACTCTGAAAATTGGTTATTTGTTAAACTTCATGGAATTGTTTCACCGAGTAGGGACAGTCTCGGTATTAAAATATGGGAATTAAGATCAGGAAAAACCTCTGAATCAGAAAGCATTTCTAAAGTGAAATTTCATATGATTGCATCTACAGAGTCCAGAGCGAATATTTTCAATACGTACACCTCAAATTTCCCGGTTACCTACACTCCAGGACAGCGAAATTATCCACAGGGGTTAAGGGAGGTCCTAAACAATGCCAGAATTGGACAACATTTATTTGTTATTCTTGACCCTCAAATGGCGTTTGGAAAAGAAGGGTACCTCGATCTTGTGCGTCCAAATGAATCGGTTTTTTATAATCTGAAAATCCTCGAGGTAAATTAGTATTTAAGCATTATTCTTAATTTTGCCACTTATAAAATTTAATTAAAGTGTTCAGAGTACTGAAAGTATGTATAGCTTGTTTTGTTTCCCTACATGTCTTCGCGCAAATACCACTCGATACAGTAGATTCCAAATTAGGCAAAATGGTAATGTATTCAGACCAATCTTGGGAATTATTGCCCGATTCAACATTTGATGGCATCCTCAATCGGGATCTACATAGTATAATGAGTCGTGCAGATATTGGAGGCCCTTTTGTCATGAAATGGGATGACAATGATTGTTATACACGGGCTAATAACCTTACCAAATTGAAAGATACAGTTTGGTTGTGCCTGGATGACGACGGTCATGGTTCGTTTACAATTCCCATAGACGGTCCCGTTACTTCGCGATATAAATATAGAAATGGTAAATACCACAACGGGATTGATTTAGATCTAGTAACGGGGGATACTGTTGTGAGTGCTTTTGATGGAATTGTGCGATATTCAAGAAATAATGCTGGCGGCTATGGTAATCTGGTTATTATAAGGCATTACAATGGCTTAGAGACATATTATGCCCATCTAAGCAAGCTTCTTGTTTTTTCTGGTCAGAAAGTGAAGTCAGGACAAGTTATTGGCCTAGGAGGCAATACAGGCCATTCTTTTGGTTCACACCTTCATTTTGAAGTCCGCTTTTATGATTCACCAATAAACCCCGAAGAGCTTATCGATTTTAAAAACCAAGTTTTAAAAAAAACCAACTTACTTTTGCACAAGACAATGTTTCGACCTGGCGTTTCGCCTTCAGACCAATGGCGACAAAAACCAAATGGAACGAAAGAATATATTGCTAAAAAGTATTACAAAGTTAGAGCTGGTGACACTCTTTCTGCAATTGCTGAACGCAATAGAACAAGCGTATCCTCGTTGTGTAGATTAAATGGCTTGAGAACCACCTCAATTCTTCAAATTGGCCAAAACTTGAGGGTGAGATAATATGTATAGATTTTTCCTTATTTGCAGTAGTTTTTGTTTGATTTTGGCAAGTTGTTCTAATTACAACGAAATCATTAAGGGAGATGATTATGTTAAAAAGTTTGAACTTGCCAACCAGCTTTTTGACAATGAAGAATTTCTTAAATCCATTGTGCTATATGAACAGATTTATCAGCATTCGCCAAAATCGGGAGAAGGTGAGCTTGCATATTACCGACTCGGAACAAGTTACTACAAAAGTGAAGATTATTATATGGCCGGATATTATTTCTCGTCATATATACAGCGTTTCCCATACTCGGTAAAAAACGAAGAGCTCATGTTCTTGGCAGCGATGTGCAAGGTTAAAAATTCTCCTGAAATTTCCTTAGATCAATCAGAAACTGAAGATGCTATAAATGCGATTCAAATTTTTGTTGATACTTATCCCAATACGTCACTAATGGATTCAAGTAACCGAATCATAGACCGACTAAGACAAAAAATTGAGACCAAGGAGTTCAATCATGTAATGCTTTATGCACAAACCGAGAGATACAGAGCAGCAGTCGCCGCTGCGGAAATATTTTTGGAAAAATATCCTGCCTCAATTCATGCAGAGGAGGTGTTTTCGGCAATGGTTCTAAACTCGTATTACTTGACTGTCAACAGCGTTGAAAGTAAAAAAAGCGCACGAATTGATGAAACTATTGAAAGAATGCGTAAATTTGAGGCCGATTTCCCTGATTCGGCCGACATTAAAGGTCTAAATCAATTGGTGAACAAATTGCTGAATTAAATATAAAAAGAATGAGCTACAAAAATGTAATTGCTGAAAAGACAACTGTAACAAGAGATACCATTCACCTTGAAAACAAGACTGGTAATATCTACGAGTCGATTGTAGCAATGTCTAAAAGATCAAACCAAATCAGTTCTGAAATCAAAGAGGAGTTGACTTCAAAATTGCAGGAGTTTGCAAGTAATACTGATAACTTGGAAGAAATCTTTGAAAATAGAGAGCAAATAGAAATTTCAAAACACTACGAAGGACTTCCGAAGGCTACAGCGATTGCAGCACAAGAACTTTTAGATGATAAAATCTACGTAAGACATACAGAAGAACAAGAAGAAAAATAAATGTACGGAAAACGCATTCTTCTCGGAATTACCGGAGGTATTGCAGCGTACAAAATTGCGTACCTAATACGCAGTTTAAAAAGACAAGAGGCAGAGGTCAAATGTATTATGACTCCTGCCTCTTCTTCATTTATAAGCCCCTTGGTCGTATCTACGCTTTCTAAAAATGAGGTTGCTATAGAGTTTTGGGATAAAGCATCAGGTACCTGGAATAACCATGTTGAATATGCGGAATGGGCAGATATTTTCATAATTGCACCAGCCACAATGAACACCATAGGTAAAATGGCAAATGGCTTGTGTGACAATCTTCTCTTGGCAACGTATTTTTCAATGAAAGGAAAGACCATTGTTGCACCAGCAATGGATTTAGACATGTATAAACATCCGAGTTTTTTGAGAAATATGGATACACTGATACATGACGGAGTAGCTATCATTCCAGCAGAGGATGGTGAATTGGCAAGTGGCCTTGAGGGGCAAGGAAGAATGGCGGAACCCGACCATATTGAAACTCATTTAAATGAATACTTCAAGAGGTCAGCCCCCAAGTTGGATAAGAAAATTTGTATCACAGCTGGACCAACGCAAGAGGCTATTGATCCTGTACGTTACATTTCAAATCACTCTTCGGGAAAAATGGGCTTTTCTGTGGCAAAGGCAGCATTGTTAAGAGGATATGAGGTTGAACTTATTTGTGGGCCAACGAAAGAGCAGCTGTTCCATCCAAAACTAAGAAGAACAGATGTGAAAACAGCTGAGGAGATGCTTGATGCCGTAAAAAGGTGCTGGCAGAAATGTGATTTGGGTATATTTTCAGCGGCCGTTGCAGATTTTAAACCTGCTAAAACCTCCAAAACAAAACTTAAGAAGGAAAATACAGATGAGTTCATAGAGCTTGTTCAGAATCCTGATATCTTGAAATGGGCTTCCTTTCATAGAGAAAATAAACAAAAAGTGGTTGGATTTGCGCTAGAAACAAATAATGAGCAAGAAAACGCGTTGTTGAAATTAAAGCGTAAAAACTTGGATTTGATTGTCTTAAATTCTACCCAAGACAAAGGAGCTACTTTTGGTGGTGAAATGAATAAAGTAACTATCTTCGATAAGGAAGGCCTTGTTATTGATTTAAAGCTTCAAAACAAGTTTGAAATCGCCATAAAGCTGATTGATACCATAGAAAAACTAGATGCTTAAAAAATACCTCTTTATTATTTTGTTAATTTATTTACGTTCTGTAAATGCTCAAGAACTGAATTGTCAAGTCTCTATTATTACAGATGCAAAGCTCGAAGTGACAACAACTGAACAAGAGGCATTAAAACAGCTTGAAGAGGTCATTTTTGATTTTATGAATGGCACGAAGTGGACCAAAGATAAATTCACAATTGAAGAACGTATCAACTGTTCTATTCAATTACAAATCAAGAATATTCCAACTATGGGAACCTTCAGCGGTTCTATTCAGGTGCTAATGAGCAGACCTTCCTTCAACTCAAGCTACAACTCGCTCGTTTTTAACTTTTTAGATGAAAATGTGGTTTTCGCCTATTCCAGAAATACTCCTTTATACTATGCAAAGAATGCCTTTAGGGACAATCTATCGTCTATTCTATCTTTTTATGCTTTATTCATGATAGGAATGGATTATGATTCATTTGGCCCGAATGCCGGAACTCCCTTTTTTACTGAGGCACAGCAAATTGTCGCCAATGCACAACCATCTGGTGCAGCAGGATGGAAAGCAAGTGAAACCGGAAAACGAAATAGATATTGGCTCGTAGATAATGTCCTTCAGCAATTATTTCAGCCACTCCGAGATTGCAATTATTGGTACCATAGAATGGGGATAGATAAGCTTTATGAGGATAAGGACAGAGGCATAAGGGAGATATATAAAGCAATGCTTAAGCTTAAGCCTGTTGTTCAGACAAGACCTAATACCGTAAATATTATCAATTTTGTTTTTTGTAAAACTGATGAGCTAAAAAGCTTGCTTGCTGAATCAGATACCAAACAAAAGACAGATTTTGTGAATCTGTTGAAACGATTGGACCCAGGAAACAGTTCAAGATTTCAGTCCATATTAAATTGATTCATGATTCAAAAATTACGCATCTCGAATTTTGCGTTGATCGAAGACTTAGAACTCGATTTAAATAAAGGTTTTACTGTCCTTACAGGTGAGACAGGTTCGGGAAAATCTATTCTTTTAAATGCTTTTGCTCTTCTGCTCGGTGAACGAGCCCACACCAGTCTTGTTGGGCCATGCGGTAAGAAAGCAATCGTCGAAGTACAGCTAAATGCGTCACCTAATGACCAGCGATTTTTTTCAGCGAACAACCTTGATTATGATCAGTCCATTTTATTGAGAAGAGAAATTGTGCGTGATGGGAAATCACGGGCTTTTATTAATGACTCTCCAGTCTCCTTATCTATACTAAAGGCATTTGCAGCAACAAAGCTGATGATTCATTCACAGTACAATACTTTTGAACTCAAATCAAAACCCAAGCAATTAGAATTGTACGATTTATTATCAGGAAATGAATCCAAGGCAAACGATTTTTCATTGCTCTATGACAATTTCAATGACTTTTGCGAACAGCTTGAATCGTTAAAAAATAAATTTAAAAGGCAAAACCAAGACCACGATTATAATACCTTTTTAAAAAATGAGCTTGACGGACTCAAATTACATGATATTGATTATGAAGAATTAGAGGGAGAGCTTTTCAGACTTGACAACGCTGAGGACATTCGTAATATTCTCGGAGAGGTTACTGAATTTACAGATGATGGGGGAGTGTATGCGCAAATAAAATCATTTATATATCGACTTGAAAAACTTGAAAATAAGGATCAGTCACTGAAAGATCTTTTAGAACGATTGCGTTCCTTGGAAGCTGAACTTGGCGAGGTTACCTCGGAAGCCTCTTATTATATCGATTCAATTGAGGTTGACGCCGATAGAAAAGAACTTGTGACGAAGCAATGGGATGAATTCAATAGATTGTTGTTAAAACATAATTTATCAAATCAAAAGGAACTTATTCTATTTCTAGATGACCTATCAAAAAACGAAAATAATTTACAAGAACTCGCTCACGAGATTCGTGAAATGGAGTCCGAATGTGAAGCACTTGAGGCTAAATTGATTCAATCAGCAAAAAAATTGCATTCTTTAAGACTTGAGAAACGGAGACAAATAACTGAAAATTTGCAATCGGACCTGATCGAACTCAAGCTAAAAGAAACCAAACTAGATTTTCAAATAAACAAAACAGAATTAAAACGGACAGGGATTTCAGATTTATCAATGTTGTTTTCTGCCAATAAGGGTTTTGAAATGATTGAAATTGAAAATGCAGCTAGTGGGGGAGAGCTATCGAGATTAATGCTTGCATTATTAAAGCAAATCTCAGAGCTAAAAAAAATGCCCAGTATTCTATTTGATGAAATTGATTCTGGTGTGTCAGGAGATGTGGCAGATAAAATAGGTGTTCTATTAAATAAAATGGGGATACAGACACAGCTTTTGGTGATCTCACATTTGCCACAGGTCGCCTCCAAAGCTACAGCACATCTTGTTGTTGAGAAAAATCAAGGTGAAGCGAGAACCAATACATCCGTTCGCTTACTTTCACAAGAAGAACGAGTGCATGAAGTAGCAAGATTAATGAGTGGTAAAGATGTAACAAATGCTGCACTGGCAACTGCAAAAATACTCATGAAATAATGGGAACTTTTCATTTACCATATCCAGAATTTGATTCGGAACAAAAGATAGGTTTTAAAAATACATTGGTCTTCATTGGAAGCTGCTTTTCGAGCAATATAAGCCAATTGTCTGAAAATCATGGATTTAATACGCTAAGTAATCCCTTTGGCACACTATTCCATCCTGTGCCAATATTAACTGGCCTGCAAAATGCAATTCGAGAATCCAAAGAGGTTCACTATTTAGACACACCAGACTTCGTCTCTGATTGGGATTCAGCACATTCACTTCAATCTGCGACCAAAAGGACACATCTAAATTTAATACTAGAAAAAAGAAAAGCTATACGAGATGCACTTTCTGGTGACGCTTGGCTGTTTGTCACCTTTGGAACATCCATCGCTTACAGACATATTTCCTCAGGCAGAGTTGTCGCGAACTGTCATAAGCAGCAGGCAGATTTATTTATTAAAGAATCTTCCTCATCTGAAGAAATGTTTTCAAAATGGTCGGAATTTATCCAAGAGTTATTCGAATGGAACCCAAAGCTCAATATCGTATTCACAGTAAGTCCTGTGAGACATACTCGGGATGGCCTCATTGAAAACAACAAGAGTAAAGCTAGGCTATTTATATTGATTGAAATGCTAATGAATGCCCATCGGATTTCCTACTATCCGTCATTCGAAATTATACATGATAGTCTCAGGGATTATAGATTCTTTAAGGAGGACATGGTACACCCAAATCAGCAAGCAGTGAAAGAAATATGGAAACACTTTTCAAAGAGTTATTTTACTAAAAACGTTCAGTCTTTGTCGATGAAGATAGCGAAGCTTCATGCTGCGAAAACACACCGAAAGATAAATGAAAATGAAGTGGAGCGGGATAAGCTAAATAGTTGGATAATTAAACAAGAAAGAGAAATAGAAGGCCTTCTAGCATCGAGAAGAAAAAATCCTTAGTTTATTTACAAGTACCATCGCTCTATTGGCTCCCTCGATAGATTTTTAAATTAACTGGCTCAATACGCATTTGATATGCTCGGTCATGACCTCTATCTTCCGCTTTTAAGCTGCACCTTACTGTCATATGTATCGCCTTAGGAGAGGCTATTGCTTTATAAATCTCTTGGTTGCGGTACCCTTCTCCGAATCCACGGATACAAAATAGGTACCTTTTGGGTAATCACCTACATCAATCGTGTTTTCCGTTCCTGTGTATAGTGCTTTACCTTTCGCATCGGTGATGGTGATATTTGAAAATGCCGTCTCACTTGAAATATGAATGGTGCTTATTACCGGAACAGGGAATAAATTAAAAGAAAACTGCACCTGCTCGTTGAGGCCAGTAAAATCATCCTTAACCACCTCTATATCATCAATGTAAAGTTTGAATCCGTCATAAGTCCTAAGCACAAAAGCCACATAAATTGATTGACCGTCATAACCCAGCTCACTTAAGTCTAAATTACGCTCAGTCCATTCAAAGTTTTCACCTTGAATATAACCAACGGTATCCACAAAACTTTCAGTTGAATTGTCAGTCGTCGAAATCAAAACAAAATAATCATCGGGAAATGACGCATCCTGTGATTTTGCCTCCCAATAAAATTTATTTCCAAGCGCGCCTAATTCAAGCATAGGGGTGATCATCCAACGATCGGCAGTATCCGGTGTATCAAAGTAGGAGGTAGAGGCAGCCACACTATCCGTATTATTTTCGGGATCCGCAATGCAAATCCACGCTTCAGCAAACTCCGAAACTGACGCTGCAGGTGTATTTAAGTCATTGTCAATGAGCGTAAAATCATTGGGGATTCCATTCTGAAAATCTGTACTATAAATAATGGTTTGCCCGAAAGCTAAAGAACCCAAAAAAAATAAAAATAACGGGATAATTTTGGTCATGATCGACATGTATTTATTTAATCAAGTTAATAAGAATTTCCTTGTACTCCTGATATACCGCATCAAACTCCATTAGACGGTCCTTTAGGAATCGATAGATTTTTCTCCAATCTTTTTTTCTAGAAAAACTCCATTCGTAAGTTGCCCATTCAATTCGGCTAATATTAAGCCCATTCTCTGTTTCAAAATGTTGATGCCATGTAGAGGTATAGCTCTCTTTTTCGGTGAATAAGGGCTTGAGCTCTTGTAATTGTTCCCAAAAAAGCGCTTTAATTTCCTTGTCTTTAAATTGAACATCATAAAATAAAGCACAACATTTATCATCACAATGTAAGCGCAAATAGGTATGTTTTAAGTTTGTTGGGTAGGAAAGCCAATTTACGCGTGGTAGCGCTGATGATTTATAGCTTTTCATGTACTGCTTGAATCCATTCCAAAATTCGATATTCATCTCACGTTTTTCCTCCTTGGAAAACATTATTTATTTCCTTTTGCGTGGTCTGCCAAAAACTTCTCTAAACCAATGTCAGTCAATGGATGACTCGCTAGTGCCTTAATCGCCTTCAATGGACCAGTCATGATGTCTGCACCAATTTCGGCACAATGAATAATATGCATCGGGTGCCTGACGGATGCCGCAAGTATTTCTGTATCAAAATCATAATTATTATAAATACCTCGAATTTGATTGATTAGCTCAAGCCCATTTGAAGAAATATCATCTAACCTTCCGAGGAATGGAGAAATATAAGAGGCCCCAGCTTTTGCCGCTAATAAGGCTTGACCCGCTGAGAAGACAAGCGTGCAATTTGTACGAATTCCTTTCTCAGTAAAATATTTTATAGCTTTAATTCCCTCAAGAGTCATTGGGACTTTTACGACGATATTAGGGTGCAATGCAGCAAGCTTTTCCCCTTCGTTAACCATGCCCTGAAAATCTGTACTAATAACCTCTGCACTCACATCACCATCAACAATATTGCAAATCGTTACATAGTGGTCAAGGATGTTTTGATTTCCCGTAATACCTTCTTTTGCCATCAAAGAAGGGTTTGTTGTTACACCGTCGAGAATACCAAGACTGTTGGCTTCTTTAATCTCCTCAAGGTTAGCTGTATCAATAAAAAACTTCATTTCTATTTCTTTTTATTCTTCAAGGCTTCCTGCTGTTTTCGCTGCATTTCTTCGAGTCGCGCTTGAAATTTTGATTTTTTTCTTGGACCTGCCGCTGCTGCTGAACTCGCCTTGGCTTCCATCTTCACTTTCAGCTTCTCTTCATCAACAAAAAACTTCTTAATCATAAACATGATCAATATGGAAAAAAGCGTCGATATGAAATAGTAGTAGCTTAATCCTGAAGAATAATTATTGAAAAAGAAGATCATCATTACTGGAAAAATGTACATCAATACTTTCATGTTTGGCATGCCCGGTTGTGTCGGCTGTTGGACATTTCCACTATTCATGACTGTATAAAATAGAGTAGTGGCAGACATGAGTAAAGTGAATAAGCTAATGTGGTCTCCATATAAAGGAATACTAAATCCCAAGTCTAAAATTGAATCATAAGACGATAAATCATCTGCCCACAAAAAGGACTGCTGTCTTAGCTCAAAGGCGGATGGGAAAAAGCGAAATACGGCAAGTAATATCGGCATCTGAATTAACATGGGAAGACATCCAGATAGGGGACTCGCGCCAGATTCCTTGTACAAGTTCATCATTTCCATTTGCTTCTTCATTGCATCATCCTTATTTGGATACTTCGCATTTATTGCTTCTGTTTTGGGTTTGAGGATTCTCATCTTTACGGAGGATACAAACATTTTCCATTGAACTGGCATCAATGCAGTTTTTATAAATAGTGTTAATAAGAATATGGATAATCCTAAACCAAAACCTAGCGAAAGTAGTAAAGTAAACAAAGGCTGAACAGCATATACATTGATCCACCTAAACAGTCCCCAACCGAAGTTTAAGATATCGTCATAGTTTTCATTGTACTCATTCAGTAATTCATAGTCGTTCGGCCCAAAGTACCAATTAAAGCTCGCCGTATTGTTTGAGTTAGGGTCAAAATTTAAGGTAAGTATTGAGGAAAAATCTTTGATATGTGTTGAATCTTTGGCGTTTTCCTCTTGATAGGTGGAGACCTTAATTGATGTACCATTTTTTTGGAAAGGTGTTTTTGGTGCCAAAAAAGAAGAAAAATAAGATTGCTTGTAAGCAATCCAGTTGACCTCGTTGTCAAAGTCTTTTTCGTCGTCACTGGTTTCACTTAGGTAGTCAAAACCTTCCTCTTTCTCATCAAAACAAATCGTAGAAACCCTCCTTTGCTCAGATAGCAATTTCTCGGTCTGAAGAAAGGCAGTCTGCCAAATGAGCTGAATATTGTCCTTGGCAATTCCATTGAGCTCAACAAACTCAACTTTATAGTCGATATTAAAAGATTTATCCTTGAATTTATAAGTCTGCCGAATTATACCCCCCTTGTAGCTTGCCTCCAAGACCACTGAAGTTTTAGAATCATTTTTGAGCTCAAAGTTTAAATCCTTTGTCTGTATCAACTGATCACCATCGAAAAAAGAGTAGGAGGTAAGGTGATCTCCTTTGGCAAAGAGGCATAGTGCATCATTCAATTCCCGACTGTAACTATCATATGATTTATATTTATTGAGGAACATAGCCGAAATTTGTCCGCCTTTGGTAGAAAAATCAATCCTAAATTGATCTGTTTCCCGAGTAAAGACACTATCCAAGACTGCATTTTGCTGTGCTGATATATTCTGTAATGTGTCAACCTCAGGAATATTTCCGGTTGAACTTGAAGAATTGATTGGTGCTGATTCATTTTCTTGCTTTTTAACCTGGGTATTTTCTTTTGCCTTCGCAATTTCAGCCTCTTGTTTTTTTATTTCCTCTTCACTTGGTTTGTTAATGATAGTAAATACGGTTAAAAGCAATCCTATCAGTACAAGACCGGTTAAGGTGTTACGATCCATTTCTATTTCTTTTTATTTTTTAAGGCAGCTCCTACAAAGGCTACGAATAATGGGTGCGGCTCATCTACTGTGCTCTTGTATTCGGGGTGGAATTGAACACCTACAAACCAGGGGTGTTTTGGAATTTCGACAACTTCAACAAGACCTGTTTCGGGATTGGTTCCTGTTGAAATCATTCCCGCTGCTTCAAAATCCTTCAAATAGGCGTTGTTAAACTCATATCGGTGCCGATGTCTTTCCGAGATAACATCTGAATGAAAAGCTTTACCAATATTTGAATTGGGCTTTAATTGACAAGAATAAGCGCCAAGTCGCATGGTGCCGCCATAGTCCGATATGTTTTTTTGCGCCTCCATCATATCTATAACAGGAGCTTTTGTTTTTATCGCAATTTCTGTAGTATTAGCATCCTCGAGGTGAAGGACATTTCTTGCAAATTCGATAACAGCACATTGCATTCCAAGACAAATACCTAAAAAGGGAATGTCCTTTTCACGAGCAAACTGAACTGCATCTATTTTACCTGCTACACCTCTAGAGCCAAAACCAGGTGCTACGAGTATTCCATCCATCTCTGAAAGCTGATTTTCGACATTTTCCTTATCTAATTTATCAGAATGTATCCAGTGTAAGTTCACTTTAGACTCATTACTTACTCCTGCATGAATAAAGGCCTCACTAATTGATTTGTAAGAGTCTTTAAGCTCGACATATTTCCCGATAAGTGCAATGTTCACATCGGTCTTAGGGTTTTTCAAGCGCTCTAAAAAGCTTTTCCATTTTTTTAATTTCGGAGTCGATTTTTTAGACAAACCGAGCTTTTCTAGAACAACACTATCCAATTCTTCTGCCTGCATGAGCATCGGTACATCGTAAATCGATGATGCATCTCGAGCTTCGATGACTGCATTCATAGAAACGTTACAAAATTTGGCTATTTTTCTTCGCAGATTCAACTCAAGCTCATGTTCAGATCTGCAACACAATATATCTGGCTGTACACCTAGCTCAAGTAACGCTTTGACTGAATGCTGAGTTGGCTTCGTTTTTAACTCTCCAGCTGCAGATAAGTAAGGGATCAGCGTTAGATGAATAACCAGGCAATCCTTTTCATATTCCCACATCATTTGTCTTACTGCTTCAATGTATGGAAGCGACTCAATATCGCCGACAGTCCCTCCGATTTCAGTAATGACAATATCGTATTTATTATTATTGGATAGTAACTGTATTCTTTGTTTGATCTCGTCAGTAATATGCGGGATAACTTGGACTGTTTTTCCAAGAAAGTCTCCTTTTCGTTCTTTATCAATAACGGATTGATAAATGCGACCTGTTGTGATGTTGTTGGCTTGACTTGTTGGGACATTTAAGAATCGTTCATAATGGCCTAAATCTAGATCAGTCTCAGCACCATCGTCAGTTACATAGCATTCACCATGCTCGTATGGATTAAGTGTTCCTGGATCGATATTGATATAAGGATCTAGTTTTTGGATGGTAACGGAGTATCCTCTGGCTTGTACTAATTTTGCTAAAGAGGCTGCAATAATACCTTTTCCGAGAGAAGAGGTAACCCCACCGGTTACAAAAATATACTTAACTGAGTTGGACATATTAATGGATTGTAACTACGGGAATCAAAGTTAACATAACATTGCGACGCGACAATCTATTTTCCGTATTTTTATTATAGACCACGCCATATTCCTTTTCACTAAAACAGAGTAAGTTACGCGTACAGACTATTTACTCCATGTTTTGTAATCTGATATTTGTTGGGGTCTATCAGGCTCAATTTGACTTAAAGGCCTACATTCCTTTAAGTAAGAGGTATTATCAGAGGGGAGTTTTTGGTAGTATTTGGTTCCTTTAGTTTTCCATTCTATTTGATCACTATTTAGCTCGCGAATTACTTTGGCAGGGTTTCCAACAGCCAAACTATTATCAGCTATTTCAGTTTGTGAAGATACAAAGGATAATGCACCGACAATTGTATTTTCACCGATAACAGCGTCGTCCATAATGACCGCATTCATCCCAATCAAACAATTTTTTTTTAGTGTGGCACCATGTATAATTGCACCATGACCAACATGAGCATTTTCAAAGAGGTGGACAGTGGTACCTGGAAACATATGTACAACACAGTTTTCTTGAATATTGGCACCTCGATCAATGAGAATTTTACCCCAATCTCCGCGTAGCACGGCGCCAGGACCAATATAAACATCCTCGCCAATAATAACATTACCGATTAATGTCGCTTGTGGAGAAACATAACTTGAAGGATGAACTACCGGGGTCCAATCTTTGAATTTATAAAAGGGCATAGGCAATGATTTAAACAAACATAATGAATCAATTGAAACAATAAGCTTATCATCTCGAAAGTAAGAATAAAGTTTATCTTTAGTTCTTAATTATAAATATGAGGATTTCAGAGATATATCAATTTTTATTCGTCTTTATTTTATTTTCAAACAATGTTAGTTGTCAAAGGAACATAAATCAGATTAGCAATAGCAAACTGGTTGAATTAATGGCGAAAGAAGACATTCAAATACTCGATGTTAGAACGGAAAATGAATTCAAAGATGGAGCAATAGAGGGGGCAGTGAATATTGACTTTTGGGATCCTGATTTCGAACGTAAGGTTCTTTCCAGATTGAATAAAAGGCGCACGACAATAGTATATTGTGCAGCAGGAGGTAGAAGTGAAATGGCCTACAAACTACTTGCTAAGAAAGGATTCAAAACTCTTTATGATTTGAAAGGAGGATATGAACGGTACGTTAATTAATTGATTTACAATAATATAACTTATATTCTATTTAACATAATATTAATTATATTACAATGGTGCTTGT
>Ga0163110_10001004_pt1 | contig 14003 bp, 11 predicted proteins | sample CRUFie1St17metaG_FD_108703 | JGI IMG/M metagenome (GOLD analysis project Ga0163110, IMG submission 108703) | Marine microbial communities from the Costa Rica Dome - CRUD Field 142mm St17 metaG | ecosystem: Environmental > Aquatic > Marine > Oceanic > Photic zone | place: Costa Rica: the Eastern...
TACATTTGATATTGGCGACAATACTACAAGAGTTAGAAATATATACGCAGATACTTTATATGGTGATGGATCTAACTTAACTAATCTCCCAAGTAGTGGTGGTGGAGGAGATAAATTTAACACCACAATTACAAATTCAGTTCAGGCGAATGTTTATGGATATGAGACAAACATTATTTCACTGCCTTCTGATAGTACAAAAAGATATGTAATTGAATCAATTAGTCTTGGAAATGTAACTTCTGCTGTTGGAAGCACTGTAAATGTCATTGCATCAATCAATCCTGGTGTTACAACTTATAGTTCTGAATATAAAGTATATCTTGCATATAATGCTCCCGTTCCTGATAATGGATTAATTGAATTAATCAAACAACCAATGGTCATGAATCCATCTGATGTTCTTAAAGTGTGGGCAACAGATTCATCTAATACGGGTATAAATGGTGCTCTTGAATTATATGCAACCTACACTGAACATGAGAGCACAGATTACATTGCAGGATACGGATCAACAACTAATATAACTACAACTGCTCTAGCAACTATCTACACTTCAACATCATATCCAACTATTATACAATCAATTAAAGCAACAAATCGAACTGATACTGGTGATTTCCCTGTTACAATTCAAATTGTAAATGGATCTACAATCACACATCTTGCGAAGGATTTTATTGTTCCAAGATACGCATCAGTAGAATTTCTAGATAGACCAAAGAGAATAGAAGCAGGTGCAACGATTAGAATGCAACAATCATCAGCAGCAAATACAGTCGATGTAATAGTTTCTGGAAAGAAAATAACTTCATAGGAGATTTACATACATGGGAAATTCGAGCATATTTTCTTTAGATCAAGTTTATAAAAAACAAGTTGCAGGAACTTGGACAGATACATATGATCCTTTCATATATGTTCACAGTATTACACCAGCACCAGGAATACCTGGAGGTCCTGCGTATGGATATTCAGGTGGTGGAGGAGCTGGATCATTTGGAAGTCGTGAAACAGGTGGAACAAGAGTAGAAAGAATAAGTTTTGCAAATGATACTGCAACAGCATCACCAAAAGGTAATTTATATCACGATCATCTGGAGTGTGCAGCATTTGGTAATACGACTCATGGGTATGTAATTGGTGATTCGTATTCAACCACCAATAGATCTTGGGTAAGTAGAGTTACATATGCTAGTGATACTTCAACAGCATCATCAAGAGGAAATATGACAGTTCCTCGTGGTGGTTGTAGTTCTACTGGAAATGCATCTTATGCATGGACTTCATGCCAATATGATTGGATGCCATCATCAGCAGGTCAATATGCTTCAAGAGTGGATAGAATAGATTTTTCAAATGATTCATCAACAATGTCACCAAGAGGTAATTTAAATAAAACAACTGCTAGAGCAGGAGCATCAGGTAATACAAATTATGGATGGTGGGTAGGTGGATCTCCAGCTTGGAATCAACCAGATCTTACATCAGTAAGTCGAATAGATTACTCAAACGATTCTGCAACAGCATCACCAAAAGGAACAGTATCCGATACTGTTGAATCAAATGCAGCAACAGGTAATATTAACTATGGATATAATATTATGGGTGGTGGTAATGGTCCAAAGAAATCTACAATTGTAAGATATGATTATGCAAACGATACTGGAGCATCTACACCAAAAGGAAAATTATCTACTTTGAGAGTTGATCTTGCAGGTGCAACAGGTAGTCAAAGTTATGGATATTTTATGGGTGGTAAAGATCCAAGTGCTAGTCCTTCTAACCTACAATACAAAACTACCATAGATCGAATTGATTATTCAAATGATACTGCAACAGCATCACCAAAGGGTAATTTAGATGTTAACGCAGCTGGTCCAAATGATGCTGGATATAGAGGAGCTGGAGGTTTTAGTGGACAATCAAATGCATTTGGTTCTTCACCTCCACCTACAATAGTTCCTGCAACCCAAACTGAGAATGGAAAACTAACAGACAAAGGTTCTGATGGATATTTCGTTACAGTTCCTGGTGGTAGTGGAGTCCCCTCTCCTTCTTATGTGTATATGATTGGTGGTGAGGGTCAACCAGGTCCTACTCCATATGCCAACCCCGCACAGAGAATTGATGTCACCAATGATACGGCCATAGCAGTAGCAAAAGCAGGAGCAGCACCACCAACAGATCGACTTTATTATTGTTGTTCAACAGGTAATCGTGATTACGCATGGACAACTATGGGTCGTACTCGTAGTAATGTTCAAAGATTAGATTATTCGAATGATTCTGCACAAATGGTGAATAGAAATAATAGACCTAGCTCACCTACGCTTGGATATAATGAGGCTGCTGTAGGTAATGAAAATTATGGATATTTTAATGGGGGGTACGTGCTTTATACCATTCCTGGTTGTGGTAGTCCTCAAGGTGCAACCAACCTTTCTCATATCATTAGAATGGATTATGCGAATGATACAAATAATCCTGTATTGAAGTCATATAACACCTATAGAGCAGGTATGGGGGGTGCTTGTGGAAATCTTAATTATGGATATTGGATGGGTGCTGCCAATGGTATTTGTGGTGGTTACAGTGGTACGTCCACCTACGTAGAACGTACTGATTATTCAAATGATACTACTAATTCATCACCAAAAGGTCCTTTAAATCAAGCTGTTTATGCTAATAGAGGACAAGGTAATGAAAATTATGGATATAGTGTTGGAGGGTCAAGTAGATCAAGAGTACAGAGAATTACTTATTCAAATGATACAGCAACTACATCACCAAGAGGCAATTTAGCTGAAAACATGGGTAATCATCAGACAGCTGGAACTCAAACTCTTGGATATTCTGCTGGTGGAAATGGTGGTAGTACTGTCGTAAATCGTATTCAATACTCAAATGACACAGCAACAGCATCACCAAAAGGACCTTTAGTTTACAGATCTCAGTATGGTGGTGGTGCATCTGCCTCAGAAAATGGAATGAAAGCTATTCCAGCACCACCACCAACCACCACTTATACTCCAAGAATTAGATGGGTTGATCAAACAATAGGACTCACTCCTCCATTCCAACGACCATTTTCATTTCCAGTTCAATTGCCAGCACCAGGACCATAATATTTTAATAAGTATTCAAGCGTATGGACTTCCTAATTAATTTGTGCTATACTAAGTAAAACATTTATTTTTTTTATGAGTTTGATGATCGCTCTCCCATGCCATGGAGGGATTGTAAATGAAAAAACAACGATGAGTTTATTCAAACTCGGTAAACTTTTGGCGAGAAGTAATATACCTCACGGTCTTTTAACAATGGCAAATTCTTCCTTGATTACTGTGGGTAGATCAAAATGTGCTAATTTTTTTATCAATAATACTGACCATGAATATCTTTTCTTTTTAGATAGTGATATTGGATTTGATGAGTATGATGTGTTAAAGATGATTAAGCATGAGGTTGATATTGTTTCTGGTTCATATCCAATGAAAACAATTCCAATTCGATATTGTATTAATGTTGTTCAACCAGAACAAAGAAAAGGAGATCTTTTAAAAATTGAAGGAAATGGACTTGGATTTACTTTGATTCATCGAAATGTATTTCTTCAAATGGCACAAAAGTTTCCAGATTTAAAATATATACCAGACAGAGATGACAGTAATATTTCACCTACAGAAGGGGAATTAAATAACTCATATCATTTTTTTATGGAGCATAAAAAAGGAGAAGTATTTTTATCTGAAGATAAGAGTTTCTTTTTTCGAGCAAGTATGCTAGGATATGATATATGGCTAGATACTACAATTAAACTACAACACGTTGGTTCACACGTTTTTTCTGAATAGATTATGAAATCAGGAGCAACCGAAAGTTCTTATCAGTTTCTTTCGCAACATTATAAATTTCCAGAAGATGTTGAAGTATCACATCTTCCTCAGGAAATAATTAAATCAAAAAAGAAATATAAAATTCTCTGGGCACATCATGCATATGATCAACCAGTATTTTTAAATTTTGATCATAATACAGTAGATCATATTGTATCCCCTTCACATTGGGCAAAGGAACAGTTAGTTCGCTTTTTAAAAGTTCCAAAAGAAAAAATAAGTGTAATTGCAAACGGAGTATCTGATAAATTTACTTTGTCTGAAAACAAAACAAAAACTCTTATCTATACATCAATACCTTATAAAGGTTTAGAATTATTACCTCAAATTATTCCTTTAATTCAACAAAGACATCCTGATGCTAAATTTAAAATATTTTCATACATGTCTTTATATGGTAATTTGATTGATCCTTTTGTTGATCTATATCAGGAATTGAAATTAATCAAAAATGTAGAGTATTCTGCTGCGGTTGATCAAGATGAATTGATTCAACATTATCAGGAATCTGCTTTCTTCATTCACCCAAACATATGGGAAGAAACATTTTGTGTTTCAATGGCAGAAGCAATGAAGTGTGGATGCTATCCAATTATCACAGATATTGGAGCACTTCCTGAGGTTGCAACTGATAAATTTTCTTCGATTGTCCCTGTGGAAGGAACCCGAACAACTGAAAAATATGAGGTTACTGATAACTTTATAAATAAATTCGCAGAGATTTGTTGTACTGCATTAGATTATTTTGATAATGATCGAGCTACATATAATCAGATCTCAAAATCTGCTTCAAATCATATAACTCAGAAATGTGATTGGAAGAAAATTTCCAAACAATGGGAAAAATTAATTACAAAAATTACAAGTGGAGAACCAATGACAAGTGACAATAAAAAAGAATCTGCATTAGGTGGATATGAACCAATTAATTCTGATCAAGCAGTTTTTGATGATGATTATCTACGTAAGGCATTTGATAATGTATTAAGATGGGAAGAGAGTGATAAAGAATTAGCACAGGGTCGAACCAACTTTCAGTTAGAAAAGTTTGCACTACTTGAAACTCATACATTACCTGTTGCTTTTGAGAATACATTAAAGTCCCGTCGTCAAATGGCAGAAGGATATATGTATAAACTCATTGAGATGAAAGAAAAGGTCAGAGAGTTTGAATACAAATGGAAAGATAAAGATAGAACACAACCACTCCTATGGGATGGAGGAGGACCAGGACCAGAATCGAGTAAAAAATTATGTTGGTTTGATTTAGATGAACTTTCACTTACACATTATCTAAAATCATGTGAGCTTGAGATTCGTGACCGTCTTCATCAAATGGAACACTTAGACAAGATTCTTGAAAAACTTGTTGAACAGAATGGTGGTAAGGTTGTGACTCGTGAACAATTCCTTAATGCTGATGGTGAATATTGGGAGCGTCGTTTTGCTGATCAAGCGATGGATGAAATGATTTCTTCTCAAACTGGAATTTCAATTGGTAACTTACACAGTATGCGTCGTGCTTCAGCACCTGCAATTGTGGATGAGAGAAATAGAACTCCAAATGGATATGTTCCATTGAGTAGAGTTCTTGAAAGTCCTCAAGGAAAAGCAGAATTTTTAAATGATCTTCAAAATAAAGTAATTCAAGGAATCGCAGAAGTTACTGGTGATAATTTTCAAAAACTTACTGGAAAATCAGAGGAGGAACAGAAAAAGATTCAAGGTAACTGATGGATCAAAAATTTATTATTGTTGATGATTTTTATATCGCTGCTTCTGTTATACGTGAAGATTTTAATCTTGATTTTTCAGAATCACAATATAAAAATGAAGCTCTTGACGAAATAACAGTAAAAGTATCTTCGATATTAAATCAACATGTTCAAGTTGAGCATGTATTTAATGAGGTTGCTTCTAAAAATTCTCCAAACAATATTACATCAAATACTCATTATGATTGGATTGCAATAATATATCTTAATCTCCCCACAGAGACAAATCATCTTGGTAGAGGATTAAGTTTTTATTTGCATGAATCAACTGGATTAGATTGCTTTCCGAATGAGATGGCATGTAAAGTAAATGGTCTTCAAAACATGAAAGATATTCAAAGATGTTTTGATGTAAATAATCAATCGTACTGGAAAGAATATATGAATATCTACGTTAAATATAATCGTATGATATTATTTCGTGCTGATTTGTGGCATTCATATGGAGTTGGTTTTGGTAGTGATTTAAAAAATTCAATGAAATATCAAAAAGTATTAATAAAAAATAAAATTTAATGAGAAAAAATATTATTATCATTGATAATTTTTATGATAATCCTGATGAGGTAAGAGATTTTGCTTTAACAACAGAGTATCCAGATCCAGAAGAGGCTTATACATATCCTGGTAAAAATTCACGTCTTGGTTTTTATAATGATAATATTCAGAAAAAAATGGAGGAAATTGTGGGTGCTGGTCTTCAACCAGCAGATCCTTGTGGATATTTTCGAATTTCATTTGAACATGATACTTTAAAACAAGATGTTCATGTAGATCCTGGTTGGGATTGGGGTGGTGTTTTGTACATGAATACACCAGAACAATGTATTGATGAGGCAGGAACATCTTTCTGGAAACATAATAGTCTTCATTGGGAACAATGTCCACGAACAACAGAAGAATCACAATATTATTCTTACTCTTCATATAGAGAAGCATGGAGGACAACAGTATATGGTGCAGGTTTAGATCGAAGTCAATGGACAAGGTATATGCTGTGTCCAATGAGATATAATCGTTTAGTTTTATTTCGAACTCATTTTTGGCACTCACATAATTATAACTTTGGTGATAGTATGGAGAATGGTAGATTAGTTCAACTATTCTTCTTTAGAGAAGTAGGTAATACTGATAACAAATGGTAGAATGAATCATAGTTTTTATTTTATGGCAGGTCTTCCTCGTGCAGGAAGCACCTTATTGAAAAGTATCATTGATCAGAATCCAAATGTACATACTGAACCAGTGTCTCCAGTCATGGAGTTGATGTATCATAGTGAGCAATATTTTAAACACAGTGAGCAGTACATTGGATATCCTAAACCAAAAAATGCTTATAAAATTGTTGGTAGTTATATCGAAAATTATTATTATGAAATAGATAAACCAATTGTCATTGATCATAATCGAGCATGGTCAAATAATATTGAAAGAATTAAAACATATCTAGATCCAAATCCAAAAATCATTTGTCCTGTTCGGGACATCTCAGAGATACTTACCTCATTTATTACGATGGTTCATCGAAACTCTGACGAGATTTCTTTTATTGATGAAGAATTAATTAAAGGTGGATTCACAGTCGATGATGATAATCGATGCGAATATCTAATGGGTGATAATGGTATTGTAGAGCAAGCACTTTGGGCACAATCACAGGCATTTATTCGAAATGAAACAAAATATTTACTAATGGTTGAGTATGATGATATTGTGAATACTCCACAGGAAACGATGGATCGAATATATAATTTTTTAGAGATAGATGGATATAAACACGACTTCAATAATGTTAAGAATAATCATCGCGAAAGTGAGAAGCAATGGAATCTAAAAGATATGCATTATGTGAGAAATAAAGTACAGAAAATATCTAAGAAACCTGAAGATGTGCTTTCTCCTTTTATTCTAAATAAATATAGCAAACTGGAATATTGGAAGTATTCTGATAGCACCTACTTAAAAAATGACAACGACGACGACAAGAGGCATATTCTCTCTTGAAGAAATATTAGAAAGACAAAGCGACAATACTTGGAGAAATGTATATGAACCTTTTATATATGTCTCTGCGTTGGGAAGTCCAGTAGGAACTGATTATGGTTACGCTGGTGGTGGTAGAGAGGATGTTGGTGGACAACCATGGAATGGAACATCATATGTGAATCGAATTGATTTTAACAATGATACAGCAACAACATCACCAAGAGGAGTTTTAAGTCACCCAACTGCAGCATCTGCGGGACATAGTAATCAATCATATGGATATCTTAGTGGCGGTAATGCTGCTGGAAGTAGTCCTGGAGGACACTCTAATGTAACAAGAGTTAATTATGCAAGTGATACATCAACAGCGTCACCAAAAGCAAATTTAAACAAAAATACGGATCGAGCTACTGGAGTAGCTTATGCTGATTATGGATATATTTGCGGTGGAAGAATAAACAACAATCCAGGATGTTCACTTATTGAGCGTCTTGACTATTCAAATGATGGATCAACACCAGTATATAGAGGCAACTTAAATTTTGACACTCAAGCTGCAGGTTCAGCAGGTACTCCATCTTATGGATGGATTATGGGAAAGTACGCTGGTGATGTTAGGACTCAAAGAATAGATTATGCAAATGATAATGTAACGACATCACAAAGAGGAAATTTAACTGCTGGTAGATATTATGCGGGTGCTACAGGTAATGCTACTTATGGATATATTGGCGGTGGTTCTATACCAAACTTATCATCGGTTGATAGAGTTACTTATGCAAATGACACAGTAACAGCAACACCAAGAGGACCTTTAACTGGAGGACAGAGGTATGCTGGAGTAACAGGTAATCAATCTTACGGATATTGGATGGGTGGTCAACAGATTCAAAATCCATATTTAGGAACTCTTTCAAGAATTGACAGAATTGATTATTCAAATGATACAGCAACAGCATCAACAAGAGGACCTTTAAGTAGAGTTCTGCGTAGTCTTACTAATAATGGATTTAGCAGTAGAGAAGATGCACTTCCACTTACTAGTTCTCCAACTCCTGCAACTCAAGTTGAAAACGGAAAACTAACAGACAAGGGTTCTGACGGTTATCAGGTACCTACTTCTTCTGGTAGTTCTTATGGGTATATCATTGGTGGTGAGGGTAATCCTGCTGCTTCACCATCATATAATAGTCCCGCACAGAGAATTGATTTTGATAATGACACGGCAACTGCTTTAATAAAAGGAGCACCATCATCATCAGGAAATGACGCATATTATTCTTGTTCGGTAGGTAATCGTAATTACGCATATACCACTGGAGGTCGTACTTATGATAATATTCACAGATTAGATTATTCGAATGATAGTGCACAGATGCTTCACAAAGGAAGTAGAAGTAATTCACCTTCTCTCGGATATGAAGAGTGTGCAGCTGGTAATTTAAATTATGGATATTTTAATGGTGGATACGCAAACTATAGTTTTCCTGGACCCCCTGCTGGTTGTCCAGGATATCAATATGTTCCTGGACTTACTCATATCTACAGATTAGATTATGCCAATGATACAAATAATCCTGTATTGAGATCTTATAATACCATTGGAGCAGGTTTGAAGGGTGCATGTGGGAATGATGATTATGCATACTGGATGGGTGGAAGTCCAAAATGTTATCACAGCACCACATCTTCAACTTTTGTAGAACGCACTGATTATTCAAGTGATACTACCAATTCGGTACAAAAAGGCAATCTGACCAACCCATCCCAACGGTCTGCAGGACAAGGAAATAAAGATTATGGATACGCTACAGGTGGTAGTGGTCGTTCATATGTTAATAGAATTACATACGCCAGTGATACTTCAACAGCAGCACCAAAAGGAAATTTAACTCGAACTTTTAGAGACCATGGATCAACTGGAAATACTAGTTATGGGTATGCTGCTGGTGGTGCTCCTGGTCCAAAATCATCAGTGGATCGAATTGATTATTCAAATGATACTGCAACAGCATCACCAAAGGGTAATTTAGCAGCTACAGTTGAAGAGATGGGCGGGGTATCTGCTACTGAGAATGAATTAGCAGATGAGACTATTCAATACATTCCAAGAATTAGATGGATTGATAACTTTGAAGAAGAAGATCCTACTCCAGGCCAATCTGGTCAAACTGCTGGTCCTGCATATGGATATCAGGTTGGTGGTGATGGTTATCCAGGTACTGGATCAAGAGTAGAAAGAATAAGTTTTGCAAATGATACTGCAACAGCATCAACAAGAGGTTATCTTTCAGTTGGGGGGCGTAATATAGTCCGTCACGGTGCAACTGGTAATACGACTCATGGATATACATTTGGTGGTAGTGGATATAGTAATATAGCAAAAGTTGATTATGCAAATGATACAGCAGCAGCACCAACAACTGCATACCTAGCAACTCCAGCTGATTACATGTCATCCGTAGGAAATGAGGATTATGCATATACTGGAGGTCGTCCTTGGAGTTATTACTATTACTTGGGAAAATTCGATTATTCAAATGATACTACTAACGAAGCAATACTAAATCCTAGTGGATTTGGTCCTAGTCCTAGTTCTTATGGTTATAGTGCCACTGGTAATCAAAATTATGGTTATTTTGCGGGTGGATCTGGTAGCACTATGGTACGAAGAATTGATTATGCAAATGATACAGCACAAGCATCTATAAGAGGACCACTAGCTAGTAGTGCACCATATTCTTGTGCAACTGGTAATGCTGATTATGGATGGGTTTTAGTGGGTCCAAGTTGGAGTCAGCAAACAGGTATAAATCGAATTGATTATGCTAGTGATACATCAACAGCATCACAAAGAGGTCCATTATCTGGTGCTGCGGGTTATAGAGGATCAGTAGGTAGTGGTGCTTATGGATATTTTTGTGGTGGTTGGTCTAGCTATACTTTTGTACATCGAGTCGATTTTGCAAGTGATACAGGAATACAATCAACTAAAGGACCATTAAGTGTTCCTATGTACCGCCAAGCAGGATTCAGTGCACGACAATATGGAATGCCTCAAACATCTACTTCACCTTCTCCACCAATTCCTGGAATAGAGGCACGAGTTCAACCACCATTCCCATTCCCAGTTCAAATACCATCAAGTCCTTCGCCAAGTCCAAGTCCTTCACCAAGTCCTTCACCAAGTCCTTCACCAAGTCCTTCACCAAGTCCTTCACCAAGTCCAAGTAGTCCTGCAGATTATGGATACTATGCTGGTGGATATGATTACAATGCTGGTGGTAATGCAACAACAACAGTAGAACGAATTAATTTTGCAAATGATACCGCAACAGCATCACCAAGAGGTAATTTATCAAATAATCCTGGTCAATATCTTAGTGGAACAAGTAGTTTAAGTTATGGTTATGTTGCTGGAGGTCATGTTGTTCCTGTTAAATCAACAATATCACGAATTGATTACTCAAATGATACTGCCCAGTCATCACCGAAAGGACCTTTAAGTATTGCTAGAGGAAGATCATCAGGTTTTGGTAATAAAAATTATGGATATCATGCTGGAGGTATGAACTTTATTGGATCACCAAGTTTTAGTCAAATAGCGTATTCAACAGTAGATAGGATTACTTATGCTAGTGACACTTCGACAGCATCTCCAAGAGGTCCTCTAACAGCTGTTAGTGCATATCAGTCAGGAGGAGGAAATCTTTCATATGGATATTATGTTGGACAATCTAATTCAACAGGAAGTTGGGGACCTAGTACTACTCAAGTACAACGTGTAAATTATGCTAGTGATACTTCAACAGCATCACCAAGAGGAAACATGAATAATTCTCTTCAGGTTCGAGCAAATATGGGCAATAATAACTATGGATGGTTTGCTACAGGATATCCAGGAACATCAGCAATTTCAAGAATTGATTATTCAAATGATAATACAACATCATCACCAAGAGGAAACTTCTGGATAACTGCATATAATAGTGCTGGAACTGGCAACGCTAATTATGGATATGTTGCTAGTGGAAATGATCCTTCGAATGGTGTAAATAGTCAAACTGTAATAGGTAGAATTGATTATAGCAATGATACAGCAACATCAACACCTAGGGGAAATGTAGTTCATCCAAAAGCGATAAGAAATCAAAATGGATTATCTGCAGGGGCTAATGGACTTCCTAATTAATTTGTGTTATAATAAGTAAAACGTTTATTTTTTATGATAGACAATCCTTTGACAAATATATTAATTCGACCAAACGTCATAAACCCAGAGGGTTTAAGAGAGATGGTTGATTATATTAAGAAAGCTGACAAGGAGGACTTATCTGTTTTTGATCCAGACGAAACAAATCGAACTGGAGAAACAAAATGGATAGTTGACAAGAAAGTCAGAGACACTCAGATAGTTGACATGGGACCTTTGTTTCCGAAAATTTGTGACTTATTTAAATTTGCAGTTAGTGAAATTGTAAATCCTTTTTATGGATTTGAAGTTGAAAGTAGCGAGATTCCACAAATTTTATCTTATGGAGTTGGTGGACACTATCAACCTCACATGGATGGTGAAAGTATATGGGTCGCACCAACTGGAGAAAAGATTTGGAAGAAATCAACAGACAGAGATTTGTCATTTGTATTCTATTTGAATGATGAATTTGAGGGTGGAGATTTTATATTTCCAGAACATAATATTCGTGTCAGACCAAAACCTGGTATGTTAGTCACTTTCCCATCTAGTCATCACTACATGCATGGAGTTGAACCAGTTACAAAAGGAAAAAGATATTCGATTGTAACGTGGGCAACCGTAAAAGGTTTCCCCACTATGGATCAAGTAAACCAAGAACTTTCTCAAAAATATGGAGTTCCTGTTATATAAATAATTTTTGATAATTAATTTTTAAAAATGAAATATCTAAAACATTACTGGAAATCTACAGAAACTGGAGATTATCTCACCACTACAAACACTATTCATAAAAGACATCCAGAAGTAGAATTTCAAGGATTAGACGTTCAAATGTGGATGCATGATGCTGACGGTATAGATGTTTGTTTGGCAAGAGTTCCTGATACTACAGCGATTGTTGAGGTTACAATCGGTTCTAAGAAAGCAATTCAAGAATTGACAGAAACTCAATACAATACAGTGAAAACACCATTAGATGCTGCGGCTGTGTTGGATCAAGAAGCAGCTGCAGAGGAAACAGGTGGTAATACAGAACTCGCTGCAACAAAAAGATCTGAGGCACTAACAAAATACAATGAAGCAAAAACAGCTTTTCTAGCATTATAAGAAAACATTAAATTTATAAATCATTATTTAACAAGACATATGAACTTTGCAGTTTACTCAAAGGACGGGTGTCCTTATTGTGATAAAATCAAACAAGTTTTAGACTTGACAAAAACTAGTTATGTGGTCTATAATTTGGGAGAACAGTTTGACAGAGAATCTTTTTATGATGAATTTGGTGAAGGTGCAACTTTTCCCCAAGTTTCTGTTGATGGAAAAAAACTAGGGGGATGTATAGATACAATTAAATATCTTAAAGAAAATCAAATCATTAAAGTATGATATAAATAATCAAAATGAGGTAACGAAATGACGACTGAAACAATACTCACTTTAGCTTTACCTATATCATTTTTGTTATTTGTAATTGGGTTAATATTTGGTTGGATCGCTAGAGATTATATGCTAAACTATAGAGAGATACCAAGACCACATCCTGAGATGTTTGATATGAACGGGAACTTAGTCCCAGACGAAATAGTCGCATTTAGATTTGAAAATTATGACGAAGACACCTACAACGAGGAAGACTAAAACTGCTACCACAAAAGCAAAATCTTCTCAAAATAAAACTACACCAAAACCAATAAAGAAGTTACCACCAAGACCTCTTGCTTTTGAAGTCCTAGATTTAGTATCAAAACAAAGAACAAAGGCAAAGAAAATTGAAGTATTAAAAACCTATGAAGATATTTCTTTAAAAGTCATCTTGATATGGAACTTTGATGAAAGTGTGCAAAGTGTTCTTCCACCAGGTGAAGTTCCTTATTCTGGATATGATGATCAAAACACTTACAGTGGAACTCTATCTACAAAGATAACTGAAGAAGTTCGTAGAATGCATGAGACTGGTTCTTTTTCATTAGGGACAAGTGATAAGCAAGGACATACCACAATTCGTAGAGAATCAAAACATTTCTATCACTTTGTTCAAGGTGGAAATCCTGGTATGAATATGATTCGTCGTGAAACTATGTTCATTAATATTCTTGAAGGTCTTCATCCACTAGAAGCAGAGATAGTTACCTTGTGTAAGGA
>Ga0163110_10001005_pt1 | contig 13989 bp, 8 predicted proteins | sample CRUFie1St17metaG_FD_108703 | JGI IMG/M metagenome (GOLD analysis project Ga0163110, IMG submission 108703) | Marine microbial communities from the Costa Rica Dome - CRUD Field 142mm St17 metaG | ecosystem: Environmental > Aquatic > Marine > Oceanic > Photic zone | place: Costa Rica: the Eastern...
ATGAACTTATTCATCAAATCCCATACTCCATGTAAACAAATGACTCAAACCCTCTCCTTTGTATCCTAAATCTATTGCATAATCTAATATGATTGGAAATTGATTAATATTAAAATTATATCCGAAACCCAAACTAATATCACTATCAAAATTGGAGCCAAATCTTAATTTTATCTTATCAAGACCTAAATATTCAAAGCCAAACTTATTATTATCAGAATTTGATTGTTGGTTAAAATTATTTTGTAAATATAATTTAGATTTTGAATTAATTTTAAATAATGTACCCATTGAAATAATCAAAGGATATTCTTCTTCATAAGAGTTTGATAATCCATCGCCTCTATCAATATCCCAATTTAAATATGGATTTAAAAAGTTATGCACTTTAAAGCCTAATCTCAATTTTGAATTTAAATTAATGATTGCTCCAAAATCCATAGATATTGAGTTTCCAGTATATTTATCAATATGCATTTCATTAACATATAAATTCGAATAGTGTATTCTCATACTTAAACCTATGCCTGTACCATTTTTTGCTCCGACACCAAAAGATAGCAGGCCATAATATTCAGTATTAGATAATTCATTTGTAGGATTATTAAATGAATCTCGTCCCATAAATTCTCCTGATGATGACCTTAATATTGCAGCTGATAAACCTGCATTTCCTGGTAATTTCTGGGAATAATAAAATGTTTGTAGTGATCTATCCAATGACATCATAAAATAAGATAAACCATATATTTGTCCATTAGTTTGATTGAGTGAAGCTGGATTAATAAATGAATTAAAACTACTATAGTTATCTGCTACTAAAGAAGATGATAATGATACTGATCTTGCAGAATGGCCATATTGATAACTTGATCCAGGTATTGAAAAAATAAAAGATAAAAAAATTATATATATGTACTTGAGCATCATTTAATAACCATTAGTTTTGTCCAATAATATTTTTGATTAATTTTTAATCTACAAAAATATACTCCATTTGAGACCTGATTATAATATTTATCTCTACCATCCCATAAAAATTGTCCACTACTACCAATTTCTTCTATATTATTAATATTTACAATATGCTTCATGCTAAAATCATAAATGTCCAACTGAGTATTTGAGTTGCTTTCATAATCAAAAATAAATCTCACATAATTATACCCCTCATTTACATAAAATGGATTAGGGTATGAAGAGAAATTTCTATTTTCATTTATATCATTCCATGTTCTATACATAGTCCAATTATATCCATCATCAATACTATAGAATAATCCATCTGGGGAGCCGGCCCATAAATATTTAATGTTTTCAATTTCTGTAATGTTAGAACTATAAATTACATCTGTTAACTTACTTTGATTATCATCCTGAATTTGGTAAGGAATCCATAATTCTAAATTTATTCCATCATTTTTATATAAACCTTTATCAGTTGATGCAAAAATTATATCCCCATCAAAACTCAAATCGTAAACAATTGCACCAATGCCTTCAAAAAAAGAGGTAAATTGCCATGATAAACCATTATCTTCTGTAAAAGTAAGTTTATGTGGAATAGCCTTATTGAGTGATGGATCCCAACTAATTGCCCATAGTCTATTAAAATTTGAATCCAAAATCTGATTTCTTATACCAATGACCCATCTATCTCCCATACCATTACTTTCATTATAATGAATCCAATCAATACAATTGTTTACATCATTTATAAATCCTTTATTTATTCCATCTCCAGTTCCAACCCAAATGATATTATCATTTATATATAATGAAAAAGCCTTATGATTATCGTTGCCATCAGGTGGATCAACAGGATTATATTCATAATTATCTGTATCAATGTTATCACATAATAAATTAATTTGATTATCTTGTGGAAGTGGTATTAATTCCCATTTTGGATTTGAAATAGTATGATTAAATCTTCTTAAACCACCAGCAAAACTTGTTGCGTATATATAGTCGTTATATTCTTCTAAATCATAAGAAACATTATAAATTTGTGTTGTAATTGACTTAAATCTTATGCTGTCTTGATTGCCCCAGTTTATCCATAAATAAGATGATTCTGAACTATCAGTTGGTTGTTCAATATAATTCCAACTTTGTCCTTGATTACTAGACCATGAAATTCCTGTTCCCATTGGCCTATATCTATTATTTTGGTAAATTGATTTTGCGCCAGAAATTGCAATTAAATTTTCTTTAATTATGTATGATGGACTTCCACCTTCTGGTAGATTTTCATTTTTGAAAGAGTTAAATATTGGCATTTGACCATCCGAAAATGTAATAAATGATAACCCAGAACCTGTTCTAACCCATACTGTATCTTGAGATTCAAAATAATCATTTGATAATTCATATATGGCATTACTATTAAAATCAGAATCTATATTATTATCTAAATGTTCAAGAGGTTGAAAACTATCATTTAGATTAAATTCAATACCATAAGAAAAAACCAAATTAATTAGTAAAAAATAATTGATAATTTTTAGTATCATTCAATTAACTCCAATAATACTCCTTCTACTTCATCTTTCAATCCATCTCTATCTTGAACTATAAATTTAAATTCTATAATACCAGTTCTTCCACAATCAGTTTGCTCAAAAATAATTTCATCATTATTATAATATGCTGAACCATCAATAGGCCTTAAGAGAATTTCTTCATCATAAATGAATGTTGTATCAGATAAAGATTCTGTGTAATTAAAAATCCAAGTATCATCAGATATATAATTTTCTTCAATTATATCTTCATTGCAATTTTCATCAAAAATACATTCTGTATCACATCCATTTAAAAGTGTTCTTTTAATTTCATATTTTACATTTTCAATATTGTTTAAACTGTTTAAATCTTTAATAAAAATTCTTAAGTCCAAAACAGTCCATTCAGTTTGATCTATTTGAATAGTTGAAGGAATAGTTATATCCATAATGTTTGGAGCTATTGATGTAGTTAAATCATTATTAAAAGTGTAAATACTATTATCAGAAAATATTATTGTAATTTCTAAGTTATATAAAAAAATATTTTCAGATAAAATTGGATTGTTATTATCATTTATAAGAATATCTTCAATTAAGTATACTTTTGAATTAACTTCTTGATTTTCTAATTCAAATTCATAAAAAGTAATATCATTATTTTTAATTACACCCGAAATTGAATCAATATTATTTAAAACATCCAAAAATTCCATATAAACTGATAGGGTATGATTAGAACTATTATAATCAGCATAAAATGCGGCTACATTGTTTAAGTAAAAGTCATTTATTTCAGGTATTTCATTTGTATTTTCACTTTCACATGAAAAAAATAAAAAAATAATTAATGGATAAATACCTATTCTATAATTAAACAAATCCACTCTCCCATTTTGAGTTTATTTATAATACTAAATTTTAAATCATCTAGTAATTGAGTAATATCTTCTTCATCATCAACTAAAAGACCAGACAAAATCATCTTGAATTTATCTTGTTTATATTTATAAATATTTGGCAATAAGTCTAAAATAACATTCTTATTAATATTAACTAAAATAACATCATATAAATAGTCTTTATTATTAAGAACATCATCAATTACTAAAGAATAATTAGATTGTAAATTATTTAAATTCATATTTTCGATAAAGTTTTCTTCACAGTCTCTATCATATTCAATTGCTTTTACAAATGATGCTCCATACTTTAGGGCTGCTATGCTTAATATTCCACTTCCTGCTCCAAGATCTAATATTTTATCTCCAGGTCTAATATTTTTGAGTAGTGATTCTATTATTAATCGAGTAGTTTCATGATGACCTGTTCCAAAAGCCATACCAGGCAAAATTCTTATGAAATCAATTTCATTTTGATTACTTATGTCATGCCAGTAGGGAACAATCTTTAAATTATCATTAATATTTATGATTTTAAAATTATCCTGGTACTTTTTATGCCAATTTTCATATTTCAATTTTTGAATTTTAAAAGTGTACTGTTTTAATTTAGAGTTAATTATTTTTCTTACTTTTATTTCATTTACAGAATCAAAATAAAAAATATATTTTCCATTTATCTCATTTGAACCTATTAAGTAGTTATATAGTGCAGCATAAACTAAATCTAAATTAATAGAATCATTTTTTTCTATTGAAAGGCTAAACCAATTTTTTTGGGAAATATTTTTCATCTACTATCTTTTCTTTTAATATATTCCAATAAAACATTTCCAACAATTTTTAAACCCTTTGGTGAGCAATTTTCCACAGTATCATCAATAGTATGCCATTGAGGATAATCAAAATCTATAATATCAATTGAGGGTACATTTGTACCTTTATAATAATAATAATGATCGTCATATATTGGTGAAGTTAGTTGCCAAACAAATTCTTTATGCCCTAGTTCATTAGCAATACTCCATATTTCATAAACCAAATCTTTAGCATAATTATAAGAAAAGCCTTCTATTTTAAAAATTGGATTTTTATCTGCAATCATATCAACACAAATTGCACTTTTAGGAAGAAGGCCTTTATATTGTTTGACAAATGATTGAGTTCCTAAGCCCCATTCATCTGGATTTCCTGATGTGCCCATATCTTCAGCATCAACTAATAATATATCAATTCCAATATTTTTTAAAGGATTTTTGTTTATCATTTTAGATAATTCCATTAATAATGCTACACCACTTGCGCCATCATTTGCGCCCATAATAGGTTTATTATGATTCTTAGGATTAGAATCTTTATCAGCTCTGTCTCTAGTATCAAAATGTGCCATAAATAAATACCTCTCTTCTGAATCAGGATTGTGCTTAATCAAAAAATTTGAAATATTTATTTCATTTTTTGTTACTGGATGATAAATAATATCATTAAAAATTTCAACTGAATCAGCATATTTTAAGAAGTGGCTGTTTAAATAATTTATTAATTTTTTATGACCATCACTTCCAGGATATCTTGGACCTATTTCACATTGTTTCTCAATATATTTAAATGCGCTATTGGAGTCAAATTCAACTGAAAAGCAAAATAAAGCATTTATTAATATCACATATATCATTTCTATCCTTTAATTTTAATTCTTACGTTAAAACCCAAGTCTCTTTCTTCTGTACTTCCAGTAGTTTTATTTTCAGTGTAGATATAATTAAAATAAAAATCTCCTGTAATATAATTTGTAAAACTATAACTAATTCTAGGTTTAACTGATAAAGTTTTAGATAAATCTTGTTGATTGAAATCAGAATCATCAGTAATGATTACTGATGTCATTAGTGTTTCAGAGTTGTCATAAGTTAAATCAATTCCAAAATTGATATCATTTTCAATATTAAAGTCTCTAAAGAAGAATATAGGAATTCTCATTCCACCAGTTCTGTTAAAATCTATTCGTCCATTTAATTGATTAGTGTGCTTTTGTTCAGTAGATGTGCCGCTATTAGTAATATATAAAGTTCTAATGTAATTTATTCTGAAAGTATATGGATTTTTATGATTTGTCTTTGCTGTAAAACCAAAAAATGGTGAAAAATTACGGCTATAACCCCATGTTAAAAGTTCTCCATCTTTATAACTAGCATTATAATCACCATTAAATGTATGTTGCAAAGTTATAGATCTGAATATTTTATCTAATAAAAGTATTTTTTCAACACCACTCCAATTTACATTCCAATTAAATATAGGGAAACCTTCATCGCCTCTTATTCCAATAGGGAAAAAAGTTCTTGAAATATTTTCTGTAGGATCAGAAGTTGATTGTAATGTTAATACTCTATTATCCCTAAAGTCTAAACTAGTTTGTATTTTTTTTGTTAAACTTAAATTAGTACTTATCTTAAAATCATTTGTATACTGATTGTAAAATGAATTGACTGAACCACTGCTATCATTATACGCTGCTGAACCATTATGAGGTGTAGTTGATAAACCAAATCTATAATAAAAATTTGGATCTTCATTAACCAAAATATTTCCATGCGAATTGCTTACTTTATAAGTGTGATTTAAATTAATTTTTGAAAATCTCTCTGAAAACGTATGAATCCATTGAAATATTGATTTTAAAACAGGATTAGAAATCTCTTTTGGCTCATTATCTGAATTAGGATTGGAGTTTCTGCCTCTTCTTCTATTTTTAGACTTTGATTTTTCTGGTTTATAATAATTTTCTACAAGTTCAGTCAATGAAAATCCAATTGAACTTGTTAAACTACCATTTGAACCTATGTTAGCAGAATTTTGATCAGTCGATAAAGCCCAAGAGTACGAAGATGAATACTTTAAATTTGGATTTAACCAATCCATAAAATCTGGAATGAAATTAATATTAAAACCTTCTGATTTACTCTTTATCAAACCAAAACTTTCTTGGCCATTATTAAAGAATCCTGAAAATACATTTGAAATATTAGATTTTAATTGTTCTCCATCTGGCAAATAAATATCATCATAATTACTATTAATATCTTTTTGAAAACTAAATTTGATATTTTTTGTAACTCTATAATTTAACTTATACTTTCTATCAAGATTTAAAGAATAAGTTGGCGTAATAGATCCAGTTCTTTGCGTGCTAATTTTATTATGTTCAGATAAATTAAGAGATGTAGAAAAATTTTCTGGAGACCAATATAATCTAGTTTCAGATATTTGTTTGCCAATTACTGGAATAAAATTAAAAAAATCAAACGGTTGAATAAAGTTTTTATCTGAAAAATTATAATCATAACTTGTCGAAATTGATATATCATTTGAAATTTCACTAGCAACTGTTGGTGTGGATTTATATCTATCAATAAATGAAAAATTAAATTTAATTTTGTCAACAGTGTATTTCAAAAATATATTTTCACTTTTTGAATTTTTATCGAATGACGTAGCAATAGATTTTTTTTCATTAATAGTTTTAATTTCTTCTGGAGCATTATCTAATCCTCCAGATAAAATATCACTACCAGGATAAAATTTTGGTGAAGATATATCATAATTATAGTTGAAATTTATTGGGATTTTAACACCCCATTCATTAGGTAAAAATTCACCTGAAGATAATTTAGCAGATAATGCTACAGATCTTTGATTGTCTCCTGTACCTAATCTTTCTTGTAGTAGATGAAAATCACCATCTTTCTGCTCATATGAAGAATTAATGCTTAATAAATCTGAAAAATTAATTGAACTTTTTAACCTAAACGCCTGGCCTTTTTCTTTTTTTACTCCTGTCATACGAAGCTCATCTAACCATACATTTCCATATATAGTTTGATCAGTATTATTAAGTATGCTTACTAAAATGAATTCAATGTTATTTATTGATGGTGTACCTTTAATTCTTAATTCATCACAAAAATTACAGACATTTTGTATGTTCTCATTCCATACCCAAACATCATTGGATGGATCATAAAATGCTGGTGGTGGATCAAATATAAAATTTTCATTTAAATCTATAAATGGCTCTCCAACATAATCATCACTATTAATGTTGCAAAATGGTTCTAAACAATCATATGTATAGTTATTTTCAGTTCTGTTACTTGCATTTACATCACCACCATTAATTGGTTCACTAATAAAATCGTCATTATTGGGATCAAAAGAATCTCTTAAAATTGAATTCTCAGGTAACATCAAATAGTCATTACACCTTTCTTGATTAATTTCAATATCAAAATTTTCATTTGACTCACAAATGTAAGAAAAGGATAAAGTATCCAAACATGAACCATATCCATCCTCTAGAATGCTAAAACATCCGTCAAGTCCTGTATCTTCATATTCTTCCAATGATATCTGAAGTTTATACTTTGTTAACTGATCTATATTTATATCAATGTGATTTTTCAAATCCCATTTTTCATATATAGGTTGACGTATTTCATAATATTGTTCGTCTTTACCAAATCTAAATAATAATTCTACATTTGAATCTTCATTTTTCCATGAACCTCCAGATATTGTATCCTGATCACCATATACATACATGTTTAAATTTTCATATGCAAAAAAACTATTTTTTTTATCCATTGGTAATGCTGAAAAACTTTTCTTAATTGCAATCGCTTGATCTGATTCAATGCCCCCTTGATAATTATCTGTTTTCTCAAAAGACATAACAAGAGATTGTTCTTTCATCCTAATTCCACTTACTTGATCTAGTTCCCCTTGAACTTGTTCATTTGGTGGCTCATATTCATTGGGGTTGTCATGAGTATTTAAAACAGATACAGCAAAATATGGTTCCTCAATAAATTCATCATCAGTTGCAGATGCAATTTCAGATACATTTGCACTTCCTAATTCTAACCATTCATTACCAACAATCTCTAATTTTGAAATTTTTATTGTTCTTGGGTTATCTTCATCCTCAAAATTATTTTGAACAACTCCATCAACCCATAATCTAACATGCCTTATGTCATTCCATGTTGCAGTTGAATCTCCTCTCTGAACAAAATCATTAAGTAAAATTCTAAATAGTTTCCATTTTGTTGAAGCAATATATTCGTCGTAATCATCACTTGCAGGATCAATTGAGGTAGTAAAATAATCATTTCTAATATCTAAATTATAATCTTTATCTAAATCTTCTGTGTCTGGATAACGGCCTAAATCTGCATTACCTTCTGTACCATTATATTGTCGATAATAACTAATATCAGAACAGTCTGAACTATTATAACACCAGTTATCTCCATTTGGATCAAAATCTGAACTTGGATTTTCATAAATTGGACTACATTCTTCTTGAATTATTGAATAAGTATCTGGTCTAAATTTACAATTACATCCCCCACTACCATTTTCATACAAATCAGGACATAAATCTAAACCTATATCTTCCTCATCTGATAAATTATTATCTCCCCAGCCATTTCCATAAACATCTAAATCTTCAGTATTTAAATAATTATCTTGATTTATATCTTCAGATACATGTCCTAAATCTATATGAAGCATAATTTCGTCTTCTTCAAAATTTTCTGCATTAACCCAAATTTCTAAATATTTTTTTCTACTTAAATCATAATCGCTAGAGTAAAGAGAAGTAGTAATTCCATTCCACGAATCTAATTCATTTTCTTGATCTTGAAATAATGGTCTTAACCATAGTGTTTTTGTATACGCATTACCTGCTTGGCTTGAAGTTTCTTGAGTTGGCCAAATGTCCGTTGTTTGTATTTCATTATATGGATTATACCATATCATTTGTTCTTTAAATTCAAGTGATTTTAAATTACCGAGCGAATCGAAAGGAGCAGATGATGCTTTCCAGCCACGTGCACTTAAATTTAGAGAAACTGATCTTTTAGATGCCTCAAAATCATCTAAAAAGCCTTGTCCTAAAGGATTAGGATTCGGGTATACCTCAGCAAATTCACCTTCAAAACTAATTTTTGATGGTGCAGATGCATCAATAAATGATATGTTGTTTAGCACATTATTCAATCTTTCTAAGTCCTTTTCATAACGGCCATTTATATTCCATATGAAATTTCTCATAGGCTCATATCCAATTTCAACATTTTCGTCCATTATTGACTGATCATAATAAAACAATCCTCCACTAATAAAATTTTGTGAATTAAATCCATATTTTAAATGTGTGCCAAATAAAAGTTTTTGATCAACTGAAATTAACTCATTTTCTTCGTATGTTATATTTATATTTGCTCCAGGAAGCATTGCGTCAGCATTAATAAAGTTTACTGTGCCAGAAAAATAATCTATTGTATAATCTACACCTCTTATTAAAATTGTACCATTTAATGAAACTGTTTCGCTTCCTTCAACAATCATAAATCCACCTAAATCAATAGTAGAATTTCCTGATGAATGTTTATATTTGATCATAAATTCATGTTCACTTATAATTTCTTGATTATCTACTGAATAATACATTGCTGGGCCATCATCAGAAATAGAAAAATCATTATTTTGATCTTGTAAATCAGTATCTAAATAATACTCTAAATCCTCACTATTATTTCCCCAATAGACATTTGAATTTGTAAAATCTGAATAATTAAAAATATCATCTATAATTTGTCCACCTACTTCTAAACACTCTTGTGGAGTAGCATAAATCGGAAATTCTAAGCCCACATCGCATGCAACTTCAAAATCACTTCTAGGGTTATTATCATAGGCAAATGGTAAGTGACTTGGTAAAAATAATTCTCCATAAATTGGTTTAATTAAAACAGTATTATTATCTACTTTTCCATCACCAATATAAAACTCATTGTTTGAATCAAAAATTTCATCTCCATTAGAGTTTCTTGTATCTAAGCCAAAAATTGTTAAAAAAGATTGAAAATTATTTACCTGACTATGGGTTTCTTCTAAGCCTGCATTATTGTAAACAATATCTAATTCAAGTGAATTTAAATCTGAAATTGAACTACCTAGGGAATATACATTTTTAAACATTAAAGGCCAGGTATCATAATTTGGAGTTGTTGGACTATCCATTTTCACTAATTTCATTGTAATTGGTTTTGGCTCTTGTGGTTGGAAGCCAGAATTTCCATTTAATTCATCATAGTCATCACCTTGTTCATTAAAAATACCATCACCGTCAGCATCACAATTTTCATCTGTACCATCATAATTTGGATCTTTACAAAAATCAAAAATTAAAGTTAAGTCTGTTCCATTTGTTAAAATTGAATCTTTAGTATAGGTACCATTTGTAAAATCATAATTTCCGTAATCATAAGATATAGCAACAGCTTCTTGACTACTAATATTATTTAATCTTACATATCCCAATAATCTATCTATTTCATAATCTTGACCTTCAATTAATTTTTTCCAATTTCCTGAAATTTGTGTTGATGTTGAATCTTGAGGATCAATAAATGCTGTACCATATACAATATCTAAGACACCGTCATCATTTGAAGTTATTGATTTTTTATATACTTCATAATCAAAAATTATTCCACTTGGATTGTAAGAATGGACTAAATTTCCATTATTAATTTTTAAAGGATAGTATTGGCTTTTAAATTTTTCTTCAATAAAAAAATACCTATCTTTAATATAATTATAATCATTAATAAAACTCCATTCTGATGTTTGCCCACCTGAAAATGATTTAGCTGATTTTTTTACTTGCTCGCGAGAAATAATCGATTGTACTTCAAGAGGTCCAAATTGATGAATAGTTTTCAATCCAAATAATCCTTCACTTTTACCACTACCAACACTTACAAATTGTGTAGAAGGTAAACTTAAATTAATATTACCTGCCTCTGCCAATTGTAAAATATCATTTCTACTTCCTTCCCATTTAATTGTTAAATCATTTTCCCAATTAAAATCCGCCTCTGAATCTTGAGTTGCATTAAGAGTTAATTTTTCTCCAATTTTTCCTTCCATATCAAATCTCTGAGTTTGCTCAATATCAATATCCCATGATTTGTTTTCATTTGAATTAAGTGCTATTAAATCCTTATTTTCAAAAATAATCTCTCCGTTTACACTTATATCACCCCTAATATTTAGTGCAACATTTGTTCCTCCAACATCTTGGTTAATTAATTTCAATGCAGCATCTGGTATATTTCTTCTATTATTTTTTGATGTAAAATTTTTATTAATCTTCTTGGTTAACTTTATTCTTTGATTATGAGGAATAGCGTTTTCATAATACCAACCTAAATCTACTACTACTGGAATACTTATATCGTTTTCATGATGCGTTTTTGATATTATGTAAGTATTATTATTTAAACCAGCATCATTATCTGATTTAAATCTTTTTAATTTTTTTACAGATTTGACTTTTTTATTTTTTCTATAAACATGATTAATGCTTAAATAGTTGTTAGTATAAGCATTATCATAACTAGCATAAAAATAATCTTTATCGTCAAAAGGATGAGGAATGTTTGGTAAAAATTTATAGTAGATAGATAAACTATGTTTAGTTGAAATATAGTTTGAATCTTCACTAAAAATTAAACAGAACAGAAAAAATAAATGAAAATTATAAGATATTATTTTCTTTAAATAATTGCTTAAGGTTTGCAATAGCCTTGCCTCTATGTGAACATTGTTTTTTTTCATTTATATTCATTTCTGAAAATGTTTTATTTTTTTCTAAAACATAAAATATTGGGTCATAACCAAACCCGCTATTACCATATGGTTTTTCTGTTATAAAGCCTTTTACGCTTCCCTCAGATACAAGTTCCAAATCTTTACTCACAAAAGTTACAACCGTTTTAAACGTTGCTGTTCTATATTTTTGATCAATATCTTTAAGTTCTTTCAACATTTTTGAAACGTTATCATTATAAGATGCATTAGGTCCTGCATACCTTGCAGAATATATGCCTGGCGCACCTTTTAGAGCATCAACCTCTAATCCTGTATCATCAGATATAGTAGGTATTTTTGTTAGATTAAAAACTGTTCTGGATTTAATAAATGCATTTTCCTCCAAAGTATTTCCATCCTCAACAATTTCTCTAATTTCAGGAAAATCTGATAAGGTTAAAATCTTAATTTTAGAGTCACTTAGTGACTCTTGTAATTCTTTACATTTGTCTAAATTGTGAGTAGCTAAAATTATTTCCATAAATATGTATATTTATATTAAATTAATCATCTCTAATTTAGAGCTATTATTTAAATTGATAAGTTTTTATTTTGGTCGGATAGCTCAGTTGGTAGAGCAGAGGACTGAAAATCCTCGTGTCGGCGGTTCGATTCCGTCTCCGACCACTTAAAATCCCTTCAGAAATGAAGGGATTTTTTGTTTATATTATATATATATGAAATATTTTACTAAGAATATAATATTTTACTTGATTTGGCTAATTCTAGTGATTTTATGGAATTTTTTGTATCCGGATGTAGAGCCAATTTACGATGTTATCGCTGCCATATTACTGTCATTGATTAACTTGAAATTGAAGAAGTTATTTTAAACCTATCTCTTTTAATCTTTGATCTAAATAGGATTTTGCTGTGTAATTTTTAGACAATTTAACATCATCTCTTGCATGTACAAAAAAAGGCATTGAGTATCTTGACATATTTCTTTGAGATGGATTAATAACTCTATGTGTAGTAGAAGGAAAATACCCTCCTGAACATTCTTGTAACATATCGCCTATATTGACAACTATATAATCAGGACTAGTAGATACATCAATCCATTTGCCATCATTAGAAAGTACTTGAAGGCCAGGCTCTGAACCTGCTACTAATAATGTTATTAAATTAATATCTTCATGGGCACCTGCTCTAATAGCCATTGGATTATCTTTGTTGTTTAGTGGTGGATAATGAATAACTCTTAATAAATTAGTTTCACTATTTTTAATCATCTGGTTTAAGGGCATAGAATATTTTTTCTTTATCTCTTCAGGTGAATGATTGTTAATTTCTAACAACATTTTATCCGCCATATTTTTGAATTCTGAAACTAGTAAATTTGTATTGTTTGATAATTCATCTGGATATCTACCCCAATCATAAATATGAAAAAACTCTTTCAAGTCTTTGATGTCACTATCTTTAGCATTTTCTGATAAATATGGAAAATATCCATCTTGTTTAACTTGATCAAAGTGATAGTCATTTTTTACTTCTTTACTAAAAAAAACTTTCCATTCATCATAAATTGTATCGATTAGAGTATGGGAAATTGGATGATTTTTAATTACTGCAAAGCCAGTATTTCTTAAAGAGGTTGTTAATTTTTCTCCTAATTCGGGAGATTGATAATCTATTGTTAATATTTTATTCATTGGAAAGTATATCTTCTATAAAATTAATGTTTACCAGTCATCATCTCCCCATTCTTCATCATCAACAATGATACTATTTTTTGCCCACATTTGTCCAAAATACCATTTTTGATAATCTTCTTTCGAAACGATGAACATATCTCCCTTAGCCATTGCAGAATGGCCACTTCCACAAAGTTGTGCACAACCTATCTG
>Ga0163110_10001009_pt1 | contig 13972 bp, 11 predicted proteins | sample CRUFie1St17metaG_FD_108703 | JGI IMG/M metagenome (GOLD analysis project Ga0163110, IMG submission 108703) | Marine microbial communities from the Costa Rica Dome - CRUD Field 142mm St17 metaG | ecosystem: Environmental > Aquatic > Marine > Oceanic > Photic zone | place: Costa Rica: the Eastern...
CACTACCATTCCCCATTTGCCCTAATGGCAGTATCAGAAACATAGCTGGAATATGTGATCCAACAGGACTTGTGTTTGGGTTAATGCCACATCCGGAGGCTGCGTATGCAACATTCCTACATCCACACCATACAAGAAGTGAAGTCAATGAAGAAATACTAGCAGAAGGGATGCAAATATTCCGTAACGCAGTGAAATATGCTCAAGCAAACCTTTGAGAAATAACCCCCCTTCCTTAGTCACATGCCGTCGACTAAGTTGTACATGGAGAGTATAGAATCGGGCTATCTAAGGGACTTTACAGCCACGGTAACAGCCGTTGAGGACAATGCAGTAATTTTAGACCAAACCATGTTTTATCCATTAGGAGGCGGTCAAAATTGGGATACTGGGAAATTGACATGGGACGGTGGACAATTATCGGTAACCGAGGTTAGAGGTAGAGGTGACATCCAGCATTTTGTGGGCGAAGATCACGGGCTTGAGATTGGAGACTCCGTAGAGGGGGAAATAGATTGGAGCCGAAGATACGCACACATGAGGATGCATACTGCACAGCATCTTGTCAGTGGTCTAGTTTATGAGATGTATGATGGCGCAAGGACTGTTGGTAATCAAATACATGCAGAACGGTCGAGAATCGATTTTAATCCCGTAAAATTTAGCGACGAAATGATTGAAGAGTTGTTTCACAAAGCTAACGAAATTATTGACACAAATCTTGAAGTTACAGACTGTGTAATGACTAGAGAAGAGATAAATTCAATTATGCCACCTGAAAGGACAAACATGAGTCTATTACCGATTTCAGTCAAACAACTGAGGGTTGTAAGAATAGGGGATAATTTGGATTTATGCCCGTGTGCAGGAACTCATGTAAGGGCACTAGGAGAAGTGGGAGAACTGCAATTTCTGGCTAAGAAAAATAAGGGGAAAGGAACAACAAGATTGAGTTACACTTTGGACGGGTGTTAGAGATAAAACCTCTAATTTCCCCTATTTGATAATCAGTAAGTGATTACAATAAAACCTTCTTAATTAGACTATGAATCTAAATCATCATCCAATAATTCAGAAATACTATTTTGAACATTTTCCCACTCTTCTCGATCCCGTTTCCTTTGAGCAATAGTTGCAGATTTGACAATATCTTTCAGGGCTTTAGGGGCATCAGCAGACGCTTCTATTGCAGCCAATCTATCATTCATCTTTCGGTCTTCTCCCACTCGGTCTGAACGATCCACTGTGTTGATGGGACGGCTTGGCACTGTTCTAGCACCATCATGTCTCTCTTCCGCTTCTAGATTTTCCACCATCTGCTTCAAAATTTCTTCTTCCGGTAGCTTATCCTTCCACTTATTTTGATTTCCAATTTCTTGTACGACATTTTTCTTATTTTGTCTTTTAATGATTAATTTCCTATTACCTACAATCTCTTTGGTCCTTTCAAGGCTGATCTTTTTGACTTGGGATATTTTTTCTAGAGAAATTCCAGAATCATGTAAGAACATAACATCTTTCACAAGATTCCATTCTTCACTATCCATCGTAAAACCTCTCGTTTATTTATTCTAAGAAGCGGGGCTGCTCGACTCCTTCACTACTGTGTTGTATGCATTGCCTTTACAATGCTTCCGCGCGAGGCTTCAAAACCCTCCGTGCTGAGAACGGTACATGGCGAGAGACCCCCGGGCCGACATACTCGAGGACGACCTCTTCCCAAAACAGAGGCCTCGAATACATCGAGTGCACGCACACAGGTCCAATGATGGCACAATTCATTTCAACACCAGAGGCGGTTTTATGGGAATCAATAATCGCCAGCCAGTTGAATTACACAAGGGCAAGATATGGCATTTCAGTGACGAAGAAAAACAACACCTTCTGTTGGCTACAGCAGCGTTTACTTTCGCTCTAGGGATTTTGATGGCAGGCAGCATTTTCGGGATTGGTAAAGGTGGAGTTAACCAATGGGTTGCAACACTTTTACTTTCGATGCCTGTAATGCTAATTGCAGTTGGGCCCGCATTCTTACTACACGAAATTGGTCACAAAATTGTAGCTAAGAAATATGGTTGTTGGGCAGAATTTAGAGTAGATCCAAGTGGACTGAAATTCGGAATTGCACTTGTGGCACTGACTGGAATTTTATTCATGGCCCCGGGCGCAGTCATGGTTGCAGGCCTAGTAACTAGGAGGCAAAATGGACACATTGCAATCGCAGGGCCTGCGGTAAATTTCAGTCTGTTCTTAATCGGCATCCCTCTAGGTGGAATCATCCTTGGCTTAACAGGGGCAACAGAGTCTTCGGCGTATATTGAGTCAGGTGCAATCAACCTCAAAGCAATGATTTTCGACATCGTTTATTTCTGGATTTTTGCCAATCTTGGATTAGGATTCTTCAACATGATTCCATTTGGACCTCTAGATGGTGCGAAGATTAAGGATTGGAGCGAGCCGGTTTGGTTTGTCACTTTCATGACATTCATCGCTTTGATTTACATGTGGTGGACCGGAGTGTTCAGTCCAATTGATGATGCAACACTCCGTATTGCAGAGTGGTTTTGAATCATTCAAGATAAGCACTACGCACTGGATTTTCATCTAGGTGGAAGAATGAATAAGTTGCCCACCATGTAATTGTATCTAGGGCATCAACTAAGTTACTAGTTCCGCTCTGTTCTTCTCCGTAATCCTTGCCAGTTGTATCCATCCAGTCAATCATTTCATCGACGGTATCACAGGTTTGGTGATAGCACCAATAACCATCAACTAAACCACCGAATCCCATCGTGACCGTTCCTAAATTGTCTTGGAATGATGCATGGTCTGACCTTGCTGTGGTATCTTCGTAGACAATAATTTCCGGCCTATCTTTAGCTAACCAATCATCCACTTTCCATGTTTCAACTGCGTGATCTTCTCCAACTAGGGTTGACATTTGCTCTTCAACACCGATGGCGTCAGAACCAATCCACAATGCTAGGTTAACCATGCCTGGTTGATTCATTACATCGTGATCTAGACTTGGCCCTATGTAAACACGCATCGGCCACACTTCCTCGTCCTTTGGATAACCATCGGGATCGATTTGAGGATCAGGATCGCAATTTGGTTCACCGCCGCCGTGGTTTCCACCACAAGGAGCTCCACCTCCGCCGGGCCAATTTACACCGGCCATGTCTAAGTTGACATAGTTGGTAACTTCGACATTAGGATTATCTTCCAAGATATATTCTTCAGTCCAATAATCACTACCTCTTTTACCACCTTCTTCACCAGACCAGAGGCAGAAAACCATCGTGTTCCTAGTGCTATATCCGGCCATTGCCTCTGCAACAGTTAGTACCATACTTGTTCCTGCAGTATTGTCATAGGCGCCAACACGGGTTCCATACGTTCTTCCAACTCCAGGTATATGTGGTGAAATCAACCCTCCATTAATTGGTGGGGCAATATCAAAATGAGCTCCAAAAACCATCCATTTGTCAGGATTAACTTCTCCGAATCTGTAGCCACATACATTGTAAGACTCAATATTTTGTTGCCCTGTTTGTAAAGAAGTATACTCGTATCTATGGTCAATCACTTCAAGACCAAACCCTTCTAATTCTTTGATTAAGTATTGGGCAGCGTCTTCGTAAGCTGCATTTCCTTGTCCGGCCCACCTGTCAAGATAACCTACAGCGCCATCAGCAGGATCGAGAGGGTCTGGAGTTTCATCAGACATGATGTTAATGTAATTCAAAACGGTTCTTCCATCAACCATCCCCATAGAGTGTCTGCCACCTTCAGATTCATCATACGCAGCAGCAAACTGACGCTCTATACCAAGTCGAATAGCAATAACGTCTCCACTATTTCCACTTGAAGGCATAACAGCATCGAGGGTTGTATTGGAAGAAGTCCTTGATATCGCTTGATTATCATCGCGCTCAAAACCACCTCTTTCATACCAAACCCTCCACGACTCGGTTAAGTCGCGTATCGGCCACTTATCTCGTCCATAATCTCCAATCATAACGATTGCAGTATCGGTTCTTGGCGGTGCTAGAACAATCAATTGTACGGAATCTCCAGCTTCAATATCCACAACTGTAGAATTTTGGACGAAACCATCTTCGGGGTTCAAGATTAGATATGGAACAAATGCAGACAAATCGCTCTGTGCAGCTATTGTAATCGCTTGAAATTCACCACCAATCCATGTTTTTGGAGTAATCACAACATCTCCATCGGAAATTGAAGTATCAACCTCTTCTCCAAAGCAACCACTTAGAGGCGCGAGGCAGAATAGCAGAGCAAGAAATCCTGCGGTAAATCCTCGCTGCATGACGCTGCGTACACGTTCTTCTTTCTGAATGCTGCGATTATTCGTTAAACAACTTTTTCAGATTTACATTTACTTTCATCGCACTGTGCTTTGAAATTGATTTGATATACAAAACACCGAAAGATGACCATGTCTAGAATACTAACTGGCCCCAACCAATCCCTAATTGATGAAGTTCAGATACTTCCTAGAAAAGGAATCTTGTATCAATTACAAGGGCCAGGGCACTCCGGTAAGAGTATGAGGGAATTCGCAGAAGCGTGGACTACTATGACCTTGATGAATGGAGACTATGTCCATTGGATCGATGGCGCATGTAGATTTAATCCAGCCAGAATCATTCAGACATTTCCACATAACTTACCCGATTCTGAGCAACTATTGCATGGATTGTTTGTTGGCCGTGGATTTACAGTCCACCAGTTCTCTCATCTTGTACAAAGACTACAATCTGAAATAAAAATCACAAAAGCAAAACTGATCGTAGTCGATGGCCCTATTACAATGCACCTAGATTCACAAATAGGTAATTATGAGGCGAGATCACTATTCCGCAAAACAATAGATTTGCTAAAGAAAATAGCAGATGAAAATGACGTAGGCATCGTTTTGATAACCTCGTCTACATCCCATTCAAAACGTCATTCTCATTTACTAACAATGGTCAAGAATAGGTGTCAAGCATCCCTTTTAGGGAAAAGAAGACGCATTCAAGGCCAGAACAAAATGTGGCTCATTCATATGCCCACTAGATCTTCTGGATACAGAAAAGAAATCACACCTCAACAGACGCTGTACGAGTCAATAAGCAGAGTCATCAACACTAGACTTAGCATTGAAGGAGTTGAAGAAATCGAATAGCGTGTATTTCCTTCGACCTTGTTTTATTTCTTCATCACTCCATCCAAAAGGTCCGAGTATTGCCCAAATTGCTCTGATGGCTAGGTTTTGATAGTAATCAGAATCTATCTTGAACCCCGAGTTTTCAGACAATTCCTCCAACAGAATAACCCTCGATTCAGGAACTCCGGGAGAAGGTTTTGTGGCGACAAAGTGAACCTTTCTTCCAGGGGGTATATTTTGTCCAAGTCTTCTTGCGCGAATCAATGCCTGTTGTGTATTTGTAGAAACAGAAAAGTCCTCAATTCTCTTTGTGACTCTTCGAGTGACAACCAAATCTTTAGGGTTTATTTCTCCAGAATTTAGACGCTCAATTTCATAATGTAACAATTTAACAATTTGCTGCTGTACTGCAACAGAATCGTAATTATTATGCTCAATTAAATTATTTTTCAGAATTTCAAGAGATGTTTTTTGCAGAGCAGTTACCCATTCACATGTAGAATGTTGCCTTGCCTCAATTCCTCTAAGTTTGAATCCATTTTCTCCGTGCGCCCAATATTTAGTGAGTGAACCAGCGCCATGCATTCTGCTTGGCAAAAACCCAATGAAATCGTATATGTCTTCAAATTCTAATGGAATTCCAATTAATTTTGTTATCTTTCGAGATAACTGCATGGCAGCATCGATTTTCTCATCACGAGTTTTTAGACTCTTATTTTCAATCCACACACAATCTACTATTGCATGCAATACGTTCCAACCATCATCTTCAGCAATAGAGATAGTTGTAAGCAATATGTCTCTAGCCCACGCACAAATTGCTTCATGCGCCTCAATTCTTCCAAATCGCGCATTTTTGTAACCAGTATACCCGAAGCAAGTAACCAGTAGCCACTTGAGTGCATTTTGTTGTAAATCGTGCAGGTCTCCCTTTCTTTTTCTGCGGCTTTTCAACTGCATCCTCCTTTCGATAAGTGGAGCAACAACTCTTCCAAGAAATCCGTGAGTTCGAGCGCAAGTGTGGGCTTTCAGTCCCGGAACCTGCAGTGCAGAAGCATTCGCAGAGGGGAAAATTTTCGATGAAAAAACTTCTCTTCGCGCTCTTTCTCTAAACTTTCTTTCTGCCTCATCAGGATTCAGCGGAACAAACATTTCAGTTTTTGGAAATTCGGTTGTTGTTTGACAACAGGCACAATTGAGGGTTTCAGGAGAGATATTTCTAGTGGCAATAATACTTGGGAAAAGGCTAGCAAAATCCAATTCAATAACATCTGAATAAACACCAGGTTTGCTATCCAAATACAAACCCCCACGGTCTGCTGCAAGAAGTTCCCAAGCTGTCTTTGTATCTTCAGCACGATTTTTTTTCCACGGAACTAGAACCCCGTCTTCCATTGCAATCCTCATTTGTATTGCACTAATTACCGAACCGGGCGATAATCTTGAGATGTCTTGAGGGGACTGTCTTGAATGCTTGCTTAGTTCAAACAATCCTAGGACTCCCCCTTCTCTAACAATGAAGCTAGCATTTAGATCGATGTGCAATCGTCCATTCAAGGGGAAATAAGCGTCTTTGCGAATGACTTGTCCATAAGAATGGACAACTCTTGACATCGACCTTGGTTTTAGTTCACTTTTAACCCGACTCAAATTAAAATCAAAACCAACACGTTTGGCTAACTTATCTAGAGCAGCAAAATGTAGAGCATCTCCTCCTTTTGTGATGATAATATCCGGATTCAAGCGATTAATACACTCTTGGAATTCAGCCAAGAAAATCTTACCACAATGTTTTCTTTTTATCACAAAATCAAGGCTTTTTCTAGGAAGGAAATCCTGCCATAGAGAAATCTCTATTTTCTTAAGATATGATTTGAGAGTATCAAATCCGTTGTTGGAGCGATATTCAAAATTTAATTCAATAACTTTCATTTTGGGCCACGTATCATTTTCATTCAATAGTGAAAATGAATCACCATCCCATTCTACGAATTGAAATGGAGAGATGCCAAATTCAATGAAAAACCGTTGCGCTAAATGAGCATCTACAGAGAACAGCGAGTATCTGTGATGGTCACCACGCGCTTCGATATGTTGCGATATTTTTCTAATTTGACGACTATCTAAGACATCCACTTCTAGCACATAATGCATCTCAAATTCATCTAATGACAGTCGTTTTTTCACCATTCTCATCGGGCCAACAGAGAACTTCTCACTTATCTCTGGCAATTTTAGCCATTGAGGTAAATTACTCAACAATCGCATATCTGCATGAACGTGTATACAAGCACACCATGGAATGCAAACCTGGTTAACACGCCCTTCAACATCGATAATCCAGACATCCATGTGGTGCCCACTGGAGCCCAGTTGAGCATCAATTATCCAACCCCGCAAACGATCACTTCTCGCTTTGCAATTCGCTGATTACGTTCTCTAATTCAGTGATTTTTCTGTAAGATTCTAGAATCATCGAGACTAGCATTGGTTTCCATGTATCGATTGATGGAAGCATTCCACCAGCAGCCCTACGATTACGCACTCCGTTCATCAATTCATCCAACGCCTTACGGTCTGCTGAATTCAAACCCCTTCGAAACGCATTAAGCGAATTCAATTCATTCTCAACTCTGTTTCTCCAAGTCGGTACTGTTCTGCCCATTAATCGAAATGTAACGATTCAGCGCAGTATGTTTCGCAAGAGAGACCAGCGCTGAAAGTGAAATTGAAAATCAATTCACAACAAAACGAAGGTTTGATAATCTTCTAAGTCTAATTATAACATGAGAATAATGGTAATGACAGCCCCACTTATTCATGAGATACTAAGAAAGAAAAGGTGCGTTAAAGGAGAATGCAGGCCAAAAAGAACCAGATATCTTTGGGCAAAAATGATCAGGTCTGAGCCCGAAAATAAAACTCCTGTAATCGAAGGCTGAGATAAGATTTATTCCTGTAAATAGAGAAGTTGTTTGCAATTAAATTTAATCAATCCAATTTAATTCTAGACTCATCAACCCACTCATCCCAACTGGAATCAAACCCTACATAATGGATCAGATGCACCCGGTCCCGCACTTCCCTTACTAGTGCATCCCACCAACTTCCATTCCATTCAACTTTGACTTGCTGCCCAGCAGTATAAACTGCACCTTTTTCAAGAGGTTGTGATTCAACAAACCCTTCTGCCGTAGAGAAAGTTATGGAAGGGCACGGCATTACACCCTCGGTTTGATCATCAATAACCCAGCCTGTTTTTGGAGGTGTGTCCGAAGTCGATTTGACTCGATAATAGTCGCCTCTTTTGGTATCAAGACTATTTCGATCAGCCAAATACCACCATCTGTCTCCATTCCCCATTTGCCATCTTAAGAGTAGGACGTCTCCATTGATGTAGCTTAGAACTCCATCGAACTCTGTAGCGGGAAGATACACACCATTACATTTCTCAGTACCCGCTCCCCGAACCGCGTAAAATTGATTACTTTCGTCATTAAATGGATGGTCGTCTGGATATATTTTCCAACCTGTGGGTCCAACTACATATATCGTGTTTTGAGTTTCTACATGAGCAGTTGCTCTTTCATCATATTCGACGTTAACAATTTGACTACTTCGAATTGACCCTTCTCCAAGTTTTGGATGGGAGTACGCATGACCGACTAATTGCCCATCCTCTATCATTGCATCTTTGATAACGACTTCTTCTTTTGCAACTATTGTGTCTTCATGACCAATCATATACATTGCAAGCTCACGATAATTTATCTCAGAATCCATACCAATGCCAAGCGAAGAAAACTCTTCACTAACTTCACCTTCTGACAAAGGAGTATCACCCATTTGGGTAAGGATTTCGAAGTATTTCCGAGCAGAAATGGTGCCTGTACCATTTTCATCAAAGGTTTCGAATGCCTTAATCAAGTCCTCCAGTTCTGATGATTGGTGGTGGAGGAAATCCTGAACACTCTTAGAATCAACATTAGCACTTTCAATTCTGCTCCATTCAACCTGGTCCTCAATATCGCCATCATCATATAGAATCAAGAAAGTATGGTTGTCATACTCTTTTGAGATTGTTCCAGGGTAGTAAGTTCCATAGTTTTTCCAATTTACTAGAACTCTGTCTCCAGGCTCAAGAGGAGGTTTTGCCGGACGAATACTTCCGGGGGCAGTTCCAATTACAACAGCATGCTTTGTCTCAATTCCACTATCTTTTGGTACATCCACGCGATACGTGCCATCGGGGTTTATTCCGACAACTATGCAACGATCAAGCCACCTATTGTTGGTGGGACTGAAGTATTCTACGTGATCTCCAACTTGGAATGATTGGGGCAATTCAACCTCTTCTACAGGTAAATCTAAACTTGGAGATTGGTTTTTTTGATCGATAACTCCTAATTCTTTCAAAGCCTCAATAACAGCAGTAGTGACTGTGACAGCATCATTGTTGATCACAGTTTTATGGACTATGTCGCCACTCATAACAGAATCTTGCATATTCAATGTAGTTTTAGGAGTGGCTTCTTCCTCGCCGTCTCCCTTCGGAGGAGCGGGAATCCATTCCGAACCAGTCCACATAAATTTTCCATCAGGACTGAAGGTGCCATCTGCCATAAATACCGTATAGTGTCCCAACTTACGAATTCTTCTGTCAGCATTATTGGCCGTGGAGTCCATTACTGATATTGATACTAAATACTTTCAAATATTAGGGTCTACAAATTCTAATTGGGGATTAGTTATCGAGATAGGCCAAACAACTCTTGCCATTCAGGCGATACGTTCTCTCTTACCTCAGATTGGCTCATTAGTATACGATGGTTATGACAAAGGGCGCTTCATGAAGTCTGATGATGCTTTGAGGGCAGAACTTGGTAGAAGATGTGAAATGCTTGTCCGTCATGCAGAAAAGCTACAAATTGATGCAAATAATAAGAAACATAAGTCTGCAAGAAAAACCCTCTCTGGAATGATTGATACACTACAGATGTTCCAGCGAGAAATTCAATTTTCAGTATCAGGCTCCAATGTTTCAAATCATTCAGGAATTGGAAAATTAAAATCTAAATCGATTAAAAAATTAGTAAAGCATGACAGTGAAACGCTGCAGTCAATGGTTGAGTGTACGCGATTAGTTAATGCAATATCTGAACAATACATTTCAACTGTAGATGAAGAATTGGCATTGGGTTTGATATCGGAATGGAGTCAATCAATTACGAGATCTAGAAACAGATTCCTTGAACGAAATATGTTTATTGACGGATTAACAAAGAGGTGAAATTATGCATTTTAGATGGAGAGAAAACCCAGCAGTAATTGCTCAATATATGGTGGCTGAAAAAGTCCCCATTAAAGCAGAAGTTACTTTGAAGCCTAACGAGGTATGTGTTGTTTTAGAAAATGGGAAAGTTGTAGGCTCAGTTTCACAACAACATATGGAAGTAAACCCTCAAATCGGAATGATTGGTAGATTATTTGGTAGGCAAAATCCGCAACGATCGTTCATGTTTTGTTTTACAGGACCTCACGAAGTCATGGTTCAAGTAAAGGGCCAATCAAACCAAGGCGGTGAGATAAATTGCCTTGTTTCAATGAAGGTTGAAATCACCCGTGAATCAGCACCACGCTTACTCACTTTCCCGGCAAAGGGAGTTATGACTGTACATGCAAGAGATATCGCAAAAGAACTCACATCAATTGTAAATTCAAGCACACTGAGTTTCTTGAAAAATATGACGGCAGAAAATATGAGAACTGTGGAAACAAACGAAGACCTTTGCTTCCATCTAAAGTCTGAATTGCGCTCGTCATTCGACCAATTTGGACTTCAACACAGGGGAATTCATATTATTTGGAGTACGAGTGTTGCTGAACAAAGATTGCAAAATGAGATGGACCTCGAAAGAGTTAGACTTTCTAAAGAAGCGGATTCAGACCGTCAGGAATTGGAATTAAACCATTTAATCAAGACAGAGCAAAGGAAGCACGAAATAAATGCACGTCTAGCATTAGTTGGAGTTCAAGCGCAACAAAAAGCGGAAATGGAAAGTGAACTTCTGAGACTCGAAAACGAAAGCAATCTTACATTTGCCCAATGGAGTCAAAACAATATGTTACTTCAAGCACAAAACGAAGCGGCTAGAGAAGAGGTCTTGAAAGATGCACAATTAGATCTAGAAGTTAGTAGGTTAAATGCGGAAAAGGAAAGATATGAGCGGTCTGCTGCATCAGAAGAAAAAGAAGACAAGAAGCGTCGAGCTATGGAAATGTTCGAGCAAGTGCAAGCCAAAAAGCAGGAGCGAATGCGCTTAGAAGCCGAGCAAGAAAAAGAACGATTAGATCAGCACGCAAAAGCATCTGAAAATACCATTTCAGTTTTAGAAAACATCGCATCTAATGCAACAGATCCAGCAGTTCAAATGGAGGCTTTGAAGCAACTTGCTGAATTACGTAAAACGGATGTCAGCGGGCAAAAAGACGCTTACAAAGATTAATTTTTTTAGAACCGATCAGAGCTCGTTTGGAACAGGTGTTTGGTCCATGTGCAGGAATGCATAAACTGCCCACCACGTTACAATATCCCATGAGTGGACTAAATTGTTAATTCCTGTAGAATCATCAGTTCCCATGTAATCGATCATTGTCTCCATCGTATCACATTCACGGTGATAGCACGGATACCCGTCTACCAAACCATTCCATCCTAAAGTGGCAACACCGATATTTTGGAAAGATTGGTGATCACTTCTTGCAGTAGGCGATTCATAAATCGCTACAGTATCTTCGTAGATATCTCCCCATAACGGGCTTTCACCATCTGCAAGCCAAGCCTCTCTTCCTCGTTCAATCTCATAACCAAGGTCGAGCGCATCCGCACCTATCCACTCAGCTAAGTAATACATTCCAGGTTGGTCGATTTCTTCGCCAGTTCCATCAGGTCCAAGGTATACAGAAAGGGCGTAATCTCCCGGATAATTTACCCCGGCCATGTCAAGATTCAGATAATTGCTAACTGTTACACCGTCAGGAATATCGCCTGCAAAGGACCTTGAGCCCCACAACCCTTCTTCTTCAGAAGACCAGAGGCAGAAAACCATCGTTCTCCTAGCATCAAATTCGGCTAGAACGCTTGCAGTTGTAAGAACCATACTCGAACCAGCAGCGTTGTCATATGCACCGTGCCTAGTTCCATATCCTGGTATACCAATTTCAGCACCAGGGGTGTAAGCTACAGGAGGTGCAATGTCGAAGTGCGCTCCAAAAATCAACCATTCATCAGGGTACACCGAACCGGTTTTGTATCCACAAATATTCACCGACCACGCAGTATTTGACTGGAATCTATGGACTTCTACTCTATCTAATCCATAACCTAGCATTACACCTTCAAAGTATGTTACTGCGTGTTCATAAGATGGATTTGCGTTACCGACCCAGCGGTCTAGGTAGCCTCTAGCAAGGTCGGGCCCACAACCTACGAACGCGGCTTCTGTGCAAGGAGAATCATCTGTGATGAATTCTACCCAATCAAATACGTCGCGGCCATTTACCCATCCGTCGCTAGCACCAACGCCATCAGCCTCTGTCAGATCAGCCCTTTGACTTCTTATTGTTTCAAGGGATTTGATCATGACATCTCCTCCACTATCATTGCCAGGAACTATCCATCGCCACTCTCCGCCATCATCCTGATTATCGACAGCCACTACAGATGCAGAACCATCTTTTGCACCATTTGCCCAAGCAGACCATGAAACATCAGGAGCCCTAATTGGCCAATTTTCTCTTCCATAATCTCCAATCAAGAGAATAATATCTGAATTTCTAGGAGGGAACAGGGTATTGATGGAAACAGAATCTCCATCTCTCAAATCAAAAACAGTTCCATTTTGAGCCCTCATCGAACCAGGGTCTTGCAAGAAGTAAGGGAAGAACACACTCATGTCGCTATCTGCACTCATAGTAATCGTAACCCATTCTCCAGCAGGTATGATCGGCGGAGACACTTTCAAATCCCCCTCTGATAATTCTACTGAAGCATTATCTTCGCCAAAGCATCCAGACAATGGTGCAAGGCACATCACTGTCATCATTAACAATGCGCGAGCAGTGTCCATAGTTGACCCGACAAACACCATATTGTTGAATCATATGGTTAAAATCTCATTTCCGGTCTACGGAATGCACTTTCCACATTTAGGATAAGGTTATACACACCCCAACGGCCGGAAAGTAACATGGCAACAGTCCGTTTGGACCAAAAGTCAAGGGCTTTAATGAGGGCTGTTCCAGATTCATACCCAAAAGCCCTAGCCAAATTCTTCGGTTCTGGGCCGACTAATATTGAACTTGCAAAGAAACACCATGCAGGCTATGTGAACGCACTAGAGTCACACGGAGTCGAAGTTACAATACTTGACGCAGACCACAACCATCCCGATTGCATCTTCGTAGAAGACCAAGCAGTGGTAATCGATGGCCATGTCTTGTTACCGGTCCCCGGTCATGAATCTAGAAGAGGCGAGCAGCCGCCTATTGCAGAATTCTTGTATGACCAACTTCAAGGACACCAAATATGCAAAATGGAGTATCCAGCACTTATGGACGGCGGAGACATTCTTAGGCTTGGCGATCTATTTTTTGTTGGAAGGTCTACAAGAACAAACGATGCCGGTATCCAGGAACTGAAAGACCTACTCGACCATCTAGGTCACGAATTGAGAATCGTTGACATACCATCACACGCTCTACATCTAACCAGCATTAGCTCAACTCCTTCCGACC
>Ga0163110_10001010_pt1 | contig 13964 bp, 9 predicted proteins | sample CRUFie1St17metaG_FD_108703 | JGI IMG/M metagenome (GOLD analysis project Ga0163110, IMG submission 108703) | Marine microbial communities from the Costa Rica Dome - CRUD Field 142mm St17 metaG | ecosystem: Environmental > Aquatic > Marine > Oceanic > Photic zone | place: Costa Rica: the Eastern...
GGCGGGCAGGTTAGCGTGGACGGCCTGAACTACTACCCGTTCCAATTCCCGGGCAGGGACGGTGGCGACCCCCCTATCGAGCTCGACCTTGACTTTACTCAAGCCGACCTGCCGGCGTATTGGGACGTCAACAAGCCGCACAAAGAAATGCGTGCCTTCCCTCTGCCCAGCGGAGGATTGGTGTTCCCTGCCTACTACAACAACGGCAACGCCGCCTACATGGACACGACCCTTTCGTGGAACGAGTTGGAAGTGCAATTCCCGTCAGAATACTGCCAGATTGACCGGACGGGCGCCATTCACTGCGTGGCCAACAGCGGCACCACCTTCACCCACTACCTCTCCAACGACGGCGCCATGACCTGGAAAAACCACACCTATTCTCTGGATGCAAGTGCTTCCCAAATTGAAGAATGGGAATTCCAAGCCAACGGTGAACTCGATTTGTTCATTCTCAACGTTCGCTATCAATCGACGTCCGGCCCCGATGTGGACACCGTGTACCATGTACGAGGCTACTCCACCGACATGACGCCGGACACGTTGACCTACATCGGCCAAGGAGACCTCGATTCGACCTCAGGTGCAGGCAACGACATCCGTTTTGATTTCGCTTCGTTGGCGATTCTCAACGACGGAGGCGTGGTCGTGGCCTACCACGACTCAACCGACCCAGACCCGTTGTTTGCGGTTGAATTGGAGATGCCTGCGTAATCATTCCGCATCGGCAAACATGTCCAAAATATCACCAAACAACGCCTTCGCGTTGCCGGAACTTTTCTCCACCAGACGCTTGACGATGAGCTCGGGCGTTGACCTTGCGAGATGGTTGCGCTTGGGCGTTCGGTCAACCAGCAACTCGAGGTCGGGCCCAAGACCGCTGGCCTCAATACCGTCGACTCGCAGGTCATCTCGACCGGTCGAACCAAGGATGGCCGGGGCGAGGTGGGTAACCAGAAGCATCGAAGTCTCCGGCTGCGCCTCGGCGGCGAGCAACATTCCGGCGATGATTCGAGCGCCTGCTCCCGGTTCCGTGATGGCTTCAAGTTCGTCGGCAAGAATGAGTTTCGGCGTTGGGTCACTGACCACGGCAGCGAGTTCCACAAGGGTCTGCTCAAGCGCCCCAGCGCTTTGCGTACCGCCCGCCTTGGCAAGAATGTGCAGGGTTTCCACCTTTCCGATTCGGGCTTTTTTGGCGGGAACGGGCAGGCCCATGTGCGCAAGAATGCAGGCATGAGCAAGGCATTCCAGCAGGGTGGTCTTGCCACCGGAATTCGCGCCCGTCAACAGGGCAAGCGATTGTTGGTCGCCTTTGATGGCCGCCCTCCCCAAACCGTAAGTTACCGGGTCTGGCTCCAAACCGAGAAGGACATGGCGACCCTCTTCGAGCCAAACACCGTGGTCAACGATGTCGGGCATCACGCACCGGTCATGATGCGCCCAACGGGCGATGGAAAGCCACTGGTCGACCTCGATAAGTCGGCTCACGGCTTGCTCGCAATGATGTTTTAGCGGTCCAAGTTGTTGCGCGAGTTGAACAAGATGTTCGGTTTTCTCCGCTTTCAATTTGGACTCCAGCGCAGCGTCGATGCCATCGATGGTTTGTCGGTCGATCTTGGCTGGCCAGGCGTCCGTGAACACGTCAAAAGGACAACGCAATCTCGTGGGTTCAAGAAACGCTGCGAGTTGTTCCCGCGCTCGCTGCATCGCTTCTTGGATGACCGTACCCGTAGCGTCCCGCAGCTTTCTTTGAAACGCCGTGCTGTCGGCCAAAGCCTCGAGCAGTTCAGCCCCTGAAAGCGCCATCTTGGCATCGTTCATGGCCCCCTCGACCTGTTGATTGACGTCCTCCTCCAATCGCTTGACAACGCCCCAGAGTTCGTCCTTGACTCGAGCGACCACCTCAATTTTTGATGCATCACCAAGTTGGGACATGGCGTCCGGCAGTGAGGAAAGGGGTTCGAGGGAGGTTCGCAATTCCTCAAAAACTGGGTTGTTGGGCAGGCGGCCGTCGTTTGCGGCATCTATGACATCGCACACCACGTTGAGCACCTTGTGGTTGTGAGAGAACCAGTTGATGGTACGCTCGGGAAGAACCATCGCTTCGTCCGGATTGGAGCCCAAAATCAACCACCCGTCAGGGGCCTCCATCGGTGCGCCGGAACCGAGCCACGATACGGTTTTGAACACGGTGTAATCCTTCCATGTCTCTTGCTTTGTGGGTTGGAGCACGCGACAGTACCGCTTGAGATGCTCCATTGGCTGACTTGACACAACAACCCTGTCGTAGCGCTCCTGCTTTTCTTTCAACCGACCCAAGTTGGCCCACTGCTGGCTTTGCTCCTGAAGCCATTCGCTGTCGATTTGCATTGCGGCACCAACAAGGCGGCGACGCGGCTCAAGGTCCGCCAGTGGCATCAGAAGACCCATGCGCTCTTTGGTCGCTGGGCATGACGCAAAACCTTGGATTCGCGTGAGCAGTTGACCGTGGAGTTTCTGGGATTCCTTGGTGGCCAGGAAGGAAACTTCGCCACCAACGAATGAACGGGCAAGGGACAGCGCTCGTTTTACCGAAAGGCCCTCCACCTCGGCAAGACGGCCCACGTCGCCAGAGGCCAATGTTGTCATGACGGCTTCCTCAGAACCGAAATGTTGCCTCATCTTGGCGGCCATTCGTTCACTGACGCCCGGTATCGCGGTCAAAACCATGGGGCACATCGTTTGTCAAGGGCTTAAGAGGATGACGATGGGCGAGCGGTACCAAACGGAATTTTCACCAGCGGACAGGATCACCAAATCGCGTGATCACAAAGTCGATGATGGTGGGCAAGCGTTGCACTAACAGGTACGCTGACCCTCTCCCCCGTAGCCGAGCATCGGTACTTGGAACAAGTCGTCGCAGGTGCGGTAGACCAAGGGTAGCGTGAGGGTTGATGAGGCCCAATCCACGGTATAACCCCCAACAGCGCCCGGCGAAGGGACGTAATCTCGGCCGGTCTGAGAGAGGGTGATTTCGATGGATTCTCCCGCTTCAAGGAAGATGTCCATGGCCATGAATTCCATTTTACCGACGACCTTCTGGAAGGGTACCAGTGTTTCTTGGCCGTCTCGTCCCCCTTCGTGAAAGCGAAAGTCCATGACGGCATGGCCCAGTCGCAGACCGTTGCTGTCGCTCATCTCAAGGAAAGCGTGGGCCCCGTTGGTGGTGTGAGGCGTGATGGCGATGTGGAACGAAGGCATGCCGGCGATGAAAACGTCCTCCTCAAAGGGCCCGTATGTCAGCGTGATGGTTTCTGTGGTTGTGATCAGCGATGCACCTGACGGGTTCAAGTCAGCCCCACCGATTTCCATGTAGACGGTGTCCAAAGCGGGGTAGGTCGTTTCAAACCTCCACCCACCCCTGTTGTCCTGCATCTCGACACCGAGGGTGGGTTGCCGTCCTTCGCCTTTCAGGTACCAGTCAAACCAGTAGAGCATTTCGTCTACCCAGTCCCATCGGAGGGTGTAGGGGTAAGCCTCGGCGCCTTCTCCTGAAGGCAAGGCGCTGTGACCGGATTTTCTGTCAGGGTAATCATGCGCCCATTGACCGGCGAGGGTCTTGATTTCAATGCCGGCGTCCTCCACGATTTGGTGGGTTGGAAACGACATGTGGGGATCAACGTTCCAGTCTTGCATGCCCTGAATGATGTAGACTGAACCGTTGTAGTTCTCAATCACCCGGTCGAGGAACGAGCGTTCTGTCCAGTAGTCGTTGCCGGCGTAGGTCACCATCCCTCCAGAGAGGTAGGCGGCTGGACCGTTGACGTAGCCTTCGAGATAACCTTCGCAGAGCGTGTGGGCGTCTTCGCTATCCCCGTCAATGCCGAACGAACCGTAGACGCCGTTGTGCATGATCATGCCCCGCGCCTCCATGCTACCGTTTCGCCACATCAGTTCGTGAACGCCGATCAGGCCCGACATCGGAACGATGGTGGCGAGGTGAGGGTTGCCAAAAGTGGCGGCTTGCCATGGCGTGGAGCCGTCGTAAGATTTCCCAATCATGCCGACCTTGCCGTTTGACCATGGTTGGGTGCCCAGCCAGGTCACGGCCGCATCGATGCCGCGCTGTTCGTCAGTGCCCATCAAGTCCATGCAGTGGTTCGATTCGCCGGTGCCAAACACCGAGACTTGCGCCACGCCGTAGCCGTGGGGAACGTAGTTTTCAATCAGCATTTTTCCAAGCCTATCGGCGGGTGTCAGGGCGTCTACATCGCCGTCGTTGTAATAGGGCCCTACCTCGGCGATGACAGGCACTTGACACGATTCGTCAAGGCTCTCGCTTTCCCAGTCGCAACCTTCGATGACAGGAAGCCACAGCCCAAGGTGCACCTCCGCATCGCCCGTAAGGCCAGCGCCACCGTCAGAAGCGGTGATGGTTGGAACCGGGACATAGACGGAGCGGACCTCATCGATGGTATGGGACCCGTTGTCTGAAACACGGGCGTAGATGTCCTGGTCGTTGTACGCTCGGTCCGTTCGATCCCACGGCTCGGGGTAGATGCTGTCGACTTCGGCTTCTTCCTCCGTTTGGTCGCTTTCTCCGATGCAACCAGCAAACATGCTGGTGAGGAAGAGCAGAACCACCATCACGGGTCTGAGGTCCATGGTGCACCGGCGTCGGGGGTTGTCTTGAATCAATCGGATGGGCGAGCGTCATTCCGTGTCCGCTTTTTCTGCCTCTTTGGCAGCAATTTCGCTACGCACTTCGTCCATGTCGAGGTTTTGCAATTTGACAATCAAGTCCTTGAGGGCGTCTTCGGGTATGGCACCGGGTTGCATAAACACACCAATGCCTTCTTTGAAAGCGATGGTCGTGGGTATGGAGCGAATGCCAAACATACCGGCGAGGGATTGCTGTTCCTCCGTGTTTATCTTTCCAAACACCACGTCGGGAAAGGCGTCGGAGACACGCTCGTAAATCGGTCCGTAGGAGCGGCAGGGACCGCACCATTCTGCCCAGAAATCAAGAATAACAAGCTCGTTGTTTTCTATCGTTTCGGCGAACACGGGTTCGCTGATGTCCAAGGTTGCCATACGATACTCTGAACATCCAGCCTTTTTCAAGGTCTGTGATGAATAAAAAATCAAGGAACGGTCTTATGACCCGGCAAATGTTCCAACGACCATGAGCCGCCGATTGACGCTTGCCTTTCTCATCGTCGCCCTTTTTGTTGGCCAGTCCACGGGAACGGTCCTGACCGAACCATCATCGCCCAGCAAGGAGACCGCAGGAAGGAATCTTGAGAACGTTGACGTTCGCATCAGCGAGATTTTGGTCTCGGCGTCCTCAGAAGACTACAACGGTACGGATTGGAACGGCGACGGTGACATCGGCTCGAGTTCGGATCAGTTCATCGAGTTGTGGAACGCCGGTTCAGCACCAGCGGACGTGTCGGACTGGTTGTTGGACGACATCGCTGAAGGAGGTTCTGCTCCATGTCGCCTGGCTTGGAACACAACGATTGAGCCCAACGAATACATCGTCATCTTCCGAGAAAGTTCACGCATCGAGTTGGACTACTGGGACGGCGATACAGCCACGATTTCAGACAACATGGGCAACCTCGTTGACACCCTTTCGTACGGTGAAGAGGATTCCTGGTGGGACACGTCTTACGTCAAGGACGCCGACGGCAATGTTTCGAAGAAGTCCCCGCCGACCCCCGGCTGGGGTGGTGAAGAAACCTACACCGTGGCTCAAAACATGGTTCGATGTTACGGGCTCAACGACAACGTCCACTCCGGAGCCTACGTGCTTAAAGGCCGCATCGTGCCAATGACGGGAGAAGCCGATGTCATCAATGAAGGCCATATCCTGATCAAAGACGGCATGATTGAGGCCGTTTGGGAAAACAACGTGCCGTCAGACATCGTCCTGACAAACGTGCCCATCCACGAGACAAACGGCACCATTTACCCCGGGCTTCTCGACCTTCACAACCATCTCCACTACAATCAGGCACCGCTTTGGGACATGACACCGCACCTCTCGGAAAACAACCGAAACCAATGGGGTGGATACAACAACCGATACGAATGGAAAAACCATCCGGACTACAGCGAACAGGTGACAAAACCGAAGATGCTCGTCCATTCAGGGCCTTACTGGAACATGGAATCCGAGGCGATGAAGTACATCGAAATGAAATCGCTTGTCGGTGGAGCCACCGCTGCCCAAGGCGGGCCAAGTAACCCCGACGACAGCTACGCTACCGTTCTCTCGAGAAACATCGAAGACTACAACTTTGGCAGGGATGAGATACACACGAAGGTCACCGAACTGACCTCGGATTATGTCGGCAATCACATCAAGACCGGGAACGCCAGCGGAAAACTGGACGCTTGGTTCATCCACATCGCAGAAGGCGTGGACGAACGAAGCCGAGGCGAGTTTGACATCCTGGTGCAAAACAACCTCTTGGTTGGCGAACTGGTGTTGATTCACGGCGTGGCCCTCGGCACACAAGAATTTCAGCAAATGGCAGAGGTCGGGGCCACGCTTGTCTGGTCGCCGCTCTCGAACCTCCTGCTCTACGGACAAACCGCCGATGTCGCCGCTGCGAAGGCGGCCGGCGTCCACATCACGCTGGCGCCGGACTGGGCGCCCTCCGGCAGCAAATCCCCTCTCCACGAACTGAAGGTGGCCGATCTTTGGGACGACGAAATGCTAGGCGATATTTTCACCGACTACGAACTGGTCGAAATGGTAACGTCAGGGGCTGCCATTGCCACAAACTGGCAAAACGAGGTTGGGACGCTAGAGGCAGGAAAGGCCGCTGATTTGGTCGTGGTGGACAACATCCACGCCAATCCTTACCGGAACCTCATCAACGCTATCGACCCTGATGTGCGGTTGACCGTCGTGGGTGGTTTGGCCGTCTATGGCGACCAAGACATCATGACGGCTCTCAAAGGCGCCGATACAGAACCTGCCGGGAAATTCGGCAAGGCGGTTGATGTCACCTTCCTCGCCGCCCCAGAAGGCGCACAGACATGGGCGAGCATTGTTGAGAACCTCACCATGGCCATGCGTTTCGATGTGGAAGAGATGACGGCGGCCTTCGGCGACGCCAACGATTTCGACAGCGTCACACGAAACATGCCAAACGTGGGCCTTGACCCTTGGTACACCTACGGTGATCAGCGATACTTCAACGTCCTCAACGGTTCGGGCACCGCCAATTTCCAAATCGAGATGTCAAAACTTTACGACCGGTACTACGACCGGGACGAATCTCTACCGCCCGTGTTGGCGTTTGAGGTTGTCGAAGAAACGGCACCTGAACCGTGTGATGACGGCACTCAACCACCGTGCACAGAGGTTACAGACCCGAACGACAGCCAGGGCGAGAACAACTCACCTGACACGTCCGACAACACCACCGTTGTTCCTGACGAGGTGGAAAACAATCCAGGTCAAGTCACCACGCCGGTGGACCTTACTCAGGCTGAGGAAGACGATGTTGCTGGACAGGCCCTGCTCCTTCTCGTCGTGTTGGTGGCCTTGATGCTGGTCGCTTTGTACTTCGTCTCAAGAGGTGGGGAGGACGCCTTGGCGGCTGAAGTCGAAATTGAGAAATTGTGGGACGAACAAGAGGCGGCCGCAGCGCAAAGTGAGGCGGCGTTTGTGCCATCGTTGCCACCGCTCTCTCCACCCGATGAAGGCGAGAAATGATCAAGCCAAATCCCATGTTGGGCCGGAAGCGGTGTCGGTGACAACCACGCCAAGCTGGTTGAGTTGGTCCCTGATGCTGTCTGCTAGTGGCCAGTCTTTGTTCGCTCGCGCCTCGGCCCGCTGAACAAGGAGTTGGTTTACTTTCTCAGCGATGGCCACCTTCCTCGGGTCTTCTTCCGGTTCTGCCAGCGCCACGTCCTGCGCCGGAAGGATGCCGAGCACTCGACCCGCCGTTTCTTCCAGCAATTCTACCGTGTAGTGGGCGAACGCCTCTCTATCGGCCTCATCAAGGTCTGAGGCAAGCATCTTGCTTGATTCGCGAACAATACCGAGCACTTTCGCAATGGCTTCTCGAGAATTGAAGTCATCGTCCATCGCTTTGGCGAAACCTTCACCCATTTTTTCAAGCAGACCAAGCGTGCGTGCCAGGACATCAGGCGAGTTCACCTCAGGCGAAGGCAGGGCAACCGGCACGCCTTCGCCACGAGACTTCAACGCATTGACATAGCACTGCAAGAGACGGTTGTAGTTTCTCTCTGCGTCGTTGAGAAGCGCCTCGTTCATGTCGATAGGCGAGCGGTAGTGTGCGTTGATGAGGGCGAAGCGAAGCACCATGGCGTCAACCTTGGTAAGAATGTCTCGAATGGTCCAAAAATTGCCGAGTGATTTGCTCATTTTTTCGCCGTCGATGTTGACAAAACCGTTGTGGAGCCAGTGATGCACCACGGGTGAGTGGCCCGTGTGGCACTCCCCTTGGAAAATCTCGGCTTCGTGGTGAGGGAAGCGAAGGTCATGTCCACCCCCATGGATGTCAAACTCTTTTTCGAAGTGGTCCAACGACATGGCGGTGCACTCAATATGCCATCCGGGCCTGCCCGGACCCCACGGCGATGGCCATGTTGGTTCGTTGGGTTTTGCCGCTTTCCACAAGGCGAAATCCTTGTGATCTCGCTTGCCTGAACCCGTCTCGTCCACCCGGCCACCGGCACCGGATCGCACGGCATCGATGGATTGGCCCGTTAGTTGTCCGTACTTCTCGGGTGCGGATTCAACATGGAAATAGACGCCGTCGTTGGCAACGTAGGCATGCCCCTTGTCGATGAGGTCTTGCGTGATACGAATCATGTCATCGACGTATTCCGTGCATCGGGGGTAAACGTCGGCTCGAAGGATGTTCAAAGCGTCCATGTCCTCGTAGTAAGCATCGATGTTTTTCTCTACGAGAGCCTGCCAATCCCCGTCAAGCTCGTTCGCACGATGGATGATTTTGTCGTCAATGTCGGTGAAGTTTTGGACGTAGTGAACATCGTAGCCACTGGCTTCAAGCCACCGATGAATCAGGTCAAAAGCGAGGTAGCAACGGGCGTGTCCGAGGTGACAGCGGTCGTAGACGGTCACGCCGCACACGTACATGGACACCTTTCCCGGTTCAAGCGTGGTGAAGTTCACCTTCTCTCTCCGACGCGTGTCGTGCAAACGAATGGGCATGGGCTTCAGTCCGGGCTGGTGTGCGACGCACTTGAAGGTTCATACGAGACCCGGCGTTCGGGCCGCACATGGCAACCGATGTTCCCGTGCGAATCTTCGTCACGGGCGTCAACGGTCATATCGGCAATCACATCGTGCGCGACCTTTTGGAAAACGGGTACGCCGTTCGCGGTTCCGTGCGCGACCTGTTGGACCCTCAAAAGACGGAACACGTGCGTGCTCATGCGGCCGAACTTGGTCTCGAACACAGGCTGGAATTGGTGCAAGGGGACGTTCTTGACGCCGACGGATGGGCTGAAATGCTCGAGGGTTGCGACGGTCTGTTCCATACAGCGACAATCTACTCTACCAGCGGTCAGGCGACGGAAATCCTGGATACAGCCAACAAAGGCACGCTCCATCTCCTCAAAGCGGCCAAGCAGGCCGGCATCAACCGCGTGGTTTACACGTCAAGCACGGCTGCGGTTGGGAACGCTCCAAAAGGGGAGGAAAAAAACGAATCCGTCTGGAACACCGACGCCTCTCTCCCTTACACCATCGCTAAAACGCAATCCGAGCGGCTGGCGTGGTCGTTAGCGGAAGAAATGGATTTGGACATGCGTGTTATCAACCCAACCGCTGTCCTCGGGGGTGGTTTCGTGAGACCAACCCCCAGCGTGGATTTTTTCAACGACGCCATCAAAGGGAATTATCCATTAGCGCCGAAATTTCCCATGTCCGTGGTGCACGTTCGCGACGTGGCGAAGGCGCATCGCCGGGCGTTTGAGGTTGACGAGGCGAGCGGCCGTTTCATCCTCGCTCCGCATGCCAACATTACGCTGTCCACCATTTGCCGTCGGATCCGTGAACTCAACCCGCAAACAAAATCACCCAGATACAGCCTGCCGAACTTCCTCCTCCTGGTCGCTGTCTTTCAGGACTGGCTTGGCGGAAAGTTAGGACGAAAGCGCTACCTCACCAGAGCCGTAGTCCGGAACCTGATGGGAGGGGACACGAATTACTCAAGTGCCAAAGCCGAGAAGGTGCTGGGCATGACATGGGAGGACTTTGACACATGCATCCAAGATACGGTCGACGTCTACCTTTGACGCACGACCAAGGCGTGCTGCTCTCCCACACGAGTTGGGGCCTGCCTGCAGTCACCATCGTTGCGGCCATGGTTATCCATTTCTTTGACAGCCCGAGAGCCGTGCCATTCTTTATCTCCGAGGTTGATGAACGGGGCGTTCAAGATGCCGTGTTCACCATCGGTCTTTCCATCGCTGGCGTCGCTCAGATGCTCTACGCTTGGCACCTTTACCACACCGTGGATGCGCAGCGGCCAAAGCTCTGGTTTATCGCCACGCTGGTCGGTCTTGTGGCCGCCCTCAACAGCATTCTTGTCAGCCAGTTTGACACCTACGACTATGTTGAAGAGCACGTGCTAACGGCCATGCTCGCCTTCGGTGGCGGCGTGTTGTGGTCCCTCCTCAGCACCGTCGCCCTCGGCTCGAAAGCGACCGTCGCAGGCCATCGTCTGCGGAACATCGGTTTTGCCATGGCGGCCATTGGCTTTGTGGTCATGCTCGCTGCCTTTCAGCCGGTCGCCAACAATTTTGATGCCACTGGCATGTCAACAACCGAATTTCTCAACCAAGCGCAGGAAGGGGTCGTGATCGCCGCCCCCGCCGAGTATGTTCTGGTTGCGGGCTTGCTCTTGTGCCTGTCGTCGTTTCGTCACGAACTGCTTAGCGCAGACCGCCCCGAGAACTGAAACGCTGTTTTCATTGCCGCAGCGCGAGGAGTTCAGGAGGTACGGTGTAGGTATAGCTCAACGCCGGGCCCTCCAACCGAAGCCGTTCCAAGCCCTCTTCAAACACGACGGTCGTGTAGGCCGTTTCCACGGCATGGAGCGGCATGTGCGCATAAAGCAGGCCCGAATGCATCAGGGTGATGCCGGTGGCTACGTGCGGTGGGTTTGAACGAAAATCAACCCTGTCGGGTTCCGACACGATCGTGCCGAGCCCCTCGAACATGGTGCGAAAGGTTTCAACGATAAGGTGCCACTCTGTGGTCAAATCAAACCTCATGTGGCGAGGTGTGGGGAGCAATGTTTAGGCCTTTTCTCCGTACGAAGATGACGGTTTTTGGCCTGCTTCTTGGCGAGGTCGAGGACTTTCACATCCATGCTTGAAAGGGCTACTTCGCCACGTTTCGTGCCCTTTTTGTGCAGGCTTTTCTTCGAAAGAAACACACCAACCGTGATCTTACGGTGGCTCAGTGCGTGTTGAATTTCGCCGCAGAAGGCGAACGCTTCCTCGCTTGTTGGGGCTTGGTCTTGATAGGACGGCCCCCACATGCCGGCGAACATGCCCTGCATGGGCCGTTGAGTTAGCATGGGGTGCCCGTCTTCAGCAAACTCAACCACCGCCACCATCCGCACCGCCTTGGTTCGCTGTTGTTTCGCCGCAGGGAAGTGCTCGGCACGACCCTTGACGGTGCAGGTGCTTTCAATGGGGCATCTGCCGCAACCGACGCGTCTTGGTTTGCAAACCGTCGCACCCAATTCCATGAGGGCTTGGTTCCAATCGCCCGGTCGGTCAGCCACCAAGGAAGCATCCGCCCACGATTGGACCGCTTTCACGCCGGGGTTCTCATCGGCTGTTCGACGGGCCATCACCCGCCGTATGTTGCCGTCAACACACGCCACGGGTTCACCAAAGGCGATGCTCGCCACGGCAGCAGCGGTGTACGGTCCAATGCCTGGGAGGCTCAACAACGACGTGTATGTGGAGGGAAGGCGACCGTCAAAACCGCCTTCGCTGGCTGGGAGCATCACCTGTTGACTCAAGGCATGAAGACGTCGCGCTCGGCTGTAATAGCCGGCTCCCTCCCAAGCTTTCAGCACGGTGTCTACCGAGGCGTTTGCCATGCTTTCAACGGTGGGAAAGGCCCGAACCATCCTTTCCCAAAAGACAATCCCTCGACTGACCTGGGTTTGTTGGAGAAGGATTTCGCTGAGCAAAATATGCCACGGGTCTTGGGTTTGCCGCCACGGCAGGTCACGTTTCTCCGCATCGTACCAGACGAGCAGTGACTGCTGTTCTATGTCGGTAAGCACGCTTCAACCTCATGCATCGGCAGGCTCCAAGGCAGGCTCGTTTGCAATCGTCGGTGAGGCTTTCATCGCTTCAATCTTAGCGTCGTTCGCTTTGATCTGTTCCCACACCAACTCAGCGATGTCTTTGACCTCCATCTCTGCCCCGATGGCGCTCAAACCGTCGGTGACCATGGTGGAGCAGAACGGGCACCCAACGGCGACGGTGTCAGCCCCGGTTGCGGCAAGTTCCTTTGAGCGGATCACGTTGACCCTATCGTAGCCTTCGTCAACGTGTTCCTCCATCCACATCTGGGCACCACCAGCACCGCAACAGAACGATTCTCGTCCGCTTCGTTCGGGCTCAACATCAACACCGCCAATGGCGTCTCTCGGGGCGTCCAATTCTCCACCGATGCGACCGAGGTAGCAAGGGTCGTGAAACGTGACCGACCCGTCGTGAGCCGGTTGTGGAAGTTTACCCTCCTTCTGGAGATGATTGATGAGTTGCGAGTGGTGCATCACCTCAATGTCCTCACCCCCGTAGTCCTTGTATTCTTTACCGAGGGTGTGGAAACAATGCGGGCACGAGGCTACGATTTTCTTGACACCAATTTCCTCAAACGTTGAAAGGTTGGTCTCGGCGAGCATTTGGAAGAGGTACTCGTTGCCTGCGCGCCGTGCCGCATCGCCCGTGCAACCCTCCTCCATGCCAAGAATCCCTACATCAAGGCCGGCTTCTTTCATGATGCTGATCGTGTCACGGGCGACCTTTTTGTTGCGCTCATCGAACGACGCCGCGCAGCCAGCGAAGTAGATGTACTCAGCGGGTTCCGCCACCTTCACGTCCAAGCCCTCGGCCCAGTCGCCGCGCTCGTGAGCCGGTAATCCGTAGGGGTTGGAATCCGATTCGAGGTTCTCGATGGTGGCCATGAGCGGCATGACGGTGTCCTCAACGCTCTCGTCAAATTCCATTCGCTCCATCATCAAATGTCGGCGAGCATCGGTCAACTTCGGAACATGATCGATGTAAATCGGGCATGCCTCAACACAGGCGTGGCACGTGGTGCACGCCCATATCGCCCCTTCGCCAAAGCGGGCGATAATGTCCTCCTCGGGTGCCTCATCTGCGAGGAGGGTCGTGGCGTGATCGTTGGCATAATGACGCACATCGTGGATGATTTGCATCGGGTTGAGGTCCTTGCCGCTGGCGTAGGCGGGGCAGACGTCTTGACAGCGAGCGCACGAGGTGCAGGCCCAGCCGTCGATGAGATCGCGCCACGTAAAGTCAGAGTACTTGACGGCACCAAACGATTCCAGGTCAAGTTCGTCCAGAAGCACCGCCTTCCCGTCTTCACCGCGAGCGAGCGGTTCCATCGTGGCCATCGGCCGGAGGTCGTGGAAGAACACGTTCGGGAAAGCCATCACAAGGTGCATGTGTTTGGAGAGGGGAATCAAAAATAGAAAGACGCAGATGGCAAGCATGTGAGCCCAGTAGGCCGCGACGACAACGCTCGTTGACGGTACCAAGGAAGTGGCAACCCAGGCACCTATCGGCTCCCATGTCGCTGAAACCGTGGACTCACCTGCCTCGACGACGAAGGACGTGGTGGTGATGGTCATGATGAGAAGGAGAATGACGTTTCCTTCCAACTGCGATTTCCCTTTGAGTTTCTCTGGCGTAAA
>Ga0163110_10001011_pt1 | contig 13960 bp, 11 predicted proteins | sample CRUFie1St17metaG_FD_108703 | JGI IMG/M metagenome (GOLD analysis project Ga0163110, IMG submission 108703) | Marine microbial communities from the Costa Rica Dome - CRUD Field 142mm St17 metaG | ecosystem: Environmental > Aquatic > Marine > Oceanic > Photic zone | place: Costa Rica: the Eastern...
AATTTACTTGTTGAATTTCTCCTAATTTGGTCATATCAAAACTTGCTATAGCTTCATAGCATATATTTGTAAATTCAACTTTTATTTTCGTCTTCTTTTTCATTTTTAAATTCTCAAAGTCCCTAGCTTTTTTTTCTGCTTTTTGTCTTGCGAGTTGATTTTCTCTTTCCAATCTCTCTCTTTCCAGTTTTCTTTCTTTTTCCTTCCTTTTGAGTTGCTCAAGCCTTTCTTTCTCTTTCTTTTGTATTAATTCCTTCAAATCATCATTCAATCGATTTGCAATATCGGCATACGGATTATCCAAACCTCTGCCTTTCCGTGCCATAATTTACCATGCTTAGTGATATATTTAGGTGATTCGTAAGAACGATTTTCGGTGCTAAATTCTGAGTTTGTTTGAAATCCTATACAAAATTATTAGCCCGAAATAACCGAATTACATATCGGTTATTGAATCTGACTGTATATACAGGGGAACTAGAATCTAAGCATTACAATTCGGATAGACAGTAAACAGTAAAAGAGGTCACTTGCTGCGAAATGTATGGGAAAAAGACCGGTTATTCGCATGTGGATTACCAAAAAAAATGGCAGAAATATCACAGCAAAGATGAATGAAACAATGGTGGCCTTTCTTTCTACCGCACTTGATAATGGTTGTAATGGTTCAACATTTGCCGAAGATTCCGAGCGAGTGATTGTATACACTCTTTGGTCTAATGAAATGGAATTAGAGAAGTTTCGCTCATCCGATGAATATAAGGCCCGAGAAAAGGACATTGTTGATTCATTTATTTCTGCAGGATTTGAGCTCGAAAATGATATTTTGTTCAATTCAACAGCCAAAATTCTATTTTCGAATTAAGGCCCTCCCCATTCGCTTAATCCTCCGACTCCACCGCCACCCATGGTGAAATGATGGCCAAAGAGGATTGCAAAAAGGATCATGTATGCGATCACTGCAACTAAAACGTAAGTAAAAGACATTAAGAAACTCGGGCTATCTTTTACCAAAAAGAGTATGCCCATAAAGAAAAGGACAAGAGAAAGCCCGCACATATCTTCACCATTTTGCGGAATAGAGAATGTTTGGATTAGAAGAATGAATGATATAAAAATAAGTGCTGACCCAATGAGGAAGCTATTTTTGATAGGCTCAGTTTGTGTTGTAAAAACTGTTTCTATTGTTTCCACTATACGATCTTCAATTGGGTTTACCACATTATTATCATCAGGCTTATCTATCGGCGTAGCAACTATTCGTAATCGCTTATCTCTGTATATCTTTGCGGCTAATCTTTCTCTTTCTGCTGATCCCATCTTTTTGTGCTTAACGCAAAATTCAGTCCCGCCTCTTTTGCCTTTCTTACAATCTACAAATATGCATACATGTGATGCTTTTTTTTGCGCTTTGGCCGGCTTTACGACCGACACTGAATAAAAATCCAAATCCTTTAGTGGCACTTGAACATCTTCCAAGTCCTCACCTCCAATGTTATCTGGACCAACAGGAGGAGGGATAGAAATCCTGCCACTGCCCTCTCTTTCCATCATATATTTTTAATTAGAGTCTAGGATATAATGATTCACCCGGTGCAAAACTAAGCAGAATCTGTATTATTACAGAGTGTAGCGTCTAAAATGACCCACTCAAAGCCCATTCAGACACAAATTGTATTCACATGGATATCCGGACAAACCCTCTGAAACTATCCGAAATATATTATGTGGGGGAATGGTTTAATTTTCAGTATCTAATGAAGGTATTATGAGACCTTCAAATCTGCTTTCTACGGGTTTACTTTTCTTCTTACTTTTCATGCCTATTTTTGCATTTATTGGAGACATGAGAGTTGTATGTGAGTTATCTGATGATAGAAACTGTGTCGAATATGGATACATGCAAGGTATCGCAACAGCAGGTATGGTATTCGGAATTCTTCTTTCTGTTGGAGGTGCATACAAAATCCGTAATCTTAACAAGGGTGGTAAAAAGAAATCAGGCGGCCTTTGGTTCGCATATGAAGGAGATGGAGAAACTCCGTCTGTAAAATATAGCGAAGACGGATATTGGAAGTTGATTGATGGAGAGTGGGTTCCTACTGAAAAACAAATGGCTGCGATAAATAGTGGAGCATCTATAGCAGAACTTAAACCCGATTGAGATGCTAAGAAATGAACAAAAGGGGAATAGAGAATAATTACAATTGTGCAACACTCACTCAAGGGTAGCGTTAGTAGCGACACGTTGCACGCCCTATGTATCAGAAAATAAAATAAAATTAAAAGTGGTTTCAGACGACTCCTCGTAACTTATTCGAGTTAATTCGTTGATGGTTGTAACTGAAAACGTGAGAGTTAATTCTTATTTTCTTCTAATAACAAATGTAATAATTATCAGTATTGTTAACAAACCTACAACACCAGCACTTAGTATCATCATAGGATTCTCAATTTCTGGATCTTCAGAATTATCCTCAACATTAATCTCCTCTTCCTCGGCATCATCATCATTTCCAGATTGGTTTGAATCATTTTCATTGGAAGTGTTATTTGAATCATCTATTGTTGAGTTATTACCATCATTTATTGCACTATTGTTAGTATCGTCAACTATGGTATTATTTTCTAAAATTTCTTCGACCAAAGTGAAAGTGATCGATGTGTTTGCTAGATTTGAGATCATTCCATTAGTTGTTGCCATTGGTCCTTCTGATTGAGTGATATTGTAGCTCCATATTCCTTCCAAAAACATTGGGTCCTCATAGAAGAAACCAAGTCCTGTTGTTAGCCAACCAGGTTGGGCTATTCTCAATCTCATCCCAATTCCTCCAAAGATCTCGGTCGACGAATCTAGTGTCGAATATGCGAAGTAGTCGATTCCCTGATTGAAGGATTGTGACAAACTTGAACCTGTTAGTTGAATGGTTTGCTGTGTTGTTCCATCCATGAAAAGTTCCGAAATCTCCCCAGTATTAGTTATCTCAAATTCTAGATTGATATCAAGGTACAAGTTGTAGTCAACAGCAATTCCCAATGCAAGTAGAGGGATTTGTGAGCCAGGAATATTGCTTGCCATTGTGGCGATATATTCCATCAAGTCTAAAGCAGGTATTTCAATACCAAAGGACGCATTATTGACGAATTCTGAAGTCGGCCCTGATGTGTCAACAACTGCTAAATCACCCCAATAATAGACCCTATCAAATAATCCTACTGGGAACCATGGTTGACCCTCATAAACCTGTTCAGTCATCGGCATTGGCAAATCATAAATCGTTTCATTTCCAGAATCAATATCGACGATGAATAGTGCTAAATTGACCTTCATTGCAGTTTCTGTAGATACCATTTCAGAACTTCTAGATACTGTTGTTTGACCTCCAGTATGGTCTATCAATAAATCGTATTGAATTACTTGTGTAATACGACTTTCGATGTTCAATCCTACCCCGATTTGGGTTCCAATGATTCCAAAATTTAGCCATTGTGGAGCGACTGAAGTATTCTCGAACAGTACGTTTTCAATCTTTACTGAAGTGAAGGTTTGGTTAGAAAAATTGACTACTGTATTTTCAGCATAATCCTCGTAAGGGAAATCTTCGACATTGATTGTAATTTGATCATTGTCACTAAGTCCCAATGTATCAGTAACAGTGAGTTCCACAGAGTGAGTTCCTTCTGTAAATGTCATTTCGAATAATTTAGCCGACGTGACCATCACACCATCTATTTCCCAATTATACGTTAGATTGTCATTGTCAAAGTCGGAAGAGCATGAAGCATCCATTCTTACAGGGATGTTTTCGGTTATTGATCCAGCTAGTGAACCATCCAAGTCCAAACAGGCATCGGGCCTTGTATTTGTAATTTCAAATGTTGAATTAGTTATGATACTACTGGTTACAGAATCTTGAACAATCAATCGGTATAAGGTGGATGAACCTTCTGTATCAATAGACGTTGAATCAGAACTCCATCCATCATTAGGTGGGTTAACTTGGCCATCAGTAGTTGTCCCTGAATCTACAAGAATCCATTGTGATGATTCAAATTTATGAACCTCATAGTATTCAGGATTTTGAACTGAATTTATCACACTAATAGAAAGAAATACACTAGCAATATCTACTTCGGAATTGGAAGGAGGGTTTCGCAAATAATCTGTGTAGTCTGCTACTAGTGTCAAGGTTGGGGACCAAGAAATTACTTGATTTACATCATGAGTTTGCATGGGCTTTGCATCCATTAATCCGACTTTATCAGGTGATAATACAAAGGAAATGGAACACACCAAACAATCCTCCTCAGCAAGAAGTTCAGATGGAGATGTTGTTTGGTTGTTTACGATCTCATTACGGTAGTTTTCAAATTCTGAGTTATTGTACAGAAGAATATCAAGATCGTTAGGCGCATCGGTGCGAATCGCTTGTACACGAACTTCATCTCCGATTTTCAGTTCAGGGAATGCGACCCAATGGTAATCGTCTTCGATAACATCTACCCAAGTACCTGAACTTACTGACAAATTATACATTACATCATCTGGTTGGTCAGTATATACTCGAACATAAATCTCCATTACCTCTGTAGTATTGAACCATGCTCGTACACTGTAGTCTTGCAATCCACCGGCACTTCCACCATGGTACTCATAATCAAAAGAGGTTAATACGCCTGAATCTAAAGTAAATAATTCGAAATCTAGGTAAGTAAACCAAGTTAACTCCTCAGCAACAATTCCAATACTTTGATCGGATTCAGTTGTGAAATGATACCAATCCTCGGAGTCAACAATATCTCCTGGGCAGTCAGAAATGCAAACTACATCTTCATCTAAGAATGAGCCCACTTCAATATCTGTGGCACCACTCCAATAATTGTCGTACTGAACGGTTAAGTATATCGAATAATTAGTCCCATCATCATACCAACCGTCATTTGTTGTTATACTAAAAAAATACAGTTCACTAGTAGATTTGTTGTTGGACAAGATATAACTTTCATTATTACCTGATTCTACTTCAAAATAATCTATCATAACCATGTTGGTCTCGTACACTTCTACAAGAATTGTCACATCGGAATATTCTCCCGAATTATCTACAAATAACTGTCCAACATTATTGGAGCCTAATGTTGCTTTATACCAATCATATTCATCGACTGGCTCAGCACCACAATCTGGAGAGCATATCCAACTGCTATGGGCCTGTAAGTCACTGATTTCAGTAGCATTCTGCGCTTGATCATCAGCTTCGACAGTTGGTATACTGATTATCAAGATGTTGGAAATGAACATGAAACTTACGAAGAATACAGTCGATGGTCGCATGTTATGTGGTCATGATTATGTAACATCAATCTTACCCCTACAGAAAAGATCTGAAAGAAAAGCACGCTGCCCCGCTAAGCGACCTGCTTACGCAGATTCTTCGTCATCACTAGAATTATCCCAATCAATATATCTTCCAAATATCATAGCGATCGCAAATAGCCCCAAAATGAAAATCATGTAGAAATAAAAAGAGTTCATAACTCCTGTAACCGCTTGCTCTACAACTCCGTCATGAAAATATAATTGCTGACCTTCACAAATCTTAATCTCAAAGGTATTATTATTCTGTATTGTAACGTAGTCTACTCTGGAGGATTCTATTACTCCCAGAAGAATATGTCCTGGAAAATCTGAACCTGAAAAGCAAGCATCCATCACTAAATCATCTTCATATTTTTCATCCCCATATTGGTCACATGCTCGAAAAACATCTTCATCTTTATCAAATGAGTATGCCGTAATATTAAGATCATCCCCGTACGAAAAATCATCTGATGATGCATAAATACGCGAATAATCATCAATTCCTTCTTGGATTATCAAACTATTTTCATCTCCTTCATCTATCACTATGTCTACATGTGAGATGTCTTCGGCAAATTCTCCTGCTGACATTGTTTTGATAATGGAATCAAGAATAAAAATAGCAATCAAAATCAAAAATGTTGTACCCAACCCTTTACCGGTTTTTTCCGTACACCATTTTAGAGGAGTTGCAATGTATTTTCTTTTCCATGACAACTCGTTGTCGCTACTACTCATGATCAATTGTCATAATTGATGCGAATAATCTTTTCTAATTCGATGCTAAGAATTCACTAGCTTCTGCGGCAAATTCTTCTTCGCTATGGTGGGTGAGAATTGGAGGTCTTTGATATTGCAGGTTAGTATGAATATCTAAATGAAAGACCCATCACTAGGTAGCCAATTCCTAATACTACCAAAAACATTAGACCCATCGTAGAAGGCACGTACTTCGTGCTATTTTCAATCTTAACTACTCTTTTTCCAATTCTGTCAACCTTATCTTGTAAATTGAGTATAGCTTCTTCAAGAGACTCTAGTGTTGCCATGATGAATATTCAATGATTGAAGCATTCAATCTTTTCCCCAGCACAATGGATTGTAATGGGCCTCTTACATTACTAAGGTATGCATCATCCGTTGTATTTATTCCAAGGTCCGCCGGATGCTGGTCGAGTAAACCATATTTCTGAACCTACAGGATGTTCCACCCACTCATAGCCTTCTTTGACTACTCCAACTGCGTCATAGTCCGGTTTGTCACTGGCAAATTCTGAAACCATGGAATCAAATTCCATTTCCTCGTCATACATATCTAGAGCTTTGATTCCTGTTCCACCTGGCCTGGAGAGAATTGCTAGCAGCATACCAATTGTCATCGTTGCAAGAGAACTGATCTGGATATTTTTGTACAAATTGCAGCCGCTTTCATCGTTCATTATACACTCCAGACGCAGGTCACCTGAGAAGGAGAAAAAGGGGATTGAGAGGACGATTAGGAAAAGGCCAAGAGAGAAGCGAAGGTCTCGCATGAGTGGCAATAGGATTTCCTGTTATTGATTCTATCTGTAGAATAAAAATTGTCTTTGATTTCTTAAATTATCAAACAATTAGGTTAAAAATTAATCCTCTAACTCAAACAAGATTTTGCATGTCTCAGTACATCAGGCATTAGAAGTTACAATTGCGCTTGCCTCGATTTCTACCAACAACCTATCATCTACCAGAGCAACAACCTCTAAGCCTGTTGAAACTGGCATAATTTCACCAAAAAATTCCCCGTGAACCTTTGCAACGTCCATCATGTGCTCTTTGTTAGTAACAAAAATCCGAGTACGGATTACATCAGACATTTTACCTCCTGCTTGTTCTATTGCACTTTGAATTTTTTCAAGTACGTAGCGGGTTTGGGCAACTACGTCCCCCACTCCAAAGAAATTTCCTTTCGCATCTACAGCAGTAGTTCCTGCGACCTCAATGAATTGGCCGACTCTGACCGCACGTGAGTATCCAGCAATAGGTCCCCAAGGTGATTCCGAGGATATGTTCACTCTCTCGCTCATTATGCAATCTTCAGAGTAGTCGGCATATTATACCATCGTCAAAATTTCTGGTTTTCTGAAATAGAGGACTCTAACTTAAAGAATGAAAGGAAGGATTGACAATGATTAACGTTATCCGAGAGTTTTATGGAAACAAGAAAAGCAGCATTCGCCAACCGCCCAAAAATATGGTCACTCAGTAGACGTACCCTCATGAATCAATGTCCAAGAGCTTGGATTTTGAAATATGGATTCACAAAAAGACAAGGTGGTTTCAATCGACATTTGAGGAACATTTCCGATTGGTCATCTCCCTGGAGACTGATGCAAAGGGCATTACGAGGAGTCATTATCGACAGGATGAAAGCTCATTTAGAAGGATATAAGTGGATTGAATCTGATCTCGCTGGCAAAATCCGCAACCGGATTATTGGTGCCATGACACGGCAAAAATCAGTTATTGAGGTAATTGAAACCAGAACAGGTAGAATTAGTGATTTGAGACCTCAATTGGATTATAAAAAAATTGACAGATTAGTAGAAATCGCTTGTTTCAGATTCCATGCTGCAATGAAAGCTAAACCATTGACTGATATTTTGAATGGTAAGATAAATCGTTGGTACTTATTTTCTAGACTGAACAAGACAAAATTTGACGATTTCGAATTACATATTTCGCCAGACTTAGTGTGGTATAGTGGTTCAACATGTCATTTATTGCGCTTTAGTGTACAAGGTGTCTCAAATCCAGGAGAAGAGGGATTGCTGGAAAATATGGCTATGGTAAACTGGGCATGCAAGCAAAATGGTTTACCATCAAACCCTGAGAGATATATTGTTGAAAATTTGTACTGGAATGGTGGGAGATGGAATCTCTGGAGAGAGAGGTCTAATCAAAATTATCTGGTCGATTCCCTTTCGCTGATTAAATCCGATCTAAAGGCAATGGTAGATTTACATTACAGACTTGGACTTACCTGTGACTTATCGCAAATTCCTTTGGCCAAAAGTAAGAGAACTTGTAGAAACTGTGGTCACAGAGATACATGTCCAGGCGGTGAAGATTTGAAAAGAGCCAGGCTTGAGCAATCAGCTCTAGAGATGTCAAAGGCTTCAAAACAAAGTTGATAATTTTAATTTAGCATCATCAAGAGATGAAACCTATGAAAAATATCCACAGAATTATAACGACGATGCCTCCAATGATAATCTTACCATATTCGCTTTTAATGTCAGTCAATTGTTTTTCCCACATATTTTTTAGTGAACGTAAGCTATTGAACTCATCCAATGAAGTTGCTAACTTGTAAGCAATAGAAAAATAATGCTCAAATTTTTTCTGACAACTATCTCGTTTCCAAACCAGATCAAATCTTCTACAGTATAACCATAGATTTGCGTATAAGAAATTGTACTGGAAGGAACCATTTGGCGAAACAAATGCTGTGGAGTTTTCTAAAGCAAGTTCAATTAGATTAGGAGCAACTTGGACTTGAACTTTGAATTCTATACCAATTGTAAGTGGATTTTCGTACAAATGTCGAAACTCATTAAGATTTGATAATGCGATGGAAAAATACCCATCTGCAATTTCATTTGCATATTTGTGTTCAAATATCTGCTGAGTTGTGATGATATCAATCATCTTAGCTTGGTTCCAACAATTTTTGGCTGTTTCCATATCGCCTCTATTCAAATTATCAATCATAACCTTAGCAAGGTTCTCTATTCTGCGTAAGTTTCCGTCCTGATATGATTGTTGATTATAATTTCTAACTGATACTGGATTACTATTCACTTGATTAGTAACCGCTGACAAACTCTTTGCGAAATCTGTAAGATTGTCTGCTTCAATTCGATTTTCTACTGGCGTCCAAGATGTACCATTCCAGACCATACTTCCATCAGGACTGTAAATCGGGCCAGACATAGAAATCCCAATCATTGGTTCTTATTCAAATCACCTGATTGCTTTATCATGTTTAATCTAATTATGCAAAAATTCGGCAATTGAAATTTAATTCATTGTAATTTACATCTCAAAGATTATTTGCTTAGAGTCCAAAAAAAAATTATGAGTAAAAGGTCAACCTTGGTAATCTGCGTTAGTTTGTTATTATTGACATGCACTAACACTTACAACGATCAACTAATTTTGGGAGATAGCAAAATCAAGGTAGAAACAGATCAAGGTTACGACAGTCTAGACGTGACCACTAGCGGTTACAAAATAGATTGTGCAATTGAATGTGAGTGGGAACCAAATACTGTAAAAATTACAACTCATGATAGTGATGGAGATGGCTTTAATGATACAGAAGACAAGCATCCGCTTAATCCAGCAATACCAACCGGAGTATTAGTGAATGTTCCTTATCAAGAAAAAGGAGCGAATATCATTTCTGATAGCAATTATTGGGAGTCTGATGATTCCTCGACTACGATTGATATCGAATGGGCTGACATTAATCTTGATGGCTATCTAGAGATGATTGTTGCTAATGTTGGCGTTCATGGAGCTTCTCCAGAGGTTATTCAGATATTTTCTAATGATAGAGGGATACTACAGAATTCTCCAAAATGGGCATTAAGCAGTAACATATTTTCACCAATAACTCCAATAGACATTGAAATGATTGATTTTGACGGAGATTTAGACCCGGATATTTCGCTTGCATATACTAATAATGATGGTGATTATATTGCGATTTATGAAAATATCAATGGTGATTTTTCCTCCTCACCTAAACAAATTTTCCCACTCCAAGAAACCCCAAGATCATTAGAATGGGGGGATATGGATGACAATGGACAATACGATTTAGTTGTGGGAATGTCTGAAAATATTGAGATATACTTCAGCAACAGCAATAATACAATCACAAATTGGGAATCTATAACATTCCCAGATCCAAATGTGATTACGATAGGCAGATCCTACAACATTGTTGATATGGAAATCGGGGACTTAGATGATGACGGAGACATGGATATTGTTGTTGCAAATTGGGGTTCTTATTCAATTGCAATAATTAATGACGAAAACGATTTTTCCGAAAAAACTGTTGGCTACAGTGTCGATGATGCTTTTTCAGTTGCAATTGGAGATATCAATGGTGATGGATATCAAGACATAATCTTGGGAACTAGTGGACCTGATTGGTGTAGTCCGGATTGTGGAGGGATAAACAAATTGTTCTTTTACAATCAAGTTTACTCCTCATACTCTGAATCCACGTGGGATCCTTCATGGATTGATGAAAACAATTGGGGTTCCAGCGACTATACCATGGACGTAGAATTAGGCGACATAGATAGAGATGGAGACCTTGATCTACTTGTAGCGAATTACGGAAAAAACGGATTATATCTGAACGATGGCGGCATATTCTCAAACGAAGCTTCTTGGCTAAGTTTAAATGATGATTTGACGTATAAAATCTCATTTTCTGATGTAAATGCAGATGGAAATTTAGAAATTGTATCTGGTAATTATGAACACAATATGATCTATATGAATAATGGGATAACAATTGAGAAAGATCCTAGTGTATCATTAGGCAACTTATCGTATAACGCTATTGAAGTATCAGAATCAACAAATCCTAAATCAATTGCAATTGCAACGGATGACTCGGTTGAAGTCTACATAGAAGAATGGTCAAATTTGGGTGCGAATCCTAATTGGCACATAGAAATTGCAAATCCAGAAGACATGATTTGGAAAGATCTTGACAATGATGGAGATGACGATTTAGTAATTGCAACATCCAGAAAATATGATTTTGATTGCTCGTGCTATATTGGAGGACATGACTTTATTCATATGAACGACAATGGAAATCTTTCTACTACAGCATCTTGGACCTCGAGTTCTAATGATTCGAGTTATTATGTTGACCTAGTTGACATAAATAATGATGGCACTATGGATTTAATTATTCAAGGCCTAGACCTGAAATTTTACATTGGTACAAATTCCTCAAATTTTTTCCCTGTACAGCCTAATTACACCTACACTGCAGATGATGTATTAGGTTTCCCAAGTATTGATTTTGGAGACATCAACGAAGATAATTTCCTGGATTTGTTATTGGTAAATGAGTCAACGATTAAAATCTTAGAAAATGATTTAGCTGGAGGTTTTCTTGCTTCACCAGTGTGGGAGATTACCGGAAATGGATACAAAAGCGCTAAGTTTGTTGATGCTGATAATGATGGAGATTTAGATGTAAGTGCACTCACTGATGATTATTTTATTTGTGATGATGGAGAACAGACACTCAACTCTTATGTTAATGATGGCTATGAGGATTGCTTTGACGGTTCTGATGAAGGAATAATTGATGACTCTTACAAGCACAAGTTGGAGATTTTTTTAAGCCAGTATCAGGCATTTAGTAATCAGCCTGATTGGAATTTATCGTCGTGGGAAGAGACCATAGTTGAGGATGATACTGTTACAACATCATATTGGGATGAAGACTATACACATCTGGAGTTAATTGATTCAGATTCAGATGGCATACTAGAACTTGTTTTATACACCTATGATGGGTTTGATATCTACTGCAAGGAATCCTTAGGTGTAGGTTATTACTATTGTGATTATGTCTTTGTGGAAAATATTAATTCTTTCGACACCGGATGGTTAGATTATAATGAAGACGGGTTTTTAGATCCCATAATTGTCCAGAAGATTTTTCCTGATGAAGAAAATCCTAGTATTTTAATATTGAAAACAATACAAGATAGCGATGGAGACAATACTCCAGATGAACTTGATTCTATGCCATTTGACCCAACTCAAATTTCAGACAGAGATGGGGATGGATTTGGAGATAATCTATTCGGATACTACTCTGATTCATGTCCGTTCACATACGGGTCATCTTCCGAGGAAATTTTGGGATGTGAGGACTTAGATAACGATGGTTTTGCAAATTCAATGGACGATTGTTTTTCTTTATTTGGCACCTCAACAATAGGCGCATCTGGTTGTCCAGATTCTGATAATGATGGGCTTGCTGACTCATTAGACAACTATCTCGGCGACATAGGATCTACCGAATATGACTGGGATGCTGATAATCAAACAAACGATATTGACGATTTTCCAACCGAAAGGTCCCAATGGATTGACAGTGATGGTGACGGATACGGGGATAATTATGACCAAGAAAATATCTTGTTTGATAGGCCGATTTCATGGCCAGGCGAGTTAGTTTACAATGCATCTTTTGTAGATTGGTTCCCACTCAATCCTAATGCCTGGGAGGATTCAGATAGAGATGGATATACTGATCAAAGATCTACGAATATAACCGATGATTGTCCAACTGTACCTGGAACCAGCTCAATATCACTAAAGGGGTGTCCAGATTTGGATGGAGATGGTCTTCCTGACATACTGGACTCTGATATTGATGGGGACGGATTATTCAATACTTGGGAATATCAGACTGGATTCGATCCATTTGATCCTATGGATTATCCTACTGACTCTGATTTGGATGGCACACCTGACGAGTTTGACGATGATGATGACAACGATGGATTCCCTGATGAAATTGAAATTGCACGAGGTAGTGATCCAATTTCTGCAGATAGTGATCCTTTATCCGATTATGGAGGAGGTTTCTATTATGTACCAGGGGAAGGGTTTGATTCGAACTATCAAGCAGACGGATTTGAGATCTCATTAGGTTCAATGCTGTATCTACTAAAAAGTGAGTTAATCGTTCCTATATTATCTGGTGTACTAACCATATACATTTACAGAAGAAAAAAGAGAGAATTCAAAAGAATACGGTCTGATATAGAGGGTAGAGAATCTAGTTCTGAACTCAGTGAACTCGAGGAAAAGGTGGATGAAAAAATATCAGGTAAAAAAATTACTGTAACACATGCATTACTTCTGAGAAGCATAATCGACAGGAAAAAACAGAAATTGGGTTCTCCGGAAAACGAGAAAATTACAAGTCAGTACAATAATCAGCCACAAAGCATGATCAATCTAGATGATATTTTAATCTAAAACCTTTGATTTTCAAGATGCAATTTTCGTAACATAACTGAGGATTTACAAAAACGCTCCTAAAGTTACGGCCCACTCTGGCTAGCTAATGGAGCATATGGTCTAACCGTAAAGGAATGCATCGAGGTAAAGAATCCATCCGTATATGAACGCAACTGGAATGAAGCATACGACAAACAAAATTGACCAAAATCCTCTTACTGCACTAGCCATCAATGAGGACCCAATTACTAAAAGACAACAACCCCAGAATGGGGGTGATTCAGCTCCATGAAAAGTCTCTGGAATAACTCCAAACCAAGCATACAATATTAATGCAAGACCAGAAATCATTACTAAAATTCTATTTTCATTCTTAAGTGGGGTTTCATTAACATCCGGTTCAGAAGGGTTGTGATTTACCTCAACAGGATGGTCGGTCGTATCCCTTGCAGCAATCTTCTCAATCGCTTTTTGCCGAGCAATTTTTCCAGCTGTTATTTTCTCCATCGCCTTGTGTTCACGACAAAAATTGCTGTA
>Ga0163110_10001012_pt1 | contig 13958 bp, 5 predicted proteins | sample CRUFie1St17metaG_FD_108703 | JGI IMG/M metagenome (GOLD analysis project Ga0163110, IMG submission 108703) | Marine microbial communities from the Costa Rica Dome - CRUD Field 142mm St17 metaG | ecosystem: Environmental > Aquatic > Marine > Oceanic > Photic zone | place: Costa Rica: the Eastern...
CCTTCTCCCCGGGGTTGAAAACAAAGCAGAGCGCTGCATCCTCGCGGGACTCGGTCTGCGGGCCCTCCGCGCGCGTCAGCGTTTCCAACCCCGCCTCGGAGGTTGTGGCGTCTGCGACTTTGATTCCAGCGTTTCTGATCGCAGTGATCGTTTTCGTGCCATCCTTCAGGTCGATGCCCATCACGGACGTGAACACGACAAAAATGACACCAAAGCGCTCGGCAAGATCGTCTTTCGATGCGTTTGCGACGTTCTTTGTGCTCTTGTAGCGCGCGTACAGAAGCCTCCCAAAGGCACGCACCCAGCTGGCGAGGCCAGCGCCGACCTGCATGCGGTTGAGCGCGCCGATGTACATGGGCGCAATCCGCTTGTACTTGTCGTCTTCCAGCGTTTGCCATCGATTCGTCGCCGATCGCGCGAACCAGGCCTCAAAGTGCTTCACGATGTTGTAACGATCGAATTCTCGCGGATCCTGCTCGACGCTGGGCCGGGTCTTGAGCGGGGGCTTCAATGGGTACTTGTTTGCTTGCTCGGCGGCTGCGTAGGAGCCCACATCGGCTTGGAGGTGCTCATCCGACCACGACACGATGTAGTCGACCCCCATGTAGGAGTTTGGCACCACGGGCCGCAGCGCGGGGACGAGCCGCGGCAGGAACTGCGTACCGAAGCGCGCTTGGATCTTTGTCGGCTCGGCAGCGGGATCGAGGCCAATGCGCTGGTTTTGTGGCGCCGAGCCCAAGAAGCCCCACAGGCCGTCTTCGGTCAGCGTCGGAAAGAGCGTCGCGGTCACCAAGCAGTTGAGACCGAACAGATTGCCGTAGTAGTGGCGCAGGTAGGCCAGCTCGAGCGGCGGCGGCGCAAACACGTCGGGGGTCGCCGCCTTGGCCATGCTCTCGAATTCGATCTTAGCCAGGCTTTGTGCTTCGTCGCGAATGTGGAACACAATCGTGGAGGACAGCTTGAGCGCGCCCAGCACGGCCCCCGCGCGCTGCAGGTCGGCGGGGACGTCGCTGGAGTAAATGATCATGTCGTGCTGGCGGATCCTCTCGAGGTTGGGCGCTTCGCCCGCGCGCGTCCACACGCCGGTGCGTCCAGAAACGTTCTTGGGGTCGCCCCCAAAGATCTGGTCCGCGCGGTATTTCAGCAGTCGGTCCTCAAGCCCGCCGCCGGTGCCGCCGGCGGCGGCGCCGCGTGTTCCGCTGGCCCTGTTGGTTCTAGCAAGCCACTTGAGATTTTCCATCTTGGTGATGAGCTCGGCCGCGGGCACGCGCTTGTTGGGCGAGACGGAGTACAGCGTCATCATGCCGAGACGCTTCGCCAGTGTGACCGTCATGAGCGCCGTCGCCGACTTGCCGACGCGCGGCGGCGCCGAGATGCGCAGCGGCAGGAAGAGCGGCTGCGACGGGACCAGGGGGTCGGGCATGCGGCCCGCGTCGAGCGCCAGCATCCGTCGCGCGTCGATGCAGAAGGACGGCGGGATGAAATCGCGCGCCCTTTCGAGTTCGTTTTGGGCTTGGCGGCGGTGCTCCGGCTTGGCGTCCGTCAGATTGGACCCCATTTTGTTTGCCGCCCGGCGCTGCTTCTCTTCGTCGTTCAGCAGCAGCAGCTTGGTCGCGACCATGGTGCAGCGGTAGCGGAGCATGCTCTCGAAAAACGGGAGGAGCAGATTCACGGAGGTTTCCAAGCGGTCGGCGTCGACCTCGAAATAGTCGTTCTCGAGGTCGCCGAGGCACGTCGAGAGCTTCGAGTATGGAAAGTTGGCCTCGACGTCGAACGCGTGAAGGCTCCTCAGGTGCTCGCGCAAGAACGCCTTGGCGTTCTCGCGTACAAAGACCGCAGGCTCCGCAATGTTGACTTTTTCATCGTTGATGACGGCCGCCGCGCCCTCCTCGAGCAAAAGCTCCCACTTTTGTTTGCGTTTCCTCGGGATGTCGGAGTCGATGAAGAAGGCCTGAAGCTGGTCGTTTGTCACCGGGACGTCGCAAAGAAACCTGGGGTCGTCTTCCGGCTTGCTGCTGGCCGTGAGCTGGGTAGGTGGCATGGGATCGATCATGCCAGCGGCAACCTTGCCGCTGTCGTACGCGTTTTGTGCAGCCTGCCGCTTCTCATCAAAGACGTTGAAGACGGCGGCGAGTCGAACGGTGGTGTCGCCGAGCTTTTGTTGCATGGTCTTGCGTGCCTTCTCGTACTTGGCAAACTCGTCTTGCCGATTGAAAAGTGTCTTGTTGCGGTTGAAGGCGTTCCTCCAATCGGCCGCGTTTGCCTGTGCAGCTCGAAGCGCGTTTAGGAGTTGCTGTTTCTCCTCCTCGGAGTTGGCCCTGGCGAGCTTGTTCATCAGATCGTCAATGAGAATGGCTTGAGCATCAATCTTAGCCTGCAAAAGCTCGTTGTCTTCCTTCTTCGGCGTTGCATCCTTGATGCGCTGGTCCAGGTCCTTGATCTTTTTCTCGACGACGTCTTTGCTGACGCGGTGCTCCGCCAAACGGTACGCGTTGACCAAATCTGACAACGTCCGCTCCTCCATCGGAATCGCAAGACCGGCCTGCCTGGTGCTCTCGCTGTTGATGAAGTTGCTGAGCTTCTTCTTCTGGTCGACCAGGACGTCTTTTTGGTCTTCCAGGAGTTGCAGCGTGTTGTTGTCACACTCGACGCGCCAATCCAGAAAGTCCTGGTTGTCGGCGAGCGGTCGCCGCGCACGCGCTCGATCCAGCGCCACCTGGACACTGACCGTGTTGGTGTAAAAGCTGTCGTAGGCATGGCACGCTTCTGTGACGTGCGTTTGCAGAACTGCAAGGTCCCCGTTGCGCTCCGCATAGAACGTGTCGATCAGCTCGTCGGTTTGGTGCTTGGCGAAGCGGTTGCAGTGGGTTTTGAACCAGGCGGGAGCATCGACAAACTGAAGGCGGGCGCACGAGTCACCCTCTGTGGTCGCCTCCGTTGCCTCTTCCGCCGCCTCCGTCTCCATACCGTCCAGCGCGTGGCCTTTCCATTGCTGAAACGCCGGGTTGTCCGTCTCGGTCTTCACGATGTTCTCCACCTCCGCGAAGACGCCGTACGCGGGAAGGTCCTTCGACATCTGGGCTGCCTGGTAAAAATACTTCCACGCTCGAATCTCGTCCCCGCGTCCACTTTTGATCGCGGCGTTGCTGGCGAGCGCGAGTGCCAGCATCTGTTGCGAGACGCCCCAGGCTTCAAACTTCCGCAACGTTCGGTCGTTCACTTTCGTAGTGCTGTCCAGAAGTTCTTGAAGCTCGCGAGTAGCACCGTCTGCAAGAAGTTCTGCGGCCTTGGCAAGGTCCTCGTCGTCGTCCACGTTCGCTCTCCCCGTCATGATCGGCGGCGCGTCCGCAACGATGATGACGGCGGCGGCGGCGGCCTTCGCATGCTCCTGCTCGACCACCGCTGCCTTGGCCTCGCGCAGGCTTTCGATCACCTTTGCGAGCTCTGCCAGATTCTTCTTGTCCTTCGCCACCTCCGCGTTCACACGCCGGTTCAGTCGTTTTCGCGCGTCGTTCGCGGCGTCTACCAGCTCCTGACCGGCGGTCATCTCTTCCGCTTTTGCGATGAGCTCGGGGTCGTTCACGTTTTGACGTTTGGCTTCCTTGAGTGCGGCGAGAATGCGCACCGCGGACTTGTCCTCCGATTCGACCTCCTCTTGCAGTTTCGCCTTGGCCCTGCTCTTCTTCTCCTTTGCTTGCACTCGGCGCAAGAGTTCGGGAAACGGCAACTTGGTGAAGCCCTCGTCGTCGCCTTCGTCCAACAGCTCCTCCAGCATCGCAAGATCCAGTCGATCTCGGAGTTTCCGGAGCTCCTTTTCCGAAAGCTTTTCTTCCAAGTCCGCCAGCTCGTCGCGCTCCACAAGCTTCAAGTACTCCGCGCCCATGCCAATGTCCGACTTGTCATCCAGACCAAAGAAGTGAAGCAGCGTCTCCTTGGCGGCGCCGTCAAGGCTGCGCAGCCCCCCAGGCAGCTTTTTCAGCATCGCAATGAGCTGCCAGTACTTGACCTCCGCGTGCAAGAACGGCGCGAGCTCTTTCCGTTCCCATTCGAGAAGGTCGCGCGGGTTGCGCGGTTCCTTCTCCCGAACCTTCTGGAGAAGGTCGAGGAGTGCCCTCTTGTTCTCCTCCTGCTCTTTCTGGTCGACGTTGAGCGCTGCCTCCACCCCGAGCGCTACTTCGAGGATCTTTGGGTCGTCGCCGAGCCACAGCTTGGCATTGTCCATCAACTTCTTGAACCCCGCCTTTTCCACTTTTGAAAACTCGGGCTTGTCCGCAAACTTCCGCACCGCTTGCTGCAGAAACGTTGCAATGCGGCTGCGCACCTCAAAGGCACAGCGCGCAAGCTCCTCCAGCTCCTCGTGCATTGCCTGAAGCGCCTGCAGCGCCTTGGTGATGTTGCTCCACGGCGTGGTAAAGCCGGCTGGGCGCCGAAGGGCCTTGTAGCCCCCCGTCTTCGTGTCCAATTCCGCCGGAAAGCTCGGCAGTGCTGCATCCATTTTCATAATGAGCATGCTCAGAATGAGCTCCTGTGTGTCTCCGTCCTTGGAAGCGGCCGCCAGCCACTGCTCGCTTACATACGACAACACGTTGTACCCCTCGAAATCGAGCTGCTCATTTCGCATTGCGAGGACGGCGGGCGAAATCTCGTTGCCGGCGGCGTCAAACTTTGCGGCTTTGGCGTTTTGGGCGCGTTGCGTCAGGAAATCCGAAATCTCTGACAACCCCTCCGCCGTCAGGTTTCCTGCCAAATCGAGCTCCTTCATCGTCTTGAAGAGAAGACTCAAAAGATCGTTGCTCCTCTTGTCATACAGTCCCTGCTTGGTCTGGATGGCTTTCCAGAGTTCCCCTGTGCTTTTGTAGCCACACTTGACGTCGTTCGTTTCAATGTTGTACGGCATTGGCTTGGAGCCGGGCCTCTTTTCCGAGTCGGTCGTGACGGTGTCCGACGCCGCCGCATCGTCGTCTTCGCCCTCGCCCTCGCCGCCGTCCATGTCGTCGTCCATGTCAACGTCCATGGCGCCGTCGCTCGGACCCGCCGCGACGGGCGTCCCGGGCGCGCCGGCGCCGGCGCCGTCGCCGGCGCCGTCGCCGTCGCCGTCGCCGTGGTCCATGTCAACGTCCATGGCGCCGTCGCTCGGACCCACCGCGACGGGCGTGCCGGGCGTCTCGGGCGTCCCTGGCGGCCCGGGCGTCCCGGGCGCGCCGTCGCCTTGTTGGGCGATCGCGCGCATTCGGTCGGTGCCGACGTGCATGTTAGGGTCGCCTTCGCGTCCTCCCTGCCACTCTTCCTGCGACCCTTCGGAGGCCGCGTCGACGTCGCGTTTCCTGGAAGGGCCTTCTTCCATGAGCTTGCGCATTCGGTCGGTGCCAACGTGCGCGCCAGGGTCGCCTTCGCGTCCTTCCTGCCATTCTTCTCTCGACCCGTCGGACGCCGCATCAAAGTCGCGCTTCTTGTTGATCTCTGTCTCCGTCCCGGTTGCCTCATTCTCCGCAGCGAGACGCGCCAGGTTTGGTATCGTTAGCCCCAGCAGCTGCGGTGACGACGCCACAGCGCCCGCGGTCGGCTTGGACGGGCGAATCGACATCGTCGGCGGAGGCGCGTTCGCCGTCACTATTTTTATTGAACGCTGCGCATTATCTTACACACAGTCTCGCCCCACGCCTCCCCCACCCTTTTCCTTTTCCTCTGCACGCGGACGCTTTGCCTCGCTGTCCTCCGAATCGGCGGGTCGCTTGCCGTGGTGCGACGACCCGATGGGCGGCAACGCCGGTGCGGCGTCCGTCGACGCACTGAAGTACGCCGAGCGCGCCACCGGGGGCGCCGCGGGGGGCGCCGCCGGGGGCGGCGCCGTTGCGCGCGCCGTTGCGCGCGCCGAGGCCAGGGCCACGGCATGCGCCGGTGTCGGCGGGGTGCGAACATACTTTGCGTACGCGATCGCCGCCTCTTTGGCCGTCGGGAAATGACCAATGTAGTGATTGGTACGCCCGTACACCGCCGTGTAGCCGTTGCCGCATTTTTGCACACCGTGGTAGCCGGAAGCCGCCGACCTGCTGGTGAACAGCTGCACTTCCGAGCCCGTGTTGCGTGGCGGCGGCGGAGGCGGCGGCCGGGGCGCCGATGCCCACGGCCGCACCGAATCGGGCAGGATGCGGCGGCGTGGAGGCGGCGGCGGCGGTCGCGGTCGCGGAGTCGGGGTCGGCGCCGCCCCCGCCACCGCCCCCGCCCCCGCCCCCGCCTGCACCCCCATCGTCGGCAGCTCGTGGACCGGCCCCGCGGCGATCCGCGCCGCCTCCGCCGCCGCCGCCGCCGCCGCCTCCGCCGCGGCGCGTTCCTCCCGGTACCGATGCTCCTCCGCCGTCGCAAACCCGTGCCGATGCAAGGTCGCCTGCGAGATCCACGAGCCCGACTCGGTGCCCAAGTCGACGCCCAGGGTGCGCTGCCCGTCCGCAAACGTCACCTTTGCCAGCCGTGTGGTCTTCGAAGGTCCCAGGACCGCGAGCGTGCGGAGCGAGGGCAGCATCAAGACGCGCTTCAGCACAACGCGCGGCTCCTGGTGGTTGCCGTCGTCGTAGACGTGTTTCCACGCCGACTGGAAGGTCGCATCCGCCGCAACCGGTTCCGGCAGGTAGTTGACGATCGTGTGCCTCGTCTGACCAAGTGGCAGAAATTGCACAAACTGACGCTGAGTCCGATGCCACACCAAGATCGGAACATTGGACATGTAGGCAAAAAAGACCTTGCTCTCCGGAACGCCACTGGCCAGCTTTTCGCGTCGCTTTGCATCCGCGTCGGCAAACGTGAGGCCGGCGTCGACCCGGAACACGTGAATCTCTGCGCCGAGACTCGGCGAAACCAGCGTCGTGGTCCGTCGCACGCGCTCGCCGTCGACGTGGAGCATCTCAATGGGCTTGGACATGGACCCATGCTGCTCGGCGTACGCAATCGCGTCGAGCACGCCGTCCACAAAGGCCCGGAACATCGTGTCCGAATCCTCGCATGGCAGCGCCATCGCGCGGTTCATGAACTGCTTGCCCGTCAGCGAGTCGAGGTCGCGCAGGCCCATGCGCTCAAAGAGCGTGCGGTACGCGGGGTCCTTGAACAGCGCAGACACCGCCTCCTTTGCGCGCGTCGACACAAAATGCTCCGCGTCGAGTTCGTCGGTGCCGCGGAGCCGCAGCCGAGACGACGTCGTCAGCGTTTCGCGGTCGCCCGAAGAGATGGCGCCGAGCTGCGAGAGGCGCGCGCCCACGGTCGCTGAAAAGCGCGCTTCAAAGCCGCGGTCCGACGACACGAGCACATACTCCGGCGCCGACACCTGTCGCGCGCGGTGGACGCGCCCAATCTGCTGCATCGCCTTCTCGGCCGACCACGGCAGCTCGAACAGGATTTGGCAGCGCCGCGCCGAGTCGGGGCTGTCGGCGTGGAGGTCGATGCCCGACGACATCGCGAGGGAGAGCACCGCCGCGCGCTTCTCTCCCGCCTGGAAGGCGGCGCGCTCCTCGAGCATGCCCTGGTCGCGCTTCCGGGCCACCCACTCGCCGCGGTGATCGCGCTCGACAAAGTCAGAGCGACCCGTCAGCTCCGCCACGGCCGGGCGGCCGCCCAGTCCGTGCTTGAGCAGGTCGAGCGCCGAGGCGTCCGGGAGGTCGATGCAGACGGCCTCCCGCCGCAGCGCGTGCAGCTGAAAGCCGACGGTGTTTCCGAATTCTTCATTCGAAGGCAAATCGCGCAGCGCGGCGAGTTCGCGCAGTCGGAGTTCCATCTTTGTCTCGCCGCCCACCATGTAGCACTCCGGGATGCCCCTGTTGCGCACGAGACCGTGAAGAAACTGAACCTTCACCGACGCCTCGTTGCAGACGTCGGTCACCTTGCCGATTGCCCCCTCAAAGCAGCGAAACTTTGCCAAGGGGTCCAACATCCTCCGCACGAGCACGTGCTTGCCGCGCCACAGCTCCGCCCGGTGGTCGAACGGCTCGAGGCGCCAATCGAGATCGCCCTCCTTCTCCGAGATGTCAAAATACTCTTGCACGTCCTCGTTGTGGTTGTCGACCGCGTCGTTGAGCAAACCGAAGAGCGTGTCGCGTACGCCGGCGTCCACGACGTCGATGGGATCGTCGTCGTCCAGGCCTTCCGCCTGCTTGCGCTTCTTGATCGCGCGCGCGGCCGCCGCCTCGCCGGTCCCCGACATGGACACGACGACTTGCATGCCCTTGGCAAGGCGGCCGCGCGCAATCTCGATCGTGCGGTCCACCTTGCCCGTCAGCAGCAAGCTTTTGAAGAAGCGCAGCGACGTGTTGTAAAACCTGGCGCGGCGCGCTTTGCCCTCAAAGAGACCCGTGGCGAGCAGCGCGTCGAAGATCCGCGTAGCCGCGTCATGCTGCGCGCGCCACCGCTCCGTCATCGGCACGATCTCCTCCGAAAACTCGACTCCGTCGTAGGCGAGCGTTCGCGCCACATACGAGCCCGTCGCCACAAGCTCGGCGCTGAGGAATTCGAGCGACGACGTGTCCTTGTTGCTGCCCAACTTGGTCACCAGTCGGTCAAAGCCCGAGAACGCGCCGCCGGGCCCGACAAACCCGACGAAGGGCGCGTACAACCGCAGGTGCTCGATGCAGGACGCCGGGGTCGCGCTCATGAAGGTCATGCGCGACGCGTCGCGCAGGTTTGTGAACAGCTGGAGGGCCGCCTTTGCTGACCCGGAAGCGCCGGTGCCGTGGCAATTCTTCACGGCGTGCGCCTCGTCGATCACAAGCGGCACCGTGTTGGCGTTCGGCGCCTCGGAAACAAACCGCTGGATAAACTCGAGGTGGGGTTCGCTGCCGGCCTTTGCCTTGTTTGTAAGGGACAGGTAGGACACGAAGAGGATGACATCGCGGTCGCGCGGCAGGCTGCGCGAGTTGCGCAGATCGACGACCGCCACGTCGATCCCAAAGTCGCTCACGTCGCGCTGCAGCGTCTCGAGCACTTGCGCCGTGGAAAAGTACACTGCGCGTCGACCAACCTTGTCGGCGCTGTCCAGCAGAAACCCATTCCAAAGAGCGCCGACGCCGGTGCGGCCCTTGCCGAGGCCAGTGCTGTCGCCCACCAAAAAGGCGCGCGAGGCCAGGTGCGCCTTCCGGCCGAGCGCGATGGCGTCCAGCTGCACCGCGCTGACGATGCCGCCCTCGCGCAGCTCTGGCGCGAGCAGCGTGTTCAGATCGTCTTCCGAAATCGCCGGCGGCGACGCCAACTTGCTCGTCTGCGAGTGGCGCACGAGCGACGGGTGCTCGGGTCCCGCGCAGAAGGGGATGTACGGCTCGTTCATGCCGCCGAATAAAGCAACGTTGGACGAGGGTGGCTCCATGCGAGGCAAATTTCCCTACGGCACCTCAAAGCAGACGCCGCGAGATTGCAATCTCGCGAGCGACACCTGCTTTGAGGCGCCGTCAACACGCAGACGACGTGTCGACGATTCAAAGAGGGCCGGCCATGCTGCAGGTCAACGACAGGAAGCGAGCGCGAGAAGACACACGCTCTGCGTATTTTGTCACGTTCACTACCGCAGGCCTTCCGCCAGGAAAGATGAAGGTTTGTGTGGACGTGCCTCACGGGGTGAGCGTGGGCGACGAAGTGCGCTTTCGCGTGCCATGGACCATTTACAAGCTCGAGTTGGAGGGGTGGACGCGCTCGCCGACGATCAATTTTGAAGCACCGAAGCCGTCAGGCTGGGAGTTTGCGACGATGCAGATGCCGCTGGTGCAGATTTACAACGCGACGAAGAGAAAGATGCTGTTCGACACGACGAAGCGCGTCAACGTGCGCGATCCGTGGCCTCCGACGGAGGCGGAGGCGGAGGCGGATCGCGAAGAGCGCGTTGCGACCGCCTCGCTCCTCGGGAAGATCGCCGCCGGCGGCGGGTCGGACACCGAGGGCCCGTCGGATTCGGAGGGAGGGGCGGAGGAGTGAAATTTCAAAAGACAATGCAACGTTGCGTCCTACGGATGCTCGCGAGCGTGCGACGAGATGTACTGCGTGTCTTTAAGGGTTACTCTGCATGGGCCTCAGAGGCTACCGGTTGCGCTGCTGTTGGTAGCGTACGTACAGCATCATACGAAGTCTTTGCTGTGCATCCTGGTAGTAGAAATTGTTGGGGTCGCCACCGGCCTCTTCATACTCACGGATGGCTTCTGCAACAATGTCCTCATCGCCCCGCATGCCACCCTTGGTGACCTTGTCGAAAAGCGTGTTTTGCAGACGCTTTTGTCTCTTTGCTTCCTCGTAGGCGGCCGGGTCGGCCTCCGGTGCCGCCTCGCGCAGCGCGGCGCCGACGCTCACGACGTGCTCGAGGCGCGCCATGGGTGGGAGGGTCACTTATACTGGCCTTTACCGCAGATTATCTACCTACGCGCGGGCGACCAGCCGTCTCGGAACGCGGCGCGCTTCTCCTCGTCGCTCATGAGATGCCAATCCAACCACGCCTCGGGCCAAAGAAGCTCTAAGATTTTTTCGCGTTCTGAGGTGCCCACTCCGGTATTGTTGCCCCATATCACCCCATAACCGTCCCGTCTCTCGGGGTATTCCCCGTAGACGAAGCGTTTCTTGGCCATCTCTGCGGCCGTCCATCCCTCGGCATTCCTGGCGGTTTCGTCGGCGCCCGCCTGCAGGAGCCGCGCCACGGCGTAGGCATTTCCCGCGCGAACGGCAAAATGCAGCAACGTCTCTCCATCGCGCACCAGGGTTTCGGTTGGCACCCCGGCGGCGAGGAGCGCCGGGATCAGCCGCAGGGCAACAGGATTTTGAGGGGGGTATCGGATTGCCATCACGAGAACACGCACGCCTCCTCGCGGATGGCCGTCGATGAGTTGCAGAAGTTTCTGAACGCTCTCGTCGGGGTCGCTTTCATTCCACGCACTGATAATCTCCCGCGTTTTTGGATCGAAGAGCCCAAAGTGCTTCAAGGCTCCGCGCACCAAAGGGAGATAGTCGTCGAGCGACCCCGTCTCCCTCAACTGGCCAAAGTAGAGCAGAAGCTCTTCGAAATTCTCGTGTGGCACGGACGCACCGTCCCCGCGCACGTGCTTCCACACCATGGCCCGCGCTCCTCGCGGCAACCCCGCCATCTCCTTGCAGAAGGCGCGAAACGTCGCTTGCCACGTCCCGAGCCCTACGCCCTTTTGCATCACGCCAAAGCGCCGGCACGCCTGCTCCCACACCGGATGGTCGGGAGGGCACTGGCCCGACCCGAGCAGCAAGAGGCACCGCTCGTAGAGCCGGCCGCACAGGTCCTCGGGCGGCGTGCCTTCGACGAGCTGCTCGACCTTGTGACGCCGCACATCCTCCGGGAGGTCGCGGAGCAGGAGCGGCGGGAGGTTGGGGTTCATGGCGGATCTCTCATTCTACAGAATTTTAGAGCACAGTAAATCTCCGCGCTCGTTGACGAGGGGGTGCGACGGGTTCGACGATTGGCTACGCATCAAACTTTGACGGCTTCCCGTGTGCGTACTTTTTGAGCTCGGAGAAGAGCCGGATAGAAATCTTGTCGAGGTCCTTCGGATACGTCAACGCCTTTGTGCGCGGATCCCGCTCGTTCCAGGGGGGCATGCGCCAAAACTCGAACACGAGCTCGTCCGTGACAGATTGCATCTTCGCCACGCTGGGCATCGGCCGCTCGAAGGAAATCATCTTGCGCAAGTACTCCTCGATTACCTTGCGCTCATAATCGAACTCGCCAATCAGGCTCTCCTTGCGACCGATCCCAAAAGTGTCGCGTCTCGTTACAATCGTGTAATCGAATCGATTGTACAACCACCAGGTGCGCACAAAGTTGTGCGTGTAGTGAAAAGCGCGGCGGGCAAAGTCCAGATTCGCATTGCGCACGCTGGGCTCCCTATAGAGCTTGCCGACGTTAAGAACGTGCTCGAGGCGCGACATGGCCACGTGCGGCGCGTCTTTGCTACAGAATTTTAGAACACAGTAAATCTCCGCGCTCGTTCACAACCGGGTGGGAGGGGTTTGTCGGACGCCACACGGTCGGAACCCCGCACCATAGCTGGGACGCGTGCGCACAAACCTCCTCGGCCGTCGCAAGCTCCGCGTAGATCAGGGCCTTGGCGGAGACCAAATCGGCAATCGCCTCGTCCAGCGTCGACGCCTCGTAGCCGTAGAAGAGCTTGGCAGATTGCGAATACGACCGTGTGGTCAGCATCGTGCTGTGCCCGATTTCGTGGCCGAGGATGAAGCCCAGCCTCGTCGCCAGCGACACGTCTTCATAGCGGTCGTCGGCGAACGGCCGCCGCAGCATCCCTAGCAGCACGTGGGAGCACTTGAAGCTCGGAATAATGTAAGCGTTTGTGATCAGTCCGCCGTAGAGGAAATCGTGATCGCACACACTTGCGCCAGGGTTGAGCAGCTCGAGCGCACGCCGCCGAAAGTTCGCTGCCGCGGCCTGCATTGCCATCCACACGACGCCATCGTCACTGGAGAGCTGCAGATCCGTGGGTGCACGCTTCTGCGCAAACGCAGTGTAGTCCGGCGCGCCGGGGATGCGCAGCTCGACGGTTTTTGCCACGGCGGCGACGCCGGCCGGGTCGCCCAACACGGCCGCAATGTCGGGGTCGTTCTCGATGACGTGGGCGGCGGCCTCCTTCAGCATCGGCCACAGCGTTTCCACGGCCTCGGCGAGGCCATCGGGGACGAGAACCCTGTAGGCGATGGCGTCAATCTCCTCTGGGAACATTGCCGCGGTGAAGTCGGCGCACACCTTTTCGTGGCGGCCAGGGCTGAAGAAGTTCAAGGTGGACCAGGTGAACGGCGCGCCGACCATTGCGTTGTCGGCATCGTCGTCGTTGAGCGGGTCGCCATCACCCTTGTACGTCCGTCGCCCCAGCGCGGTGAACCGGGGCAGCGCTTCCCTGTCTTCGGGGTGATCCATCAGGTCGTCGATTTCGAGGACGCACACGGCCAACAGCCCCGACAAAAACGCGTCGACGTCGGTCGCCGAAACGTTGCCGGCGGCCACGACGGCGATGAACTGAGCGAGCACCGGCGTTGGCTCGGTGCGGAGCTTGCCGCCAGTTGCCATCGCCTCCGCAATTGCGGGAGGAAAGTCGGCGGCGCCGCCAAGGACCGCGAGCGCGTGCGCCTCGTCAATCACATCGTGCGTGGGCTCGGCGCTGGCGAGCAGGTCGAGAATGCGGACCGCGCCCGGCACCTGCGTCGACAAATGCATCGCCGCCAAGGACAGCCTCATGCGCGTGGAGCTCGGCAGCTCGCCCGCCTGCAGATGGGCGAAAAACCCTCCCGCATTGACGGAGACGCTCACCCCGACCGGCGTGTCGCATCCGTGGACGGCGAGGGCGCCCAGGTCGTGGAGCCGGCCCTCGACGGAGGTGTCGTGCCGCAGCACCGTGTCGTGCATCTTGGCAAAGGCGATGCGGCTGGCGGCGCGCAAAGCGGCAACCTTGCCGTGGACTCTTTCGCACGCGGCGTTGAACTTCCCCAAGTCGCCGTGTCCAAGTGGAAAGGCAAACGATGCGTCGATGGCGTCCTGGAGATTGTGGTCTACCACGCTGGCGTCGTACGTGCTGTAGTAGAGTGGCTCCTCGCGCACGCTGCTCTTGGCGTCGATCCAGGCACCACAATACTCCTGATGGTAGCTCGTGTTGGCACCGAAGACCTCCGTCTCGAGTGCCTCGGGGTACGACCGCAGAGGCCGACAGACACGGTAGCCGTGATCCAGCTGCTGCCGCTCGCCCGGCGCGCACGCGCCGCGCGCCAGCTCGCCGAGCGACGCGCTCGAGTTGTACTCAGCGTCGCCGTAGACACTGGCCGATCCCACGTAGGAGCAACCCAACCCCCTCAGCGTCGCCGTGCAACTGGCACATTCATGCAACGTCGTGCACGAGTTGAACAAGGACACGATTCCAAAGAAGACTGCGACACCAAGGATCCAGGTGGCCTCCACCTCGCCGACGTCACGC
>Ga0163110_10001013_pt1 | contig 13957 bp, 18 predicted proteins | sample CRUFie1St17metaG_FD_108703 | JGI IMG/M metagenome (GOLD analysis project Ga0163110, IMG submission 108703) | Marine microbial communities from the Costa Rica Dome - CRUD Field 142mm St17 metaG | ecosystem: Environmental > Aquatic > Marine > Oceanic > Photic zone | place: Costa Rica: the Eastern...
AGTTACTAATTTTTCCTCTTTACCTATTCAAAGAGACTCCAACTATATGCCTACCTGCCATAATAGAAATATGGATGCCCGCAGTTGATCCCTGGCTGATTTTAATGGCTTGCCAGGATATTCAGGATATTTCTAATTTCCCCTTTTGATAGGAATTTACAACCTGCGCTCTTATTTGTCGGTGGCGCTTTTGATCTAATCTCGGGATTTGGCCATCTTCATTCATTATATGCATTTGTTCTCCTTTTTTACCCAAAATACCTCCCTCAAACTTTGAGGTCAGACTTTTCTGATTTTCTTCTGAAATTTTTACTGATTCTCTCAATTCTTCACCCCTCCGTTTATATTCGTAAAACTTTTAAAACACATTTCACAGCGCTTCAAGCTTTTTTACTTCTTCCTCCCAGCCTATTACTATCTTTGCGAGATCTCTAACTATATTTTCCCTGCATTCCTTCCAGAAAGCATTCTGGGCCAGTTTCACAGGATCACTGCACGGCAGTTCCTGGCCGTATTTATCCTTTTTAATATATGGCCTAAATTTCTCCCCTCCCCTGTCTCTAACCCCCTGACACACCCCTTCAAAGTATTTCTCTTCTTCCCTTTCTCTTACAATCTTCAGCTTTGGTTTTGTTAACCTTATTCCGGCGTCAGCATAGAATTTTCGTATTCTGCGCATAATAATTGCAAATCCCTGCTCATAATCAGCAATCATTACCTTGCGACCACACTGATAGCTATAGTCATTTAGTTTGCGCATGTTTTCTCCAGACAAAGCCAAGAAAACCTGCAAATAATAGATTCCACAACATTGCTAAACGCCGTTGCCATTGCAGAACGCTTTCCTAGGAATCAGCATGACCTATGTTTTTGAGTTCAGCCAGCTGGCTTCGGAGTTGCGACAATCTATGACTGTGACCCTCAGGTCCAGGAGAATTCAATTTTGCTGAAAGCTGCGAACGCCTAGTAGGATATTTTTTTGGATCCAATGAATCAATCCCTGCCAACGCAATTCCCTCTAGTTTTTCTGCAGTGGCAACTTCCTTTTTCAAAGCCCGAGCCTGGTCTGAGATTGCGATATTCTCAGAAACCCGTTCATGAACACTGGCATCCAATATCCCGATAACCATCGCTGCCGTAGCAATACACCCAGCGTACATTGTGATTTTCCAAAACCAGCCTTTCACCCAGGAGGCCGATCCCGACAGGCCAACTAATGCTGCCTCTGTTAGGGTTGCGATAAATATTGCCCAGCCCGAGCTATAGCCAAAACTCTGGTACAATGAAACCTGTTCTGAAACAAGAAAGACTGTGTTGGCTATGATAAATGCCACAATAGTGGTGAAAGCAGAGATTAAGGCCCAACCGGCCCCATCCCCATTCAGAAGCTTGATATTATCCTTCTTCTGGATTTTCTCAGGTTCGGATTCAGCTTGCAATTGCGATTTATCCGGCTCCTCCTGTGACCGGTCAGGTATTTGCGATTTATCTGTCTGAGATGGAAACTCCAGAACAGTAGCCACCTGAGCTGCGCCTTCAGAGGGTTTGCGCGTTCTTTTTCTTTCCTGGAGCTGAACCACCTCTGCTTCGGCCAGTACTTCTTCAGAGAAAAGAGGTTTCATCTGAGCCTGCTTTTCCTTCTCCTTTTTCCTCAAAGTTCTAAGCCTCGCTTGCGCATTTAGCTTCTCCCCTTTTTCCACACGGTACCCCTGCCATCCAATGGCGTTTTTCGGACTCATGCCCTACCTCCCATTATTCAATCCCGACTTCAAGACAACTGTAGAAATATTGAAAATTGTATCGATAAGCTTTGCGACAAAGCCCTGCTGCAGATTCGAGTTTAAACCAAGGCCAGCTTTTTTTAAGCCCGAGCAGTCTTGGAACATCTGATGGAATAATTCCTCTGCCTGTCTGTAAAATCTTTAGAATCAAATTATCAAAAAGCAGACCTACCTCACGGGCTTTCTTGCGAGAATAAGACCCGGCTTTACATTCCTGGATCCAAAGTTCTTTTCCCTCTGAGTTCCCTGAAATTTCTCCTTTGGGGATTTTTTTCTGATTTAACATCAGCTGGTTGTGGTGGTAAAAATGGAGCTCGGAGCCTTGGTCTAGAACTGTTACCTGGTCTCTAAGGTACTCTTTTCCGAGATAATAAAACGCTTTCCCCACCTCAGCATGCCCATCCCATCTGACTCGTGCAGTTGCAATATTTAGGGGAAATTTGAAGGATGAAATAGGCTTTGAACTCCCGGGCAGCTCACCCCGAGCCTCCCAAGATTTCTTTAGGATTGCCTTGTCCGGCTTTTCCTCATATTCAAGCTCAAGGCCATGGTGTTGAGCAAATAACTCTGTTACAGGGTTTTCAAAAAGCTTCGTTCCCTGGATTGTCAATGTGCCGACAGGCTCTTTCAATTGAGATAAAATAGACTCTACAGAGCGCAGCTTACCTAAATCCCCGTGCTTTGCTTTAGGAACAATTGAAAATGCGACCACCTTGCCCGAAACGGCACTCGCCACAGCAACATGCTTTAGTTTCCCGTCCAGCTTCCTATTACACCAGTGAACCTTCAAATCTATCGCCGGCGAGTGCCGTGCCGGGGGGCCTCTGTTGTTTTTTTACCCCTTGAAAATATGATACAGTCAACACCTCTGGCAGTTCTGATTTCTCCATGATTCCTGCTAGTTCCGGGTAGCCCTCATAGATGGCGGTTACGATCTGTGGAATCTTCTTATAATTGCGGCTGACTTCCCAGCCGGGTATCAAACGGGCTACCTGAGACAAGCTTTTCTTTGCCTGGTAATCTTCAAATCCACACCACTTGTAATGAATCGCTGCAGAGTGGATCCACTGGTTCCGGTTTCCTGATTCCACTAAGGAAGGACATGGAAGATCATGGAGAAATCCGGTTGGCTCTGGGCCTTTAACTTTTTTACCAGCAACCAAGTCCCGGGCTCTCTTCTCACAGCCCTGCCCAGGAACGAACTCCAGACGATATCCTTTTCCTCTGCCGAGGTATTCTGACTTCAACCAGGGAGGACAAGACTCTGGATTTTTCCTGAGAATGTTGGCAAGAGTGGTTTTACTGAATCCGGTCGTTTCCAACAGCTCCCAGGTATGCTTGACTACAGGCCCAGTGGTTTGATGGATTGCCAGAAAAAGTTTGGCCATCCCTTTTTCAGTGGATTTACTTCGATGAATTCTCTCAGGATCTTCAAGAGCGATTTTCTTCTGGCACTTCTTAATTTTTTTGGTAACAGCGCCGATCCGCCCAAGAACGTTCACATCGTCTTCGCGGATTCTTTTGTAAATATCCCTATTCATCCAGATTTTTCGGGCCTGACTTTCTGGGAGTGGACCGGGCTCTTTTGTTCTTAAATAGTTGGGAACGGCTCTTATCAGGCCGTATGCAGAAAAATCAGCCCCAATCCCCTCTGCGTTTAACAAACGGATTATCTGAAGCTGAATAGCACAGCCAAAGGTGTAAGGGTTTGATCGGCCAGGGTCGTAACAATGTCGCTTTTGAATCGGACTTACAGCAAGTCCGATGCTAAGGCCTAAGCCGCCTGTGCTTCTCGCTGTGTAATAAAGCCATTCAAAAATATCTGGGTAGTTTTTCTTAAGGAATCGCCGGACCTTTCCTTCGTCTACTTTTCCAGCTTCATTTTTCCACTGGTCACCCGTACGGTCAGCGTCGATATCAAAAGTTATCGAATCAATTACCGCCGAGCCATCGGGGTTATAAATCAGAGTGGAAATATACTCCGCATTACGATGCTGCCAGCCGAACTTAGCTGGAGTTAAAGCAGGCTTTCCTTCACTATTGATGTACCGCCAAAAAAAGCCGCGACAACTTCTCGTAATCTGGTTTGCGTCAGTTTGACGCGCTAAGGCGCTCACAGCTGATGCCAGATTTGCCTGGCCAAGCCTGGGCCTATCTCCATAAATATTAATAATATTAAGTGGGTATGTCTTTTTGTATTGATATTTCGTTGTGAATTAGGCATTATGATCCTGACCCTGTTCCATACAGGTTTAGTGGTAAAGGGCGGTTTAGGTCGCCAAACTCTGGCCGCCCTTTTACTTTCTCTTCTTTTTTTCTAGTTCAGACTCAGTCTATTTTGTTTAGCCACACTCCAATGTATCAGTTTGCATTCGGCAATAGTTGAAGCTCAGTATATGTTCATTCTATTGGGATTTTTTTTTGTTGGCAATGGTTTTATCTTTCGCCGGTATTGATTTTGCACTTCAATTACAGAATACTAGTAATTGGCAAATCGTTATGTTAGATGATTAAATTTTAATCAACAGGGGAAATTATGATCGTGGAACCGAGCATTCTTGCTGTCGTCAATCACAAGGGAGGGGTTGGAAAGACCACTACCGCTATAAATTTAGCAGCCTCCTTCGCTGACCTAGGAAATAGCACCCTGTTGGTTGATTTGGATCCATCTGCTAATTCAGCATCTGGACTTGGATTCGATGAAAGCGAGGAGTTGTATAAAAAAAGCGTTTGCGACGCTATAAACAATGGGCATTCGGCCGCTGACATTGCATTGCCAACTTCAGTTGAAAACCTATGGTTCGCAGGCTCCCCCAGAGGGGATTTAGCAAAAATTTCTTCGGAAGCCCAGGGGAAATACTATCAAAATACGCTATTTGACCGCCTTTTAGACGAACGGACAAGAAAGCGTTTCGAAGTCACAATAATAGACACCCCACCCAACACAGACTCACCAATTATCTATTCCCTACTATCTTCAACTCAGTACTACATTGTCCCCATGTTTGCTGACAAATTTTCCCTTGATGGATTGGTTGAACATCTGAAACTGGCAGAAGGAATAAGATCCAAAATCAACAAGGGGCTCACATGCCTAGGTGTACTTATAACCAACTATGAAAGAACAGCTGAGGAGAATGAGAAAATAAAGTTGATTGCAAAATATTGCAAGCAGGCTAATCTACCGTTATTAAACACTAAAATACCAAGAACTAAAACGTTAATTAAGAAATCTCAAAATGTGAACCTTCCTCTACTTGCATATAAGAATGCAAAGGGAAGACCTGTGACAACAGCTCATAACGCACTTGCAGGTGAAATAGCTCCGATGCTAAAGGGTAAAAAATCTGGCAAAAAGAAAGATCCGCTAAATATAGATAGGCTGATAGCCAGCCAATCCACTGGGGCCGTAAGTAATTTCCAGATCGAAATATAGGGGAGTTTGTAAATGGGAAAGCCGTCAATTAGTGCTGAAGAGGGTCTAGCAAAACTTGAAAAATCAGAGCAACTTCAGGCCCTCCATAGGGAGAGAGAAACAAAATTCAATGCTCTGTTCGAAGTTGCAAAACTCGGCTCTATTGCAAGTGTTGACTACAATGACATTGATACAAACAAAAACATACGGGATGAGGGATTAGATGAAGCCGACTTTCAACTTCTAATTAATTCTATTAAAGAACACGGAATTCTTCAGAACATTGTTGCCGAACTTCAAGAGTGTAGCAAAAATGTATTCAAACTAGTTTGCCTTTCCGGACACAGGCGACTTGCCGCTCTGAAAAGAATCAATAATGAGTCAGAGCTATTTAAGACAGACCCATCATCTATTGACGATGAAGACGATCTTGCGAAATTGCGGTTAGAACGAGAGTCAGCACGAAGAGTCCCATGTCGAGTTAAGCTGGACTATGAACTAGCATCAAAGTGGAAAATCAATGAAACTCAGTCAAGGAATCTTGAAGCGGCACTTTCTGAGAATCTTCTCCGACGTGACATGCACTTCTTTGAAAAGGCGAAAGCATTTAAGCAGCTAATGAATACTGGTCTGAGTGCCCAAGAGATAGAAAGGAAGTTTGTTGAGCAAGCCAGCGAATCTGTCTCAGTGAGAACAATCAATCGATTGATTGGCCTGTATGAAATTATTCCGCCGGAAGGTAGAGATCTTGTACTCAAGCATAAATCACTCTTTCCTCTTAGGTACATGCTGGAAAATTTTTGGGAACACAAAAATGCAAAGAAGAGAAATGGTCCAACCATTGTTCGTATGATTGAAAAGCGAATAAGCAAAACACAAGATCCTAATACGAAAAAAGACGAAAAAGGAAGAAAAACTTCGGCAGCAAAACTTAAAAAAGTTGAATCCTTTATCAGTGAAAACAAAATGAGTAAAAAAGAAAAAGAAAGAGTTATCCAAGCGCTAGAATTTGTAGGATATCTAAAGGCTGGGGACTTTCCGCGCGCGGTAGAAAAGCCCTGTATCCCTTGACTATCAATGCTTACAGGGGTATTCGGGTATCTACCTCCACCTTTTGTCAACAAACCGAAATCCCCTCTTCACCTTCTCCAAAATTAACAATTCAAATACAATTTTCCCTTCTTCTTCCGACGAGACGGGAACAATTTTTTCTCTTGAATAATTCCCGTCAATCCGCCCCCAAGTGCGAACTATATTCAAACCTCCGAACAGATCTGTGCGAAATTCGACCGAGAAAAATCTATTTTCTTTCTGAAGAAAAACTTTTTCGTCCACAAAACTCTCCTCAGGTTTTGTATTCGCCACTCATTAGCTGCTCTAGTGACAGCTCCTGCTGCTCTCTAATTTTGCTCAACGGGTCTTCAGATTTTTGCTCAGACTGTTCTAGTTTTTCCAAAATTCCCTGCAACTGCTCTAACGAAAAATATTTTATTCTGATATCGCCACCTGCAATTTCCACCCTGCTTTGAACGAGATTTCTGAGCCGGTCTTCCGCAATATCCAGGTCAAGAAATGACGGTTGCCGTCCATCAGACTGATCAGATTGGACTGATTGCTTACGCATTTCGTCCACGCTTTTCTCGTGGATCTGTCCTGCAAGCTGTTTCCTGCTCACAGGAATTTTCCGATAGCCCGACAGTTTTTTCGGTCTGCGCTGCTTCGAAGTTTCCTCTATTTTTCCTTTTACCGCTGACAGTAATTGTCTGGGGCGAGCCCATTCTCTGGATGCTAACTCCAGGAGAAATGAAGGTGGAATTCGTTCCTCATTCTCTAGAACAAACTTTTTAACTGAGAGTGGCCACCGTCCCATTTTCAAAAAACGATAGAATTTTCGCTCCGGAATCTTCAACAGCTCGAATATTTCCTGATTCGTCAGCCATCCCTTAGAGTACTTTTTATAGACCTGATGGTGTAAAATTTTGAGATGAAATGAGCCCTCCAGCATCTCCCGGCAGTTCAATTTTTTACTCCTGAGCCTCTGAATCTGGGTAGTGATATTCACCTCAAGCCCCCTTTTACTGCATATGCAGAATATTAGATCTAGACCATATATTTTAGTTTAATTTATAGATATTTAATTGGTCAATTGGGATTATGAGAATAGCCCTTTAAAATATTTAGACTCACCGCGCTTGGCCTTTTTGTTCAATACTTAAGCACCGGCGGGGTTTCAAAATTTCCGGATGGTAAATTCTCCACGCATCAGACATATCCTAGTAATTTCAGTATGTTCAATAAACAACTGATTATTGAACTGAATAACTGCCTGAAATTATATGAATAATATTCATTTCATTAAGTGTATTGACTAATCATACCGATGTATATACATTGGTATACAACTTGTTAGAGGAGTCTTCCAAATGTCCAAGCCTTTTCAACTTAGAGTCCCAAATGATCTTGAAGATCTGATTCAGGAGTGGCTGGAAAAAAATCCTGATATGAATAAATCTCAGCTGTTCTTTAGCGCTGTAAGAAAATACGTAACTGAGCCCCAGGTTCTGCAGCCTGTTGTTGTGGCAGACGATGACGAAGCCCTGAGACTTGCGGATGGCATCTTGACCAAACACAAACATACCATGGACAGGCTCAAGTGAAACTTATCTCAACCGCCTTTGTCATCAAGCTTAATCACAAAATTTGCTTCGCCGAAGGAAACAGTTCCCATTGCTTTGACCCAGGGAAAGTAGAAAGCGCCGTTCACTCAGCCTTTTATCCTGGTTCGTATCCGTTTATACATGGCGGTGTAGCCACAATTGCCGGGGCACTTGCTTTCTATCTCACCAATGCCCATGCGTTCTTGGATGGAAACAAAAGGACAGCCGTAGCGGCATCCATGGTCTTCATGGAATTAAACGGGCTGGAGCTTGTGTTCCCTGAAAATCCTGATGCACTGGCAGACTTGATCGAAGGCTGTGCTGCTGGCGATCTCACCAGAGACTATGTAAAGGATTGGTACGAAATCCACAAAGCTTCTCTTTCCTGAATCCCATCCGCTAGAATCCTTGAAACAATCTGCCCTCCCAGCAGGTTAAAAACCATTCTATGCGAGAGCTGTTAGCTAGTGCAAGATAAGTAGCATTTTCTTGCAGTGATAATTTTATTATGTAAAATTAGTACGTTGTTACTTCAGCTTGAGAGAGGATTCCAGCCGGACAGCTTTTAGTGCAGGAAAAGTCTGTGATATTGATTTATCCCTGCTCTGGGTGGTTTTGCTGATATCCTGGTAATAGGCCCTCAATTGGTGGGTAAATATGATTAAAATGCAGGCAGAAAGACAGAGGGGAAAGCACCAATGGCCAGCAAAAACCTGACCGCGGATAAAATCCTTCAGCCCGATGATGCCAGGCGACTCCTGCGGTTGCTTCAGTCAGAAATGGAAAAATCCCTGGCTGTGGGGAAGGATCTGGCAGTGGTGACTGATTACTACCTTCTTTCCATTGCCTGGAACACCGGCCTGCGGATCTCAGAAATCCATAAGCTGGACTGGCAGGATGTAAAGAAGGATTTCCTGGTGATCCGGGAAGGCAAGGGCCAGAAGCCCCGCACCGTGTTTTTCGGCGATAAAACCAGCCAGCTTTGGCAGAAGTATTCAGGCTTCAGGGCATCCATTCTGGGTCTGCCTCCAGAGGGGTCAGTCTTTACCGGCAGGCAAGGCAGGCTATCCATGGCCCAGATTCATCGGCGGACGAAAGGATGGTTTCAGCGAGCCGGGTTTTCCGGAGAACTCAGCTTTCACAGTCTCCGCCATGGTTATGCAACCAGGATGATTGAAGAAGGGGTGACCCTTCCCCTGCTTAGGGAGCAGCTTGGGCACAGCAGCATAAGCACGACGAGTATCTATCTGCACTTTACTACTAAGGCAAGGGAGGTATTGGCCCGTGCGACTTGAAAGCGGGCTGAAGGTACGAAGAAATTCTTAGAGCTGAGGGGTGCCCATCCTGAGTCCAATGTAAGACTTTACTGCATCTCTTGCATAGGGCCTCCAGTGCCACCGTGTGTCAGATTGCAGAAATCTCCTCTCTTTTTACACTTACTGTTGGAAAAATCTTGACTAGGCAGGACAGCTCGGATATCAGTTTTCGAGCTTGATGACTTGTTCCAAGACTTATCATTTTCTTAGGCAGCCCCGTTCTCCTCATCTGGAGTGGGATCATTTATTTCTCCACCTCTCATTGTAAGCTGACGGATCTTTTGTCTATGGTTATCGTGAAGGCCCACGAAGTTACATTGAAGCTCAAAATTCCCAGTTTTTTTCCTCTCAAAAACGGACTGTACCAAACACGGAAACTTAAACTCCTCGCCCATTAAACTAGTGATAGTTTCTGAAGTGACATTGATGTTGCTCTTCTCTTTGAATGTGATCGATGAAACCAGCGTAAAGCCCAGTTCTGATAGCTCAGTGATTGTTAAATCTACTGGTACAGGAAATTCGGGAATTTCAGCTTTTAGGTTGGTTTTAACCTTGACGATAGGATCCTGACTGCCACCAATCAACTTGCTCATTTTATCTTTGAATACAACAATATCGATGGGCTTTACAATAAAATCACTGCCCCCGGCCTTAAGAGCCTGTAGTACAGTTTTCTGATCTTTTTCCCCTGTTACAAAACAAACTTTAGGAGCTTCGCCCCCAATTTCAGCAATTTTCTTCATTGTTTCGATGCCATTTAAGTCTGGCATCCCTATATCGAGGAGCACTAAATCATAGTGGTTTTCTTCTGATAGAAGCTGAATCACTCCCTTACCAGTGGAGACTTCCTCGACTTCATGCCCATCACTTTCCAGGATCTGTTTGATCAAATCTCGCATGGTTTTTACATCATCTGCGACTAAAACTTTGGCCATAGTCTTGTCTTCCTATTTCAACTCTTTATTCAGAAGTTCAACTACAATAGATAATTCACTTCCTATTTCTTTCACGAATTCGGAGCATGAATTCAGATCTGATTCAAGAGATTTTTCTTCTAGATTTTGACACGCATTTGTTAGAATTTTTGCACCAACTATTCCACATGATGTCTTGAATCTATGAGCTGTCTCTTTCAGATTTTTGAAATCAGAATCCTGAAGATTTTTTTGTAATGTCGCGAGTTCCTCTTCAACTTGGCTCACAAAAGATTCTACCTGGTTTTTAAAGAAATTGGGATTTTTATCGTTCACCAATCCTTTCAACATATTGATAGCTTTTTGATCAATATGGATTTGATCTTCAACTATATTCTTATCAGTTTGAGTGGTCTTATCTCGAATTTCCTCAACTTCTGAGCCATTTATTACTGGCCGCCCATTCGTTTTCGATCGCACTATTTTACGTTGCCACTTGCGAACCAACTTATTGACAGAATTCACATCCACGGGCTTTGACAAGTAATCGTTCATTCCAACGGTGAAACACCGCTCCTTATCTTCCGCCATTGCGTTTGCCGTCATTGCTACGATCGGTGTTTTTGTCTTTCCGTTTTCCTCTTCAAACTCCCTGATTCTTTCGGTAGCCGTGAATCCATCCATCACCGGCATTTGACAATCCATCAAAACCAAGTAAAATTTTTCCTCTTTGAATCTATCAAAACCGATCTGACCATTTCCGGCAATCTCGTATTGCAAATCTAAATTGTCGAGAAGCATTTTCATCACATCCTGGTTCATCTGGTTATCTTCAACGATAAGAATTTTACCCAAACTCTTGATAATGTTGTGGTTTTCATCAGAAAGATCCTCTTCAATTTCATCAGCTCTCTTCAGCGGTATATTGAAGTAGAACAAAGAACCATGATTTTCTTGACTATTGACACCTATTGAACCTTTCATATGATGAATGATTTCCTTGCAAATACTCAAACCCAACCCAGTCCCCCCAAATTTTCTGGTCGTTGATATGTCAGCCTGCGTAAAGGGTTTGAAGAGGCTCTTTTGAGCTTTTAAAGACATGCCAATTCCGCAGTCTTCGACTTCAGCCCTGATATAATCTGTTTCATCTGCACACTTCCGCTCTAGAGTAACACGAACAAAAACTGTGCCATCGTGAGTAAATTTAACTGCATTGCTAATCAGATTGGAGAGAATCTGCTTGATCCTTAGTGGATCGCCAACATAAAAAGTATGCAAAGAGTCATCGATCTCTAACCTTAAAATATTGGTCTTTGAACTTATAACATCCTCGAATGTTGATACCGTTTTTTGGACAAGCGATCGCAAATTAAATCCGACTTCTTCTAATGAGAGTTCGCCAGCTTCTATCTTTGAAAAATCCAATATGTCGTTGACCAATGCGAGCAAGGATTCGCTGGCGAGGTTTATTTTTTCAAGCCTTTCTCTATATGCCTTACGATCATCAGACTTTAGTATAAGGCTTGAAATGGCAATAATTGCATTTAGTGGGGTTCTAATTTCGTGACTCATGTTAGCAAGGAAGAGACTTTTTGCCCTATTCGCCTCTTCAGCTTTTTCCTTCTCAATTGCGAGTTCCTTGGTTCTTTCCTCAACAAGCCGATCGAGTTTTATTTTTTCCTTGTCCTTTGCGTGCTCCAATTCTAGCCGTAACGAAATGTCTTTTAGAAAAATGATTGTTCTGGTTTCTGGATCTTTGTTATCAACTTTTGAGGCGGATATTATCACCGGAATCTTAGTTCCATCCTTTTTGGAAAACTCCTTAGAAACAGTGCTTTTGTTAATTTCTTTAATATCTAAATTTTCTAAATCGGGAGTTTTCTCACAAATAAAGAACAAGCTCTCTCCAATGATTTCTGATTTTTCAAATAGGAATTTTTTGTCGAATGAGTCGTTAGTCTTATCAATTCTAAGATCCTTATCAATCAGAATCATGGGGTCAGGTGTGCGCTCAAATATCTTTCTCATTGACGTGTATAAAGCCTTGGCTTTTTGAGATTCTCTGTATAATTCACGAGTTTTTTGCTCAAGCATACCTTCAACAAGCTTAAGCTTCTTCTTGACCCTCTCATGAACTTTGTCATCTACCATTATTTGCTAAACTCTAAGTCAAATACGCAGCAGTCATCGCCGTTATTACAACATTTGATTTGTTTGCAGGAAATCTTCTCTTTATAATGTTCACCACAGCCTTTAATGAGCCCTTCAGCAAAAATACAGAGTTTCTTTGGAGAATTGTAAATCATTTGAAGTTGATTTTTACCTGGATCATTGTATTCAAATGTAGGTAGTTCAGCATCTGGATGCAATTTTTTCACTTCGACGTGGATGATGTCGTGAACCGTTTTCAGAAAGTCCTTTGCGTTTTTTGGGTTGTTGACAAAGCTTGGTTCAATTTCGACGAGCTTTGGAAAGCAGTATTTTCCAAAAGCTCTGACGGCATCGGCAAGTGGAACATTTAATTTCTGGCACGCAGTTTCGACAAGTGCCATGAAGTCTTTATCTGGATACGTTGCCGGGCCAACAAAAGGATCGGTAGTTTGAAGTTTTGTGGATTCATATATATCTTCAAAAGCATCCTGTCCGTAGTTGTCGACCACAAATTCCTCAAGCAGATTAAAAACCATTCCTTTCATAAAGTCCCCTTTCGTGAAATGGGATTTCCCCATCCATCGGTTGATATTAAACTTTCTAAAGGCTATGGTAGGTTATGCCCTTGTCCTCCATGAGTGTTTAAGTTTTCTTTTGGTCTTCTTCTTCTTCCATTGGTAGTGTGCGCATTGCCCGCAGGTAGCTGGAATAATAGGAGTTAGAGGGGGATGGTAAGGATTCTTCCAAAATCAGGGGCTCCGTTGCGTTTGTCAGAATAGTACAGACCTGTGACCTGGTGTAAGAAGATTATTTAAAGAGGGCATAGAAATTCTCTGTGGGAGCCTGACCTTCCACATATCAACCTGTTTCTTCCTGAGCATCTGTATCGATTCAAAACCCCGAATTGTTATTGAAGCTGTCCGAAAACTCTTAAACTCCGGTGTGGCTTTGAAAAGTTGCTTTATGGACCGGTGATCCTGTTCAATCAGATTGTTAAGGTATCTATTCTGACTGATTTCTATAGAAGCTTCTTCAGAACTGAAATAGTCAGAAACTGCAGCTTTATTTGCTCCACTTTTGTCTATCGTGATTTTTTCAGGAAGGCCAGAAGTTCCAATGGCTTTCCTGAAAAAACGTCTGGCAGCCTTCATATCACGCCGGGACTGAACGTATGCTTTTTTCTTGGCCATGGTTTCCTCCAAAAGTCGTTAAGAAAGTATATACGACTCTCCTGAGAAATGGTGCCACTTCATACAGCCCGGTAAAGGTATTTCCACCTGCCGTTGACTTTGATGTAAGTCTCATCGGCAAACCAGCTATTTCCGGTAGTTTTCCTGGCACAGCGGACTGCGGCTTCAATGTCTGGCGTGAATTTGATGACCCACCGGTAGATGCTGGTATGACTGACTTTCACACCTCTTTCTTCCGCCATTTCCATCAGGTCACGATAGATGCTAAGCTTGTAAGTAAGGTACCACCGGACGTTTAACATAATGAGCTCTCTGTCAAAACTATGGCCAGCGGTATTAAACAGGTTGCACCTCCTGAAGTCAGGAATCTGACAGGCTAACATAGTTCATCTCAGATGCGTTGATATAATGTGTCCGTCCTGATAGCTGTGGGATGTGAAAAAACCTCCTGTATGTTCTGATGAAATAGCATCAGACAAGGAGGAAGTATGTTAAGAGCCGAATTCCAGTCTCTAAAAATGAGCTTCGAC
>Ga0163110_10001014_pt1 | contig 13951 bp, 10 predicted proteins | sample CRUFie1St17metaG_FD_108703 | JGI IMG/M metagenome (GOLD analysis project Ga0163110, IMG submission 108703) | Marine microbial communities from the Costa Rica Dome - CRUD Field 142mm St17 metaG | ecosystem: Environmental > Aquatic > Marine > Oceanic > Photic zone | place: Costa Rica: the Eastern...
CCCTCAATAATTAAATTCGTTGTTTGTATGTCTGAATTTGCCATAGTTGTATTTTCTATTTCTTTTCGCTTAAACATTGTTCAATTTAATAAAAATCATCAAAAAATGATTTGTACTCATCTAATTTTGAAGTTTCAATCAGCAATTTCAAATTGGTTTTACCAATCGAGTATATTTTATTGTTTTGAAACTCCTCCAAATACTCGTATCCAGCTTTATATGAGTTAATGTAGTCTTGTGCCGACTTCGAATTACCAAACTCCTTAACCACTACAAAGGGATCTTTTTTTGCGGTTTTGCTGATACTCTCTTTAAGAGACTTAGACTTATGCATTTTTCGATTGAAAGACTTAACCCCTGATTTCAAATCTTCAATTTCCTCATCCTCTTCGTCGACAAAAATAATGACAAAGTGTTTTTCAGAAAATGCCCTCTTGTAAATATAATTTGGCTCAAAGGAAATTTCCACATTTTCAGAATATCCATTCTTCAAAATGTCCAATAGATCTTTGGCAACCTCAGCTTGTGGGGTTCCCGGTTTCTCCTCAATTACTCTATTTATTAATGGTTCCAATAAAGATTTATCCTCCGTAATTTGGCCCATTGCAAAAACATGTAAAAGAAGATACTCTGCTCGGAAAGCATTGGTCAGGTCTTCATCAATAACCTTCAGAGATGCCGACGCCACCTCATTATATCTACCTGCAAAGTATAACTCCGCCATTTCAATATAGGCTTCTTCATTGAGTTTTTCTGACTCTTTTTGTTTGATATAAAAATCAGGATCCTTCAAATATTTCGCTGCATCTGACTTAGGATAGTATTCTAATATATGGTCGATAAAGACTTGCTTTTTTCCAGATGATTCATTGATTTTATAAAGCTGAAAGGCAGAAGAAAGATCAGTAAGGTTACGTTTGTTTTTTGCAAGAACACGCTCAAATTGAACCTGTGCAAGCTCATTTTCATTTAGAATTTCTTTGTAAAGAACCCCGCTCGTGTAAAGCGCCTCAAATAAACGAAGTTCCGAAGCAGCAAATGCACTGTCTGTCAATGGTATATTTTTTCTTAGGTTATCTATGGTTAGAGAGTCCGAATCGGTATCTTCAGTGAGTAAAGAGTCGATTGCTGTAGAGTCGGATTGCGTACTTATTTCGAAGCTCATTTTTTCACTTCTTCGCCAATGGTCCTCGTTCTCTCGAGTCGTACCCCAAATTTTCCGGAACTCTTCGAAACCTTGCTCACGTAATTTAGGATTGCTAAAAACAGATTTACTCGAATTGGCATTGGAATTTGCATTATTCTGCTCTTGAAGAGCAAGAAGTTTCGCTGCCTCACGCTCTTTGCGCTCCTGTGCCTCTCTTTTTAATTGCTTTAAGGTTTCCTTAAGGAATCTTTCGCGATCTTTCTCAGACATAAGTGCGATTCGTTCAACACTATCCTCAAAATTTACAGTTTCAATGGCCGCAACTAAATCAGAAAGTTTGGCAGCTTTTTCTATTACAAGTGCTCCATTTGGATATCCCTCGGGGATGAAACGAGCACAAGAATCATAATATTTCTGGGCAGAAACATAATTTCGATCTGCATAACTTATATCACCTAGTTTTTCATATGCCATCGCTTTTTGCCGTGCATTACCATTCGAATAAAATGCACATTCTGTGAGATATGTAATTCCCATTTCTTTTTCTCCACGGTTCAACTCTAGATTTGCCATGGCAAAATAAATCTGATCCTTGTACTGTGCATTTTTAGCATCCTTCAGCATTCTTTTTAAATCTTTACTCAGACGCTCACCACCTCCGCAAATTGCGCGATTCAATCGGGCATTGAATGCTATTTCAAATGGAGCTGTCGATTTCAGTGCTTTAGAAAAATAATACGCCGCAGAATCAAGTTGATTGCTCTGCTGATAAAGTTGACCTAGAATGAAGTTCAATCTAGTCTTCTCTTTAGACGTTGGGCATTTTAGAATTGCCGATTTCAAACCCATTATTGCCTCAGGATATTCATTTCTTTTAATGGCTAGATCGGCATAAGCTTTATAAATATCAAACTGCAGACTTTTGCTCATCTCGGGAAGTATTTCTTCATCCGTCGGCTTTTTATTCACAAAAGGTATGTAGTCTTTGAATGTCTTTTTTCTTTGCGCTTTAGAAATTCCGTTAAGTTCATCAAGTGTTAGCTTCGCATCAGCATAAGACTTTTGCTCAATATGAATCTTAGCCATCCACAATTGAGCAACATAGAAGGAAGGATCTTTAACAAATAAGCGTTTTACAAATTGAAAGTTTTTTAATGACTTCTCATACGCTCGCTTATAATAAAGCGCTCTCCCAATTGTGATCCAATTCTCGTCTATCCATTTGTTGTGCTCGACATCTTTGTAGTACATATCCTCAGTACTGGGCATACTGTGGTTTTTAATAACCTCTGAACATTTAACAACTGCTGTATCAATTGCAGGATGCATTGCTTTTGCCTCTTCCTCATCTGGTAGAGGGTTAACATCTATGATTGAATAGAAATCGTCTTTATTGGAATTGTAAAAACTTCTCAATGCCTGGTCCAAAAGTTCATTTGCATTGAAATAGCCGTTATACTTGGCTGTTGTTGAATGATAAGTCCGATTCAAAAATGCATTGTTCTCTGTCGAACAAGAAGAAAACAACAAAAAAACCAATAATAAAACGTATAATCCTGATTTCATGAGAGCGAATGTCTTACTATAACTTGTTTTAATGGACTTTAGTATATCAAATAACGATTTCTATGCGATGTTTGTAAAAACTTGTTGAATATCGTCGTCATCCTCAATCTTATCCAACATTTTCTCAATCTCAACGAGCTGCTCTTCGGAGAATTCTACCGGTGAAGTTGCATATCTTTTGAGTCCGGATTTTTGAACAGAAATCTCCATATCCTCTAGACTCTTTGAAATTGTACCAAAAGCGGTGTAATCACCATAAATAAATAGTGTCTGTTCTTGAACCTCAAGTTCCTCTACACCAGCATCTATCAAGTTAAGTTCAAGCTCCTCAAGGTCCATTCCATCCGTCATTTCTATTTCAAAAACACTTTTTCTTTGAAACATATATTCCAATGAACCTGTCGGGACAATGCCACCGCCCGCTTTATTAAAGTAGGATTTAACATTAGCTACCGTTCTCGTGGAGTTATCAGTTGCGCATTCTACAAAAACGAGTACTCCATGTGGACCTTTACCTTCATAATTGATTTCCGAAAACAGGTCTGTATCTTTTTGAACAGAACGAGATATTGCCGCCTCAATATTGTCTTTTGGCATATTTTCGGACTTGGCATTTTGAATGGCGGTACGAAGCTTAGCATTCGTGGTTGGATCAATTCCTCCCTCTTTGGCAGCCATTGTAATTGCTTTTCCAAGCTTTGGAAAAATCTTGGACATTTTGTCCCATCTCTTTTCTTTTGCTGCTCGGCGATATTCAAATGCTCTTCCCATGTTTTGCTTTTGACAAAAATAGGGAATTGCCTGTGTTTGGTCAAATTAGGAAGCTTGAAATGCCTCTAAGATTTCTTCTATGTAATTAAGCACGGATTCCCTGCCAAATTTTGACTGAGAGGAGGTAACGAAAATAGGAGGAAGCTCATCCCAAAATTTCAACAACTCTTTTCGATAACCCACTAAATTTTTTTGTAAAGCGGAACTTGAGAGTTTATCAGTTTTCGTAAAAACCAGAGAGAATGGAATCCCCTTACCACCACACCAATTCATGAATTCAATATCGATTTTTTGAGGAGGATGCCGGGCATCAATCAATACAAATGTCGTCATTAGGCTCTTCCTGTGCAGTAAGTATTCAGTGATAAACACCTCCCAGCTTTGTCGGCTTTTTTTTGATGCTTTTGCAAAGCCGTAACCTGGTAAATCAACCAAATACCAATCCTCATTGATCTCAAAGTGGTTAATGAGTTGGGTTTTTCCAGGGGTAGAAGAGGTTTTTGCCAATTTCCTTTTACCCACAATCATATTAATTAGGGAGGACTTGCCAACGTTCGATCTACCTATAAAAGCAAATTCAGGTCGTCCATCAGCGGGACACTTTTTAAATGTTGTATTTGAAACTAAAAAAGAGGCACTTTTGATATCCATAGTACAAAACTAAGATATATTGCTTTGAAGAGAACAATTAAACGCGTGGGTTGTTTCTATTCTGCGAAGCACTACCATAATGGCAGAATATAAAATTAAAGATCTCGAAAACCTTACAGGTATTAAGTCTCACACCATTCGTATTTGGGAAAAGAGATATAGTATTTTATCACCTGACAGGACAGATACCAAAATCAGAACATACTCAGATGATGAACTTACACATTTGCTTACGGTAAGTATGTTGAACCGTAATGGTATTAAAATATCCAAAATAGCTCAACTTGAGCAAGAGGATATGAATAAACTACTTTGGGATATTAAGGTAAATAAGCAGCCTGAATACAGCATGGATAAATTGATTCTAGCCTTGGTTTCGCTTGATGAGGAGCTGTTTAAAGAGACCATGAATACACTTATCGAAAAATATGGTTTGGAAAAAACTTTTGTTGACCACCTTATTCCATTTCTCGATCGAATCGGTATCATGTGGTTAATTGGCTCTATCAATCCTTCTCAAGAGCATTTTATGTCCAACTTGATAAGACAAAAAATAATTTCTGAAATAGACAAACAGCCTATTCCCAAACCCGATAGCAAGTCTATTCTTATGTATCTACCTGAGCATGAATGGCACGAGATTAGTCTTTTGTTCTATCAGTTCTTGTTGAGAGAAAAAGGAGTACATACCTCCTATTTGGGGCAAAGCCTACCTTATCCGTCATTACTGGAAAGTATTGATAAGTTAAAGCCAAATGCAATTCTCTCTTCATGGCTCACAGCAGTTGACAAAAAGTTCGTGGTCAATTACTTTAAGCAGCTTAAAAAAGATCTTCCAAACCTAAAGGTTTTTGCTGGGGGAGCCCAAATCAAAGCCAACAGTAAAGATTTAGAGAAATACATCATCGAGGTACAAAATATTCCAGAGCTACTCGACCACTTGGATAAATAATTTACCAAGTATCTCTTCTATTAGAATACAATATTTACAATTTTACCAGGAACAACGATCACTTTTTTGGGCGTCTTTCCGTCCAACCACCTCTTTGTCATCTCCATACGCTCCACCTCTCTTTGAACCTCTGTTCTGTCCAAAGACAGTGAAAGATTCGCTTTGAATCGCATTTTTCCGTTAAATGAAATAGGGTAATCAAATGAGTCCTCGGTTAGATATTCTTGATTAAAAATTGGAAAATTAGATTCAAATAAACTTCCCTCCTTATTTCCGATTTTCATCCATAGTTCCTCACAAAAATGGGGCGCATAAGGCGCAAGTAAAATCAAGAATTTTTCCAATACCTCTAGGTTATTGCATTTTTGCTCAGTAAATTCATTTACCGCAATCATAAAGGTAGATACACATGTATTTAAAGAATATCTGTCGAGATCATCTGTTACCTTTTTAATGGTTTTATGTAAGGTTTTAAGTGCTGCTTTCGGGACGTCTTGTCCTTCTCTCAAAATAGACACTCCTTCCTGATTACAATAAAGCCTCCAGCATTTACGCAAAAAATTATGAACCCCGGAAATACCTTTAGTATCCCAGGGCTTGCTCTGCTCTATGGGTCCAAGAAACATTTCATAAAGCCGAAGTGTATCGGCTCCGTATTTTTGAATCAGATCATCTGGCGTTTGAACATTAAACTTGGATTTCGACATCTTTTCAACCTCATCACCACAGATATAATCACCATTATCTTCCAATATGAAAGTTGCATTGGCATATTCCTTACGCCATTCTTTAAAGGCTTCAATATTAAGTTTGTTATTTTCAACCAATGAGATATCTACATGTATGGATTGAATTTCTTTACCATTTACTTTTCCTTTGGTCACGAAGGTATTGCTATCTGCAATACGGTATACAAAACTGCTTTTTCCAAGAATCATGCCTTGGTTTATGAGCTTTTGAAAAGGCTCGTCAAAAGTAATATACCCTTGATCAAATAGAAACTTTGTCCAAAACCGTGCGTATAATAAGTGGCCAGTGGCATGCTCCGCACCACCAATATACAAGTCAACTTGTTTCCAATATTCGGATTTGGATTTCGAAACAAATTCATTTTTATTCTTGGGATCCATGTATCTTAGAAAGTACCAAGAGCTGCCAGCCCATCCTGGCATCGTATTGAATTCCATCCTATCTCCCGAAAAATAATTCCATGAGGATTTTTCTGCCCGTGCCAATGGAGGCTCTCCATCTGGGGTAGGTAAATAACTGTCAATTTTGGGAAGCTCAATAGGTAAATATTGATCCTCAACAACACAAGGGAGCTCATCTTTATAGTATATTGGGAAGGGTTCGCCCCAGTATCTTTGACGAGAAAAAACAGCATCTCTAAGCCTGTAATTTGTTTTACCTTTTCCAAAACCTTTTGATTCTAATGTCTCGATGGATTTTTTTATACCCTCAGCTACAGAACAGCCATTTAAAAAGAAAGAATCCTTGAGTATTCCGGTTTTATCAGTATGTGCAGCCTCAGAAATATCAACATCTTGAAATATATTTTTAATGGGTATATCAAAATAACGTGCAAAATCATAATCTCTTTGATCTCCGCATGGAACAGCCATAACTGCACCCGTTCCATAAGAGGCAAGAACATAATCAGCGATCCATATTTGAATTTTATCACCACTTAAGGGGTGTATGGCAAATGCCCCTGTATTTTCACCAGTTATTGTCTTCACATCACTTTGACGATCACGTTCAGATTTTTTTACTGAAGCCTTTTGATACTTAAATACGGCCTCTTTATTTTTTTCTGTTGTAATATCTTTTACGTAAGGATGTTCTGGTGCTAATACCATAAAAGAAACACCAAATATAGTATCCGGTCGAGTGGTGAAAACCTCCAAAGGATTTTCATACCCCTCTATATCAAATAAAACAGAACAGCCAACTGATTTTCCAATCCAATTTCTCTGCTGCTCTTTGAGCGAATCTGTCCAGTCGATTTCGTTTAGTCCCTCAAGCAACCTTTCGGCATATGCTTTTATACGCATTGACCATTGACGCATCTTTTTCTGAACTACAGGGTGTCCTCCGCGCTCAGACTTTCCATTAATCACCTCGTCATTAGCAAGCACAGTGCCAAGATTAGGGCACCAATTTACCCAACTATCAGCAAGATAAGCCAAACGATAATTGTGTAAAATAGCCTCTTTTTTCTTTGAATCAAAAGACTTCCACTCCGCGGAGGTGAATTCAATTTCGCAATCATTAGACGCCTTAAGGTTGGTATTTCCATTTGCCTCAAATTCTTCTATCAAGACAGAAATACGTTCAGCTTTATTCGACTTTTCGTTATAATAACAATCAAAAAGTTGCTTAAATATCCATTGCGTCCACTTGTAATATTCTGGTGATGAAGTACGTACCTCTCTTTCCCAATCATATGAGAAGCCTAGTTGATCGAGCTGACTTCTATAGCGTTTGATATTCTCTTCTGTTGTAATCGCCGGGTGCTGTCCAGTTTGAATGGCATACTGCTCAGCTGGGAGTCCAAATGAATCATATCCCATAGGGTGAAGCACATTATATCCTTGTAGCTTTTTGTACCTAGCCAGTACATCTGAAGCTATATATCCCAGAGGGTGACCTACATGAAGCCCTGAACCCGAAGGATAGGGAAACATATCCAAAACATAGTACTTTTCTTTAGCTGAATCCTCAGAAACCCGATAACTATTATTTGCCTGCCAAAATGAAACCCATTTAGATTCTATTTCCCTAAAGTTGTACTCCATAACGATTTTTAAGAGTGTAAAGATAGTTATTGTGATTCATGATATAAAGCTGTGAACTAAAGATTAAATTTTTCAGAGATAGCACATTTTTTTTTGGCATAAAACTTGCAATAGTTGAAATAAAATAAAGAAATATACTTTCTTACTTTTTAATTTTTAACACTTACTTTTTCATAATTCAATGTTTTTTAACACAGACAGCCCGGAATTCCGGGCTTTTTGTTTATTCCATTTTTAGTAGCAAAATAAAATAATACCGACAATTAAAAAGCAAGCATCTATCCAAACAAAAAAATAATCTTTATTTATTCTAGAATAGAAAAAAGTTAAGACGAGCATATAGCTAAAGCTCATTACCCAGGCCCACATAGATTCATCGTATACAATCACTGAATACGATATACCCAATATGGATAACATGCGGATTAAGTTTAATGAATTATTGGTACCCAAAAGTTGAGGAATTGTTTTCATCTCCTCAGGATCAAAATCAATATCTTTCATATCGGAAGGAATAAGGATGGCAAACAAAAGTAAAAGTCCTCCTAATGGAAATACCAAATTACCAAACAGCATGTATGGCATGATGTGCAATAAAAATGACCAAATACCAAACACTAGGAATATTTTAAGGTATGGGATTTCTCGAAGACTATATCGGCGGATCCTGCATACGTATAAAATACATATCGATACACAAATCGCACATAATAAATGAATCAGATATTGTTCTGAAAAATAACTTAGGTATAAATACATAGTACTGATAACAGAGCTAAAAGATAGCATGGCAACGGAAAGCTTATTAGACTTCAACCAAACTAAAACCCCATAAGGTAAATCACCTCTCCTCAGTTTCCAAAGACGATGGAAATTGTATATGCTCAGAATTCCAAATGCAAACATCAAAGCGTAGTGGGTAGAATACGCATTCTCCTTATATAGAGCAGAAACATATACAAAACTGAAAATCGCCAAATGAAGGTGAGAGCGAATTGCATATTCTATTACCTTGCTCATTTATGACGAATTAGGTTCAACTTTTAAATAGGATGCTACTTTACATTTCTTTTTATAAAGTTAGACATCTTTGAAATATACAGACTAAATCGACAATAAATCATGAAAGTTCCAAAGACAATTTAATTACTACATTTAAACTGAGTTTCATGCAAATATTTTCATAATGACAAACCTTTCTGTCGTCATCATTACTTTCAACGAAGAGAAAAATATCGCAAGGTGTTTAGGTTCAATTGAAAATATTGCAGACGATATTGTCGTTGTAGACTCCTTTTCACAAGATCGAACAGAACAAATTTGTTCGCAATTCAATGTGCGCTTTATCAAGCATAAATTCGAAGGGCACATAGAACAAAAAAATTGGGCAATACAGCAAGCAAAATACCCACATGTATTATCATTAGATGCGGACGAAGCACTTAACGAGCAGCTCAAGTCTCATGTGAAAAGAATAAAAGAAAACTGGACTGCAGATGGCTATACCATGAACAGACTTACAAATTATTGTGGTAAATGGATCAAACATTGTGGATGGTATCCGGATAAAAAACTGCGGTTATGGGATACACGGCTAGGTAGTTGGGGAGGAACAAACCCTCATGATAAAGTAATAATGAAAAAGGGAGCAACTATTTGTCATGTTGAACATGATATACTTCACTATTCATTTTACACCGTCGCGCAACATTTAAAACAGATTGATTTTTTCACCGACATCAGTGCACAAGCAGCATTTGAAAAAGGCGAAAAAAGTTCAACCTTTAAAATCATTTATAAATCAACCTTTAAATTTTTTAGAGACTATATTATAAAGCTAGGTTTCCTAGATGGATACTATGGATTCGTTGTTTGTAAAAATTCTGCCTTTGCCAAAAAAATAAAATATAGGAAACTCAAAGAATTGAACAAAAGAGCTTATAAATGATCGTAAATAATTGCTCTTATTGAATTGAAACACTTTTCCAAATCGCTTCAATCTCTCGCAATGAATGTGTCCAGCTTGTGGTAGAAGGAGCATCAACGTAACCCGAAACACATAATAATTTATTCGTTTTTGGATGAACGAAATGAAATGACCAAAAAGCACCACCGGTTGTATGAATCGCTTTTCCCTTGAAAACAAACATCCCGCGCATTTCTATACCTGAAATACTACCATTAAAATTGGTACTCTTGGAAGCCTCTGGATAAACTAAATCCGTGTATTGCGTTCCCATATATAATCGAGATGTTTCGTGGGGGACATTGTATTTAAGCATCGTATCTCTCGCCTTAAGTAAGTTCGGTAGAGTCATTTGGGATGAATCAGTATATGGATACTGATAAATCATTACTCCGGAATAAATTGATCCAACATCTTGCTGTCCGCTTCCAACGAACTCAATAGGTCTTGATGCATTTGGAAGTTCTACTCGATAGAAATTAGGCTGAGAAGCCACAATATTTGCGCCGTCCGGGAGCTCAATATGAATTCCAAAGTTTGCAGAAATCTTGTCATTGACATATGGACTCTGTTTTTCACGAAAATATTTTCGAATTCGATTCCATTCAGCTTGATCAAATAAATTATGCACCTCCTGTAAACTATCACTACAAACTGCATAAAGTTGTTCCATACTTTTTGCTGTAATTTCTATAACAAGTTGTCGATTCGCCCACACATCTTTTTTTGAAACGATTGAAGCACTCGACTTAGAAAGTGTTTTATCAACGGTCAAAAAAAGAATATTTCGATGTCTTTTGATTGCTCCTTCAAAGGTTTTTGAGTTTCGATGCACCAATTCAAATGTTGCAACATCTGGCCAATAAGGCATTATAAACTGGGTCAATGCTGTATCCAGTTCGTTGGTCAATGGCTTCTGCCAAATCGCATCATCACAAACCACTAATATTTCTCCGACTTTACCAGTAACATTTAGACCCGAAAAATTTTTCTCATCACATCCAATGATTACGGCTAAAATGAAAAAATAAAAAATAAGACCGTGTACTTTCATGCTATCGGATTCTGATTTTTTGTCCTATTGAAATCCGATTAATATTCACTCGAGGGTTCAGCCTTTTAAGCCTCGACTGAGACATGCGGTGTTTTTGGGCAATATGGCCAAAGGTATCTCCGCTTCTTACAGTATAATACTTACGAGATGTTGGACTCACAGTTGGTTTTGGCTTTGGTTTAGGTGCTGTAACTTTTTTCTCGGTTTCGATACGTAAATGCTGACCAATATAGATATTCGAGGTTTTCAAACCATTCCAATTCATGATTGCTTCAGAACTCACGCCATAGTAGGCAGCTACTGACTTGAGTAAATCTCCTGATTGAACCTTGTGGTAATAAATGTTTAATGTTTTTTGAATCGTATCCCCAGATGTTGAATCTTGCACAAAGATCTGTTTCACTTGAACCTCATCTGTTCCATATATAGAGTGCTCTAGTGCCATAAGTGAGTCCTCTAAACCTGCGATTAAAGTAATTTTCTTGTATGGGCCATTAAGACAATAAGGGGGTTCTGCCTTAGGAATATACGTTGTTTTATAAATAGGGTTGAGCTCCTTTATTTCTTCTAGAGGCCAGTCAATCACCTTAGAAATTGTACCCATATGAATGGAAGACTTAAAGCATAAAGTATCTATTTCAATGTTGTGTAAATTAAGGTTAACAGGAAATATATTATGCTCTTTGTGGTAGGTCATCAAATATGCTGCCGCTATAAAATTTGGTACATATCCTCTGGTCTCTTGAGGGAGATATGGCCTAACTTCCCAATATGTTTTTTTATTTCCTGACCTTCTTATTGCTTTGTTTACATTACCCGGACCAGCATTATAAGCCGCAAGTGCTAGGTTCCAATCACCGTATATACCAAACAATTTTTTTAAATACCTACAAGCGGCATCCGTTGCTTTTTCTGGATCCATCCTTTCATCTACATACGAATTTTCTTTGAGCCCAAAATATAGCCCCGTTCGATACATAAATTGCCATAATCCAAGTGCCCCGACACGTGATTTAACATTCGGCCTTAATCCACTTTCGATAACCGAAAGGTATTTTAGCTCAATAGGCAAATCATAAGCGGATAGCTTCGCCTCAAACATATCAAAGAACAATGGAGAACGACCAAGAACGACTTTAATGAAACCTCGCCTTTTTTGGAGAAAGTACTTAATTGTACTAAGTGTACTTTGGTTACAGTCCAAATGAAAGGGACTCATCTCATTCATTTTGCCCAGTCTATCACAATAAACTTCATCTGAGTAAACGGGAATATCGGTCGGTAAATATTCAAGGATTTGCCTTAAGGAGTCGACATTTTCTGTGGTCGCATATTCTAAGTAAAATTGCTTTAAACTTTGTTCAATGGTATTCAAAAAAGGGTCCTTATGCAATGAATCCCCTATCTTGGAAGGATTGGTTGGTTGAGAAAATCCCCAAAAAGCAATCAATACAAAATAGATTATCACCCTTGTTTTCATTTCGTAAAATATTTCTGAACAGCCTCTGAATAATACATAAGTTTTTCCTCTTCGTTACAAGCCGACATGAGTTGAAGTCCAAAAGGCATACCATTCGTGTGCTCGCCAAAAGGGATACTGATTGCAGGATGTCCTGTAATATTTGCATGAACTGTAAATATGTCTTGAAGATACAATTGAACTGGGTCTGATATAGAGCCTAGCTCAAAAGCAGTAGAGGCTGTGGTTGGGGTAATCAAAACGTCTACCTTTTTAAAAATTTCATTTGTTGCCTTTTGTGCCAAACGCCGTACTTTTTGTGCCTTCGTGTAGTAAGCATCATAATACCCATGTGAAAGTACAAAAGTACCCGTCATTATTCTTCTTTTCACCTCCTCACCAAAACCTTCGGATCGCGAATTTTTGTATGTCTCTTCCACACCTTTTGCAGCACCGCTTCTGAAACCGTAATGAACGCCATCAAACCTAGATAGATTTGAAGATGCCTCAGCTGTAGATAAAACATAATAAGTTGGTACCAAATGATCTAAGTAGGGGAAACTGAATTCATGAACCTCAAAACTTTCCTTTTCTAAAGCTCCTTTTAAAAGATTCACTTTTTCTTTTATCTCAACATCAAGACCTTCATGATTCATATATTCAGTTAGGAAACCAAAGCGCAATGGTCTTGTCTTATCATGAGGTAATGGCTCAGCTACTATAGATGTCGAATCCATTGAATCTCTTCCCTGGGTTAAGTCAAAAATTGCCTTAACATCATTTAAATCATTTGCAAAAATTCCGATTTGATCAAAAGAGGATCCATAGGCAATTAATCCGTAGCGGCTCAACCTACCGTAGGTAGGCTTTAATCCGAAAGTATTGGTCCAAGATGCGGGCTGTCGAACGGATCCACCTGTATCACTTCCCAATGATACAGTACACATACCTGACGATACGGCAACCGCCGAACCGCCTGAAGAACCACCTGGGACAAAATTTGGGTTGATATTATTTTTTACTGGACCATAAAAAGAGGTTTCACTTGTGCTTCCCATTGCAAATTCATCACAATTAAGTCTACCAATAACAATTGCATCCTGATCTAAAAGCCTTTGTAAAACAGTGGCGGTGTATAGTGATTGGAAGCTGTCTAATATTTTTGAAGCTGCAGAGACTTTATGCCCTTCATAGCATATGTTGTCCTTTATACCTAATATAACTCCGGCCAGTTTACCTGCTGTTCCGTTTTTTATTTTAATATCAATTTTTAGAGCTGCCTCACGAGCGGTGTCTGAAAAAACTTCCACAAATGCATTAAGATGCTTGAATTTTTCAATTCTAGAGAGGCTTTCTTCAACAATCGACGCTGCTGAAGTACCAGATTCAATGGCCTGTTTAATATCCGCAATCGTCCTAAACATGAAAACTTACTTTGACTCTTTTTCGTCTTCTGATTCTGAGTCACTTGCGGCTTGATCACCTTTAGACGCGTTTTTAAATTCATTGACACCTTTACCAAGTCCTTTCATCAATTCAGGAATTTTTTTGCCACCAAAAAATAATACGACGATTACTAAAACAATA
>Ga0163110_10001015_pt1 | contig 13935 bp, 9 predicted proteins | sample CRUFie1St17metaG_FD_108703 | JGI IMG/M metagenome (GOLD analysis project Ga0163110, IMG submission 108703) | Marine microbial communities from the Costa Rica Dome - CRUD Field 142mm St17 metaG | ecosystem: Environmental > Aquatic > Marine > Oceanic > Photic zone | place: Costa Rica: the Eastern...
CCCTACCTTGCACGCCATGTCACATTTCAACGTCACAAGCATGCATGGTGCCATCGGCGCAGCGGTGAATTTTGCCGTGTTGATGGTCCTGTACCTCGTCAACATGAACCTTTTGGCCGAGTGGTACGTGGGCATTTTGGCCTTGCTCATCTTGGTGGTTTTCTTGTTCACAGGCACGGTGGCAGCCCGGAAAGCCAACGGCAACGTCTTGTCTTTTGGCCAGGCTTGGGTGGCTTCGATGACGGTGGCTCTCGTGGCGCAGGTGTTGAGTGCAGCCTTGACGCTGCTGCTCTATCAGGTCATTGCCCCTGAGTTGCCCGGCGTGCTGGAACAGCTCACCCTCGAGAAAACGCGCGCGATGATGGAGGGGTTTGGCATGAGTGGAGACATGCTTGACATGCAGATGAAAGAGATCAAAGAGGCGATGAAAGAGGCCTACACCTGGAAAGGACTGGCCAAAAACTCCGCCGGCGGCATGCTCATGTGGGCCGTGGTCTCTTTGATTGTTGCGGCTGTTACCCGCAAAAACGCCAACACCGAATTCGCCTAACTCATGCAAGGCCAACCCACATTGGACGTGACGGTCGTCGTGCCGCTCCTCGACGAAGAAGAAAGCCTGCGGGAACTGAAAGCGGGCATTGACCGCGTGCTTCACGGACTGACGTACGAAGTGATTTTCATCGACGACGGGAGCCAGGACGCCTCGTGGTCTGTGATTTCCGAATTGCATACAGCCCATCCCGACACGGTGCGCGGCATCCGCTTTGCCCGGAACTACGGGAAGAGCGCAGCCTTGCAAAAGGGGTTTGAAGCGGCCCAAGGCGCCGTGGTGTTCACGATGGACGCCGACCTCCAAGACGACCCAGAGGAATTGCCACCCATGCGTCAGCAGTTGTTGGACGGCGGTTTGGACCTCGTCAGCGGATGGAAGAAGAAGCGCCATGATCCGCTGAGCAAAACGATCCCCACCAAGCTCTACAACTGGGCCACACGTCGGATCAGTGGCATTCACTTGCACGATTTCAATTGCGGTCTGAAGTGCTACCGTTGGCACGTCGTCAAGGCAATTGAGGTGCAGGGTGAGATGCACCGCTACATCCCCATGCTGGCCAAAACCGCCGGCTTCGACAAGATTGGAGAGAAGGTGGTGACCCACCACGCCCGTCCGTATGGGGTGAGCAAATTTGGCTTGGAGCGGTTCACCAATGGGCTGCTTGACCTCATGACGGTGGGCTTCATTGGCCGTTTTGGACGAAAGCCGATGCACTTCTTTGGGCTGGTGGGCCTGTTGATGTTCCTGGTGAGTTTTTCGCTCTTCCTCGGCATTGGAGGGTACAAGCTCTACGCGCTTGCCAACAGCATGCCCGCCAAAAACTTGGCCGACCTCAGTTGGTTCTATGTGGCCCTCACCGGCATGATCCTCGGAGCCCAGTTCTTTCTCTCAGGATTCTTGGCAGAAATGCTTTCTCGGAACAACCCCGAGCGCACCGACTACCGCATCTTGACGCGCCTCGAAGGCCACGCCTGACCTGCTTCAAGCTTCCCTTTTTTGGGTGTGCGACGGCCTCGTTGAAGCGATGGCGTCAACCTGCGATGACGGCTGATCCCAACACCTCATCGCCGTGCTCGCCGCCGTGCCATGCTGCAAATTGGCCCGCCGCGATGCCGCGCTGAGGCGTGTCAAAGTCCATGTACCATTGCCCGTCTGATGCGCAAACCAAGCGACCCTCTTGCAACGGTTGTCGGTAGCGGATGCGCAATCCCAGCGCCTGCCCGTCTGGTCCTTCGAAGGCTGCGGCGGGATTCACCCAATGCGGTGATTCCAACTTCAGCGCTTTCCTGTACAGTCCAGGGTGGTGGTCGCCTTGGCCCACGAAGACCGTGTTGGTGTCGACACACGTGCCGATCACAAACAACGGCTCGGGCTTGCCGCCCACCTGCAGGCCTTTGCGTTGGCCGACGGTGAAAAAGTGGGCGCCGTCGTGTTGGCCCACCACCGTGCCCATGTCGGGGCGAAGGGGGAAAGCCTGCGCCCGCGTGGCCAAATCGTCGCCCTTGCGCTCAAAGACTTCGTGACCCGCCTCGATTTCCACAATGTCGCCACGCTTCACCGCGAGTTGCTGTTGCAAGAAATCGGGGAGACGCACCTTGCCGATGAAGCACAATCCTTGAGAGTCCTTTTTGTCTGCAGTCGGCAATCCGATGTCTGCCGCGATTTGACGCACCTCGGGTTTGTCCAACTCCCCGACGGGGAAGAGGGCTCGTCCCAGTTGTTCTTGGTTCAGTTGGCAGAGGAAATAACTCTGGTCCTTGTTGCCATCCTTGCCCGCGAGCAAGTGATGTACCCCTTGGTCGTCGGTCACCTTGCGGCAATAGTGCCCTGTGGCCACCGCTTCAGCCCCCAATTTCAAAGCAGCCTCGAGGAAGAGGTCAAACTTCACCTCGCGGTTGCACAACACGTCGGGATTAGGGGTGCGCCCGGCCGCGTATTCGGCAAACATGTAGTCGACGATGCGCTCTTTGTATTCTGCGCTCAAATCCATGACTTGGAAGGGGATGCCCAAATGGTTGGCCACGAGCATGGCGTCGTTGGCGTCGTCAATCCACGGACACTCGTTGTTGATGGTGACGCTCTCGTCGTTCCAGTTCCGCATGAACAGGCCGATGACCTCATGGCCCTCCGCTTGAAGCAAATGGGCCGTGACGCTCGAATCGACGCCGCCAGACAAGCCTACAACAACTCTCATGGGGCAAAGGTAGGATGGCCGAGTGAGGCGGGTGTTGGTTTTGGCATGGATTTCCCCGACCTTCCCCAAAACGCCATCGGACGTGAGGCAACCCTTTCAAATGGCCTGCGTCAAAGAAGCGGCCAACGTCATGCACGAAGCAGAATTGCGCCCTTACATCGAAGCCTGCCAACTCGGCGAACGCCGGGCGCAGCGTTTCATTTTCGAGCGGTATTACCGCCTGATGTTTGGGGTGTGCCTCCGCTACATGTCCGACCCGGACAGCGTGCAAGACATTGTGCAAGAAGGGTTCCTCAAGGTGTTCAACAACATCGAGGGGTACACCTTCAAAGGTTCTTTCGAAGGCTGGATGCGTCGCATCATGGTGAACACGGCAATTGACGCCATCCGTCGCAGAAACGCGGCGGGTTGGGTCCTCGGAGACGAGGGGTCTTTTGAACCTGTTGACGAAGATGGAGGTTGGGAGATGGAAGAGGAGGAAGACGCAACGTTCACCGTTCATGACGTGTTGGATGCCATGGAGCATCTGACGCCGATGTACAGGACGGTGTTCAACCTCTATGTCTTTGACAACCTGGGGCACCAAGAGATCTCCGATCGATTGGGCATCAGTGTTGGAACCTCGAAGTCGAATCTTGCCAAGGCAAGACGAAACCTTCGCGATTTGTTGTTGACTCGAAAAGGAAAAGACCATCATGTCCAGTGACCATCCATTTGACGACCAGCTGAAGCAGTCCTTTGACGGCTTCGAACCCAACGTCCACGCGAATTGGGCGGAGTTCGAGCGGTCTCTCGACGCGACTCAGGCCGCGGAAGCGACATCGTCGACCGGTCGTGGCATGAATCGCTGGGCGGTGGCTGCCGCCGTGGCCGCGGGCGGCGCACTCATGTGGGTGGCCAAGCCTGTCGTTGAACGTGCCTTAGTCGCTGAGCAAGAGGTGGTCGACACTTCCGGGACCGAAGATGGCCAATCCTTTGACGAGGCGTGGGCAGAGTTCACGAGCGTCACCGAGGGCTTTGTGGAAGACGTGCTGAATGCCGAGGCAGAGGTCGAACTTGTCGAAGCGTCGCTCGCCGCGGAAAACTCCTCCGAGGCTCCATCAAAGGCATCCCCGTCCGGGTCTCAAACGGCGTCAGATGCGACCCCCGTACAGCCCGAGCCCTCCAGCAGCACAACAGCTTCGGATGTTGCCGAAAACGAAGACGAGCACATGGAGCGTTTGCTCGCCGAATTGCCATTTGACGCCTCAGTTCGCGAAGCGTGCGAAGGGGTAGAGGTGGCGTTTGAACTTTCAGGCGTCGACCGAACCATGAGTTTCCTCTGGAACTTTGGTGATGGTCACTTCTCGAGCGATCCGGCACCACGTCACATTTTCACGCGCCCGGGCACCTACGACATCACCTTGTCGGTGCGTCCTCCGGGCGAGGGCAGCATCAGCACCCGCACCATCCAAAACATGATCACGGTGCTTCCCAAGCCGGAAGCGACCTTTGCGTGGGCGTTCCCGTCCACTGTGAAGGGGAACAAGGTCCGTGTTCAGCTCAACAACCAAACGCCTGACGCCACGTCTGCCCAATGGGTGGTGGATGGTGAGGCATTCCAAAAAGGATTGGTCCAGTTGGAGGTTCCTGGGGTGTACCCGGTGAATTTGGTGGCGAGCAACCGTCACGGGTGTTTGGACGAAGCCCATCACGACATTCACATTGGAGACCGCCATGGACTGCTTGCGCAAGCGCGCTTCAGCCCCAACGCCGACGGCCACTACGACACGTTCTTGCCCCATGGCTTGAAGGACATGGATCAGGCCTGGGAAATGGTCGTTGTGAATGCGCAAGGAGAGGAGGTGTACCGCACCTCAGATGCGGGCCAGCCTTGGGACGGTTCCTTGCCCAATGGCGAGGTGGCCAAAGACCGCGCGACCTACACGTGGACGGTACGCTGCCTCGATTTGGACGGCACGCCACGCCTCTTCACAGACCGTCTGCGCATTGAGCGCTGAAGTTGCTGACATTTTTTTGATTCCACTCGTGGACAGGTGCAACTCTTGGGGTTGTCTTTGGGTCTCTTCTTTGGTCTATTTTTACAGGGAATTGTCTCGACATGAACATGAAGCAAGGAACTCGTTTTTTCGCAGTGATGGTGATGGCTCTGGTGCTCTGTTTGAACAGCGCTCACGCCCAAGAAGGCATTGTGATTCCCATCTCTGACGGAGGCGTTGTCACAGTGGACTGCAACGCCGCTGAAACGATCTATTTCACGGACGACAACAGCAATGGAACGGATTTTCAAGATCCATACTCCAACCAGGATTACACCATTACCTTGTGCCCCAACGAGCCAGGGGACGCCGTGCAGGTGAACTTTTTGTCGTTTGACCTTCAGACCAACGCCAACCCCAACAACAACGATGTTCTCCTGGCGTTCAACGGCGACAACACCGGCGCCGATTTAGTGGGGGCAGGTACGGGCAACTCTTTTGTGGGAGTGAGCATCACCGCTTCGATTGACAACCCGACGGGCTGTGTGACCTTTCAGTTCAATGTGAACAACAACGCCACGGGTGGCGACCAAGGATGGGTGGCCGAAGTGACCTGTGTGACCCCTTGCTCGTACCCCGAAGCGGGCATCGAGTTGGTGAGTCCTGCACCATTCCCTGACAACCCCATCAGTGTGGGCGTATGCCCTGATGAGGTTGTGACTTTTGATGCCAGTGGGTCTTTGCCAGGCGCCCCCGAGTTTCCAGTCGATTCTTTGATTTGGAACTGGGGAGATGGAACGGTGGAAACCACGCCAGTCTCTGATGGGTATCAGCTTGGCCACAGTTATTCTGTGCCAGGGGAGTACATCGTGACTTTGGTGGTGCAAGACATCAACAACTGCAACAGCACCAACTTGCTACCCCATCAGGTTTTGGTGTCGACCATCCCGATTTTCAATACGGAGGTCACGACCCCGCTTTGCGAGGACGCTCCGGGCTTCCTCAATGGCAACCCCGTCCAAAGCATCACTTGGACGGCCTTGCCACCTGTTGGGGTTTCCGAATTGGCCGATTTGCCCGATGCAACTGGCGTGGCGTTCACGTCTGAGTTGTTCATCGACTTCTTTGACACCGACCAAGTCCTCGAAGATTGCGATGACATTGAATTGATCACGGCGAACATCGAGCACAGCTTCATTGGGGATTTGAGTTTTTGGATCACTTGCCCCGATGGAACTGAGGTGTTGTTGATGGACAATGGGGCTTCTGGCGGACCGGACCCCACGGGATGCACGCCTAACGATTTGGGAGGCAATGACCTTGGGATTGTGGATGGTGAGGGCTTTGATTACTCTTGGAACATGGATGCGGAATGGGTGTTGGATGATGCCAACAACCCAGACGCAGGCAATCCCATGCCGGCTGGAACTTACCTGCCATGTGGGGATTTGTGCGACTTTGTCGGCTGCCCGCTGAATGGCATTTGGACCTTCAACGTCATCGATCAGTGGGCCGCGGACAACGGGACGTTGTTTGAGTGGGGCATTGATTTCAACCCGGAGATTGTTCCTGGAGTGACCACCTTCACGCCGGTCATTGGCCTGGAGGCGGACAGCTCATACTGGCACCCTGTTGGCGACATTGACAACATCCTCAGCACCTCGGAAACGGGCGTTGTCGATGTCAGTGACGATGGGAACTACGTCGATTTGATGTTCCCCGATCCCGGGACTTTTGAGTTTGGCTATGTCGTGACCAACAACTTTGGGTGCACGTGGGACACCACGCTCACCGTCGAGGTGATTGACAACCCTGGAACGTTCATCACTGCGGGGCCTGATCAGATTTTCTGTAGCGACCCTGTCACGCTCCTCGGCGCCATTGACGACGGAGGTGTCTCCGCGTGCGGTGGGGATGCGGGCAGTTTTGAGATTTGCCTTGGCAACGGTGAAAACGTGACCTACACCTATTGCCCAGACACCCCAGGGGATGGGACCATGATGAGCCTCAATTTCACGGGAGGGTTCCTTGAGACATGCTGTGATTTTATGTCAGTGTACGACGGTCCCGACGAGACGGCGCCATTGATTGTCACAACAAATGGAGACTTCACAGGCGTGGATTTCATGGCGACCAACCCATCTGGATGTTTGACCATCGTTTTGACGTCTGACGGTTCCGTGAGCTGTGAATCTGGAAACTTTGACCCACTGGCCTTCTGCGCCACCTGTGCGGGCAGCGGCGATGTCTGCTCGTACGATTGGCTGTGGGAACCCGCAGAATATTTGGACGACAACACCTTGGCGCAACCCACGGTGATTGATTTTGAGGGTGAGCCGATTGAATTCACGCTGTATGTGGAGCCGGTAGGATTCGACAACTGCCAAGCAACCGACGTGGTGCTGGTGGAGCCCGGCTTTGAGTTTGATGTCGCTTTTTTGCAGCCTTCATGTTTTGCCAACGACGGGGTGATTTCGGTGGATATCTTCGAGGATGCCAACGCACCTGAAGGGCCGTTTACCATTGAATTGTATGAAGCCTCGGCAGGACCGACACCCATCGAAACCTTGGTGTGGGACAACATCAATGACTTCAACAAAAATGATCTTGTGCCTGGCGACTACACGGTGGTGGTGTACGACGCCGTTGGGTGCGTTTACAATTTCCCCATCCTGTTGGAGGAGCCGGAGCCGTTGTTTCTCAACACGCCTCCCAACCAAGTCATCTGCTTGGGTGGAACAGCAACCCTTGAGGTGTCTTCCGACCAAGACCCGTTGAATGTCTGGACCTACGTTTGGGACAACGGTCTCCCCAACGGTCCTGTTCAACAAGTGTCACCCAACGTCTCCACAGGATACACCGTCCAAGGTTTTGACGTCAACGGTTGCCCAACCCCTGAGTACGCGGTGGGGGTGAATGTGTTGGCAGCCATCAATGCCGACCTGGTGGCCTCAGATTTCTTGTGCAGTGGAGAAGAGGCTTACTTGGACGCCTCCGCATCAAACGGGGGCTCTGGATCGGGTTACACATATGCCTGGACGTTTGAGGGCAATGTGTTGAACGAAGACGAAGAATCCATTTGGACGTTCCCCCCGAGCACGGGCACGTATTGTGTGACGGTCAACGACGACTGTGAAACGCCGCCGGCCACGATGTGCTCTGAGGTGGTCCTCGAGAGCCCTGTGCCCATCGTGTTCTCAGCCGACACGACAGATGCCTGCGGGACGGGCACCTTCCTGTTCACGAATGAAACCGACCCTTCGCTCATCACCTCAAGCTTGTGGGCGTTTGGTGACGGCACCTTTGCGGGAGAGTCGAACACGGTGAAGACCTTTGGCCAGCCTGGCTTCTATGACGTTTCTTTGACCGTCACCTCTCTGGCTGGTGGGTGCGAGTACACCCAAGTGGAAGAGGCCTACATCAACGTGTATCCGATTCCGGAGGTGGGATACTTCGCCGGGCCACAACCCACCCGTGCGCCGGAAACAGAAATCACGTTTGACGGCTACTCAACGGCAGATGTGGTGGAGTGGTTCTGGACGTTCAACACGTTCAATCCGCTTGGGTACAGCTTTGAGCAGGACCCCGTGTTTGAATTCCCTGTGACCGAAGGAGGCATTTACCCGGTTCAGTTGCAAATCACCGATGCCAACGGATGCGTGAATGTGGTGAACCGCCAAATCGAGATTCAGAGCATGTTCAACCTGTTCATCCCGACGTCATTCACGCCCAACAACGACGGATACAACGACGCCTTCTTTGTGGAGGGGACGGACATCGACCCAGACCGTTTTGAGTTTGAAATTTGGAACCGCTGGGGAGAGTTGATTTGGAGCACCACAGACCCGACCGACGCATGGTATGGTCAAGTGGGTGAGGAGGGCCAACACTACGTGCCCAACGGTCCTTACTCGTACCGCATCGAAGTCCACAGCATCGAAGACGAAAGCTTCAGAAAGGAGGTCTTCGGCGTGGTGACCATCATTCGATGACCTGACCAACAACCATGGCATTGAAAGCCATGAAAAAAGGCACCCTCATGGGTGCCTTTTTCGCTAGATGCATGGTGTGATGCTCAGCCTTCGCCGCCGAGCAATTCATCCATGGTGCCCGTCGCCACGCTGTGGTAATGGGGGCGGGCTTCCTTGTAAATGTCACGAGCAAGGTCGGCTTGTCCTGTTTCAACCAAGGCCTTGTAGATGGGGGTCAAGAACTTCCGTCGTCCCACGCCCACGAGGAAGGTGCGCAAGCGGTCGTACGCCGGCGTGTGTTGGCTGCGTACGGCTTGTTCCAACCACGCAAACAACACTTCATTGTTGCCTGTGCTGTTGATGTCCCATGCGGCATCCAACTCAGCCAAACGAGCGGCTTCGGTGTTGTCAGGCAGGTTGGACAGGAAGCGGTAGCGCTCCTGGTAAAGCCAATCAGACCAGGGCAGGGCGTCGGAAGCCGTGGTTCCTTGAATCCAAGCGTTCAGGGTGGCGTCCACGCGCTCGATGCGCGCACTCTTCACCTCGGGGCAGTTGCTTGGGAGCCCTTGTCCGTCCACCCATGCAGGGACATTCACCGCACTCCGGAGTTCTTCCGTGTTGAGCAAGTTGTCGTCGAGGTAGTCGAGGAACGTGTCGGTGTCCATGACTTGGAAGGCATGTGATGTGAAGTACGTCTTCAGGAAGTTGTCGAACGTTTCGCGTCCCACGGTCTCTTCGAGAAGGCGAAGGAAGAAGTAGCCCTTGTCGTATGCAATGGCCGTCATGCCATCGTCCGGGTCGCGGTCTTTCAAGTGCAGGCGAAGGTGGGTGTCGTTGGGGTTGACGTCCATGATGGCATCTACCTCGTCGACCAGTCCTTGGTAGCTCAGGGTGCTGAGCATTTCACTGATGTCGCGGCCGTAGACGGCCTCCATGATGCGTTGCTCGAAGTACACGGTAAAGCCTTCGTTGAGCCAAAAGTCATCCCACGTCGCATTGGTCACGAGGTTGCCACTCCAGCTGTGCGCGAGCTCGTGCGCCACAAGGGAAACGAGGCTGCGATCTCCTGCGATGATGGTGGGGGTGGCAAACGTCAGTCGCGGGTTCTCCATGCCGCCAAAGGGGAATGCTGCAGGGAGCACAAGCAGGTCGTAACGTTCCCAAGCGTATTTGCCATAGAGCTCCTCGGCCGCCACCAGCATGTCCTCCATTTCGGCGAACTCGTATTCCGAGGCGTCAATCAAATCCGAGGTGGCGTACACCCCGGTGTGCGCACCGACACTCCGGAACTCGACATCGCCCACGGCCAAGGCAAGGAGGTAGGAGGGGATGGGCTGCTCCATGACGAAGTCGTAGTGCCCGTCGGCCGATTTTTCGGTCGGGTTGACGGCACTCATCAAGGCCATCAACTCGGTGGGCACCTCCACATGGGCTTCGTAGGTGAAGCGAACGCCGGGGCTGTCCTGACAAGGCACCCAGGTGCGCGCAAGGATGGCCTGGCTTTGCGTGAACAAGAAAGGTGACTCGCCTTCGACCCAGAGAAAAGCCGCGGCATCAGGCGAAGTGGTGTATGCCACGCTGACCTCTTTCGTGGTTCCAGTCACAGGGATGCTCAGAGGCTGCCCCAAGAAGGGGCGCACCGGTCCCAGTTCGAACGGAGCGTCTTGGCCGTCCACGGTCACACTGTGAATGGTGAGGTCGCGGCAATCGAGCAACAAGCGTTCTGCGTCTTTCGCCGTTTGGACCTGGTAGGTGGCTGTGGCGGTGATTTGGCGTTGGTCAAAATCAACCTTGGCGTCCCACTTCAAATGCGTGGTGACGGCTTCGTCTGGCTTGCTGAAGCTGTGGTGGTCGGTGGCGCGTTTCATGTCGGCGGCGAGTTGGGATTTCTTGGAGGGAGCCACTTCAGGTGCCGAACAACCGACGGCAACCAGAAGCAAGCCACCCGCAAGGGATTTGAGCATGTTCATGGCTGTGATTTGGTGGGCCAAGGTAGCGCCTCCGTTACGAACCCTCAGGGGCAGGCTTGTGTCCCGTGAGTCCACGCCCCACGAAGACGACGATCAAGGTGCCAAGTGCCGCCTTCACAAGCAACGGTGGCATGAGGTCAAGCAAGCTTTCCAAAAGAGGAACCTCGACAGGAATGATGCCGCGTTGGTAGGCCAAGCCGAGGAGGACAATGACCAATTGTCCCAGCAACAGGAGCAAGGCAGAAGCGCCGTAACGCATGCGGGTCACCTGTTCCGCAAACCATCCTGCGACCAAGGCTCCGATTGGAAATGCGAACAAAAACCCTGCGGTGCTTCCCGTGAAGTGAACCCAGCCCGAAGCGCCATCGGCGAACACGGGGGCACCGAATCCACCGGCGACGAGGTACAACGCCACCGCGGCCGTTCCGACTTGCCAACCCCACAACACCCCCCACAAGACCACGATGAGGCTCTGCGGAGTGATGGGCAAGGTGCCTTGAAACGTCCAAACTTGCGGCGACAGCCATCCCATCAGTGCCAAGCCAAGCACCACAAGGAGAGCGCTGTCGACTCCGGCAGAATGCCATTGAACGTGCTGACGGAACATGGGGTCAGTTCGATTGACGCGCCTCTTGTTCGCGATCCAAGTCGAACGTGATGGCATTGTTGTCTCGGTGCACATCGGCTTGAAGCCCGTTGGCATCCAAGGTGACGGCACTCAACTTGCCTTGCGAGGGCACCTCCAAGGTGTAATTGACGTCTACCCATGGCCAATCCGCGGCGAGGATTTCACCTTCAGCCAAGGCACGGTGGCCGCGCATCATGACAAGGGGAATGTGAACGCGGGTGAAAGAACCGTCCTCCCACGTCAACGTGACATCTTGCGGCATGGGCATGTCGCCTCGGCGACTCATTTCCACAGTGACCGTCCCTTCGTCATTCACCACGGTTTCGACGGCGTAGTCCACGGCATCTGTGGTGTGCATCATGTATTGGAAGTACCAATCGAGCTCCAAACCAGAAGCGCGTTCCATCTCCCGCTTGAAGTCGTTGGGGCCGGGGTGCTTGAAGGCCCAGTTTTTGAAGTATGTCCGCATGGCTTCGTCACGCACCTCTGTGCCCATGACCGCCCCGAGCTGTTCGACCAACACCTCGCCCTTGCTGTAGGCCCCGACGCCGTAGGCGCGGTTGGTTTTGTAGTGGTCGGCGTGCGTGATCAACGGCTCTTCGTTGCCGGAGAGGTATTGGTTGATGTAGCTCGCGTAGGCCCACTTGTGTGGATTTTCATCGGGTTTCATGGGGTCGGCAAACAAGCTGGCCATGCAGCGCGACTCGGCCCAAGAAGTGAATCCTTCGTCCATCCATTCGTGGAGGCTCTCGTTGGTGGCTACCATGCCTTGGAACCAACTGTGTGCCATTTCGTGGACGGTGACACCCACCAAGCTGCGCAAGGAGCGCTCTCCTGTGATCAAGGTGATCATGGGATACTCCATGCCACCGTCACCACCCTGAATCACGGTGTACTCAGGGTACATGTAGGGACCGATGTCCTCGTTGATGTATGCCATGGCTTTTGCCGCGTAATCTGCAAGCACCGTCCAGTTGCTGTCGATTTCCGCATTGGCTTGGTGAATCAAACGAAGGGTGACGCCATCCACGTCGACCGTCTCTTCGATGAAGTCGGGGTCGGCGGCCCAGGCAAAGTCGATGACGTTGCTCGCCTTGTAGTGGTGGATGGTGCCAGCCAACCCTGTGGGGAGGGGCGATGACGTGGTGGATTGCTTGACGCCTGTGGCCCCAATGCCGTAGCCCTCGGGAAGGTGGATGTGCACGTTGAAATTGCCCCAAATCCCGTGGAATTCACGTCCGATGTAGGGATTGGTGTGCCACCCGTGGTGGTCAAATTCACACAGCTTGGGGTACCATTGGGTCATGCTGTATTCCACGCCCTCTTTGTTCATCCAGCCTGAACGGCGGATTTGGCGTGGGACCTGGGCTTTCCACTCCAGCTCAAACGTCACCGACTTGCCGGGACGCAATGCCCGTGGCAACGCCACTTCCAAAATGGTTCCGTCCTCGACAAAGGCCACGGTCTTGCCATTGACCTTGACGGATTCGATGCGCTGCCATCCCCACTCGTCTTCAGGAAGCTCGACAATGCGGCTGCCCACGCGACGGTCGGGGTCAGAGATGGACCGCGAGCGGACATCCATCATGCTGCCCGGTTGGAAGGCATTGAAGAACAAGTGCCAGAAAACCTTGTCCAAGGTTTCGGGACTCTTGTTGGTGTACACCACCTTCATGTCGCCTTGGTATTGGTGGGTGGCAGTGTCGACCACGACGTTCATGTCATACGACACTTGTTGTTGCCAACCGGGATATTGTCCAAGCGCCAAAGGACCAGTCAACATGCCGAGCACGACGGCAAGGGAGAGTGTGATGAATTGCTTCATGAGGGGGAAAGTCAAAGAGAAGAACGAAGGGCAAGCATCTTCAGCAGGCCGACAGCGGCCTCGACACCTTTGTTGCCGTGCTCGCCACCCGAGCGGGCTGCGGCCTGTTCAGCGGTGTCGTCCGTCAGCACGCAAAACATGACGGGCTTGCCCGTGTCTTGATTCACGCGAAGGATTCCTTGGGCGGCCGCGCTGCACACGTAGTCGAAGTGGGCGGTTTCGCCGCGGATCACAGACCCAATGCAGATGACGCCGTCGATGTCGTCGCGTTCAGCGAGCCATTGCGCACCCAACGGCAATTCGTAACTGCCGGGCACCCAATGAATGGCCATGTTGGCTTCAGGGACACCAGCTTCGGTCAACACCTGGCGGGCACCGTCGAGCATGCCGCACGTGTAGGTTTGGTTCCATTCAGACACAACGATGCCCACCTTGAAGTGGGCACCGTTGGGCAAGTCTTCAGACTTGTAGGAACTCAGGTTGTTTCCTGCCGTGGCCATGAATCAGCGGGCAAGAGACCCAGCCAGGCCGATGGCGTTGGCGGCGTACGTCGAGTTGGGGAAGTCCTTCGCGAGGTCTTCCAAAACGCCGCGGGCCTTGTCCTCGTTGCCGAGTTCAATCAACACGAGCGCACGCTTGTAGGAGCACATGGGAGAGAGGGCCTTGGCGGCCAATCCTGATGCTGCCGCAGAGGCTGCAGAAGCGAAGTGGCCTTCCGCGCCTTCGAGGTCGCCGAGTTCCACCAAGCAGTCACCGATGTTGGCGTCTGTCAGGGGTCCGAAGACGTCGTCGCTGAAACCAGCCTGGTTGAAGGC
>Ga0163110_10001016_pt1 | contig 13933 bp, 5 predicted proteins | sample CRUFie1St17metaG_FD_108703 | JGI IMG/M metagenome (GOLD analysis project Ga0163110, IMG submission 108703) | Marine microbial communities from the Costa Rica Dome - CRUD Field 142mm St17 metaG | ecosystem: Environmental > Aquatic > Marine > Oceanic > Photic zone | place: Costa Rica: the Eastern...
ATGCAAAGAATTAGCTTTTGTTGGTTTATTTCTGAAGGCTTAAAAGATGAGCTTGCAAATTTCTCTTCTATATTAGATTTTAGTGGAAATATTGAATATATATTCTTTGGACAAGAATATAAATTAGTTAAACCTATTTATAATGCTTCAAATGCAAAACGACATGCATCAAATTATATAGCACAACTTATAATGCCTATCGAAATGAGAAATCGACAAACTAATACAATTATGAAACGAGGACGTATTTCGATAGCAAATTTGCCCTTGATGACAACAAGTGCTACATTCATTATAAATGGATGTGAAAGAATTATAGTCAGTCAAATAATACGAAGTCCTGGTGTTTATTTTGAGAAGAATAAGAAACAAAGACGACGAAAATTAAATAAACTGACATTATCAAATGACTTTCATAAAGTAAGATCATTTACTCAAACGTCTTTTGGCATAATTAGAAATCCTAGAATATTATCTTCACTTTCAATATCGAAAAATTCTAATTTTTTGCAAAATCTACGAACAGGCCCTTTAAGTAATGATTTTTTAAGTTTTATTGAATTTTTTAGAGTTTATGCTATTATTTCAAAAAATTTCGGAAATAAGTTAAAATCGCAACAAATTAAAAATTTTTTAAAATTATTAAAAATTATTGATAATGATGATATCATCATTAATGAAGGAAAAAATCATAAATATTTGATTCTTCTAAATGATTTAAATAATTTTTCAAAATCAATAATTAAATTTCAAATTTTACAAACTTTTCTTACTGAGAAAAAAGAAATAACGAATATTATTTCATCTTCTTTTTATAAATCGGAGAATCAACTAACTCAACTCTTACATCAAAAAAATTTTAGACGAATTGATCTTTTATTAGATCAAAAATTACTAAAGTTTAAACAATTGAACGAAACTTTAAGAAAACAAGTTGAGTTTAGAAATTTTATTCATTCTGATAAATTGTACAAACTTTATCAAAATGAAATTGATTTAAAATATCTTGAATTATGTCAATATAAATTGAATAAGTACAATAATATTATTAATATATATATAAAAAAAACCAAAAAAAGTCTAATTCCTAGTACTTTTTTAGTTTTTCCTAATATGTTAAAAAAAGTTGAGGTATTACGTTTTTTAACAGTTAAAATTGATAGAAAGGTTAATCTTTTAAAGAAAATTCTAATTATTTTTGAAGAAAGTCGAAATTTAAAATCAGTTATTCATTTTCCAATAATTAAAAATTATGCAGGAAGTGATATTATTAAAAATAAAGATTATTTTGAAAAAAAAGATATTTATAAACATAAATATAAAGAAAAAGATTTATATACAGCAACTTTAATACCTGAGTATGGATCTTGGATTAGATTAAGCTTTTTACGTGACAAAAAAATTGATATTTATAAGTATCCAATTACAAATCGATATGAAGATGATATTGTTATACAAATTGACAAAATAATTAAAAAACCAGTGAGTCATTTACTTAGAGAAATGGGACTAAAAGATTTAGAAATTTCTAAAAATTTAGAACATTCTGATTTTTTCTATTTTAATGAACCACTTTTAACCACATCATTAAATTCTAATAATCCCTTACTACGATTTAATATAAATAATCCATATAAAAATATCTCTGAATTCTCAAGGATTTTTGATTCACGTTATTATCGCTTAGGTAAGATCGGACGCTATAAATTGAACCATAAATTAAATTTAAAAATATCGCAAGAATTTTTTTCAGTGACATACGAAGATATTTTTGCAATTATTGATCATTTAATAACTTTATCAGTTATTAAAACTGCTAGTGATGATATAGATCATTTAAAAAATAGACGAGTTCGATCTATTGGTGAATTAATCCAACAATTGTTCAGAATTGGATTCCAAAGATTATCAAGAAAAATTTTGACTCAAGTTCATAAAGCAGAATCTCCTTTAATTTTAACTTCAAATGTTATATCTATAACTGTACGGGAATTTTTTAGTTCTAGTCAATTATCACAATATATGGATCAAACTAATCCGTTGGCTGCTTTAACTCATAAAAGACGAATTAGTGGATTAGGTCCAGGAGGATTCGATAGAGATCGAATTAGTTTTTCCGTTCGTGATATACATCCTAGTCATTATGGTAGAATCTGTCCAATTGAAACGCCGGAAGGAAAAAACGTTGGATTAATTTCATCTCTCACAACTTGTGCACGTATTAATGATTCAGGATTTTTAGAAACACCTTTTTGGAGGGTTATTAACGGTAAAGTAATTAAAACAAAAAATCCTATATATTTAACTGCTGATATAGAAGATTTGTATAAAATAGCTCCGGCCGATATTGACACGAATCATAGAAATTATTTAACAAAAAGTTCAATACCTGTTAGGTATAGACAAGATTTTATAACAGTAAGTCCTTCTGAAATAGATTTCATAGCTATTTCGACTGTTCAAGTTGTATCAGTAGCAGCATCATTGATACCTTTTTTTGAACATGATGATGCAAATCGTGCATTAATGGGTTCAAATATGCAACGACAATCTGTACCATTGCTTATTCCACAGCGACCAATTATTGGAACAGGATTAGAAAATCAAATAGCAGCAGATTCAGGTCTAACAATAACAGCAATTCAAGCTGGCATTATCGATTTTGTTAGTTCAAAAAAAATTGTTATAACTGAGAAATCCGGACGAAAATCAAAATATGAACTCCAAAAATACCAAAGATCAAATCAAGAAACTTGTATAAATCAACGACCAATTGTTTGGAAGGGTGAAACAGTTAAATCTGGACAAATTATTGCAGACGGTCCGAGTATGAATGGTGGAGAGTTAGCTTTAGGTCAGAATATTTTAGTCGCTTATATGCCTTGGCATGGTTATAACTTTGAAGATGCTATTTTAATTAATGAAAGATTAGTTTACGATGATGTTTTTACTTCTATTCATATTGAACGGTATCAAATTAAGTTAAATTTGACTAATGAAAGTCGTGAACAAGCGACAAATAATATTCCAAATCTAAATCCTAGTGATGTTCAACATTTAGATGAAGATGGAATAGTTAAAATCGGAACATTTGTAAAACCTGGTGATATTTTATTGGGTAAAGTAACTCCAAAAGATGATTCAGAACAATTACCCGAAGCAAAATTACTTAGAGCAATCTTTGGTGCTAAATCAAAAGGTGTTCGTGATAGTTCCTTTAGAATGCCAAATGGAGAATATGGTCGAGTACTTAGAGTAATAATTTTTAGACAAAAAAACAAACATGTTTCTGAATTTGAAAAAATTCAAATATTTATTGCACAGCTAAGAAAAATCCAAGTAGGAGACAAAATTGCAGGAAGACATGGAAATAAAGGAATAATTTCACGTATATTACCAAGACAAGATATGCCTTTTTTACCAGATGGAACGCCCGTTGATATTATTCTAAATCCATTAGGCGTACCTTCTCGAATGAATGTTGGACAATTATATGAATGTTTATTAGGACTAGCAGGTAATAGATTGAATCGTCATTTTAAAATTTTACCCTTTGATGAATTATATGGACAAGAAATATCAAGAATTTTAATTAATAAAAAATTACGGGAAGCTTCTTTGGAAAAAAATGAAGCTTGGTTATTTAATCCCTATTCTCCAGGTAAAATAATATTAATAGATGGTCGAACTGGAAAAGAGTTTGAAAATCCTATCACAATCGGAAATGCTTATATGTTAAAGTTAATTCATTTAGTCGATGATAAAATGCATGCTAGGGCAACTGGACCATATTCTTTAGTAACTCAACAACCATTAGGAGGAAAAGCTCAACATGGTGGACAACGATTTGGAGAAATGGAAGTTTGGGCACTAGAAGGTTTTGGAGCTGCTTATACTTTAAAAGAAATTTTAACTATAAAATCGGATGATATGCAAGGTAGAAATGATACTTTAGACGCCATTATTAAAGGTCAGATAATTCCAACATCTGGAATCCCAGAATCATTTAAAGTTTTATTGCAAGAATTAAGATCAATTGGATTAGATATTAGTACGTATAAATTGGAAAAGTTTAGTTCTACTAAAATATATGACATTGAAGTAAATTTGATGGAAAATTACGATCCAATGTCAAAAACTTTTTCTCCTACTTCAAATCTAAAGAATATCCTATTTTAATAAATCTAATTAAACAAAAATGGTAAGATTTGAAAAAGAATTTGATTATATAAAAATTAAACTAGCCTCTCCGACTCGTATAAAACAATGGGGTCAACGAATATTACCAAATGGACAAATGATTGGTGAAGTAAAAAAATTCGAAACTATAAACTATCGTACATTTAAACCAGAAATGGATGGTTTATTTTGTGAAAGAATTTTTGGTCCAAATAAAAATTTGGAGTGTGCATGTGGTAAATATAAAAGAATAAGATATGAAGGTTTGATTTGTGATAGGTGTGGAGTTGAATTAACAGAATCAAGAGTTCGGCGTCATAGAATGGGTCATATAAATTTGGTTTATCCTGTTAGTCATATTTGGTATATAAATAGTCGACCAAATTATATGGCCTTACTTCTTGAAGTAGAACAATGTGAAAAAAAACTTGATACTGGGATTTTAATTCAACCAAAAAATTGTTCACCAGACGATTCGTCAAAATCTGTAGAAGCAAAACCATTAAAATCTGCAGAGATAGCTGCTACAGATGAAAGAATACAACGTATAAAATTAGCATCGTTAACCTATTTTATTGCTGATGATGAAATAACTTTTTATGGTTTACATTGGGATTTTCAAATGTATCGTAAAAGTCGACGGCTTGGTTTAACTGGTTATCCAATGAAACCAGAACCAAAACCAAAAAAATTATTAATTCAATATAATACACCAAACTATTTAATTCGTACAACTCCTAATTATTTAATAGGAACTGTAATAATAAAAAGAGAATTAGAAAAATTGAATTTAAATTATGAAATAAAAGATACTAGAAGTTTTATTAATTATTGTAGTCGAGTCTTATTTAAAGAAAAACCTTTTTACATAAGTTCACAGTGGTTTAGAAAATGGGAACAACATAGAATTTACAAATTGCGTGACCAAGCAATTAAAAGAATTCGTATTTTAGAAAATTTACTTGCTACAGGTTCTAATCCAGCTTGGATGATTTTGTCTATACTACCAGTATTACCACCTGCATTAAGACCTATGATTCAATTAGAAGGAGGTCGTTTTGCCACTTCGGATTTGAATGAATTATATAGAAGAGTTATTACACGTAATAATAGACTATTAAAATTATTAGAAATTGACGCACCTCAGTTAATCATTAGAAATGAAAAAAGAATGTTACAAGAAGCTATTGATACATTAATTGACAATGGGAAACGTGGAAAAGTAGCTTTAAGTGCTAATAATCGACCATTAAAATCCTTGTCTGATATTATAAAAGGAAAACATGGACGTTTTAGACAAAATCTTTTAGGAAAACGAGTTGATTATTCAGGTCGTTCTGTAATTGTAGTTGGGCCAAATTTAAAACTTAATCAATGTGGATTACCGCATGAAATGGCAACCGAATTATTTCAACCTTTTATTATTCGTGAACTTATAAATCAAGGTTTGGCAAGCAATATGAAAATTGCAAAAAATTTAATACAAGATAATGAACCACTAATTGATCCTGTTTTAGAAGAAGTTCTAGGAAATCATCCTATATTTTTAAATCGTGCACCAACTTTACATAGATTAGGAATTCAAGCATTCGAACCTATTTTAGTTCAGGGTCGAGCAATTAAATTACACCCTTTGGTTTGTTCAGCTTTTAATGCAGATTTTGATGGTGATCAAATGGCGGTACATGTACCTTTATCTTTTGAAGCACAAGCTGAATGTCATATGTTAATGTTAGCACCATATAACTTTTTATCACCTGCAAATGGTTCTCCAATTATTACACCAAGCCAAGATATGGTTTTAGGCTGTTATTATTTAACCGTTAATAGTATTAAAGACTTATTAGGTTCTGGACATTATTTTTTAAGTTTAGAAGATGTTATTTTAGCTTATAACCAGGAACAAATAGAATTACATTCTTTAATTTGGGTTCGGTATGATAAGATTTTAGAAAGATCAGTTTATTCAAATTTAATAAAAAAAGTACAGTTAGCTAATCTTACAACCATAGAATATTACGATAATTTACAAATTAGAAAAGATCAAAATGGAAAAGTTATTGTTAAATATCTCCGAACAACAACCGGCCGCGTGATTTTTAATTACACGATTCAAAAAACATTAAATATTCTATAAAACAATAAATCTTCTAAAATAAAAAACAATTATGAAAGATTATACCTACCAAAATACACTAATTAGTAAAAAACAGCTAAAAGATATACTGTCTTGGAGTTTTACTAAATATGGTTCAATACAAGCTTGTTTTTTAGCAGATGAGTTAAAAATTTTAGGCTTTAAATATGCTACACAAGCCGGCATATCAATTAGTATAGAAGATTTACGAGTTCCTTATATAAAAACTACAATATTACAAAATGCGAATGAAGAAATTTTAAATACAGAAAAAATTTATCTAAAAGGAAAAATTACAAATGTTGAACGATTTCAAAAAGTTATTGATACATGGAATATTACAAGTGAAATGTTAAAAGATGAAGTGGTATCTTTTTTTAAACAATATGATCCATTAAATTCAGTTTATATAATGGCTTTTTCTGGTGCACGTGGTAATTTATCCCAGGTTCGTCAGTTAGTAGGTATGAGAGGTTTAATGTCAGATTCAAATGGAGAAATTATGAATCTTCCCATTAAGAAAAATTTTCGGGAAGGATTAACAATTACTGATTACTTAATGTCTGGATATGGTGCTAGAAAGGGAATCGTTGATACTGCTCTAAAAACTGCCAATTCTGGTTATTTAACTCGTCGATTGATTGATGTTGCACAAGACATTATTATTCGCGAAAAAGATTGTTTGACTCCCCATTCATTCATTATAAATGATTGGCAAATATTAGATTCTGGATATGAACAAATACTCGGACGTTTAATTAATAAACCGATTTATGATCCAATAACAAATAAATTAATTGCTGAAGTTAATACGCAAATAACTCCTAAATTAATTAGGACTTTTAAACAAAAAGAGATTGTAAAATTTTATATTCGTTCTCCTTTGACATGTTCATTATATAGAGCAATTTGTCAAAAATGTTATGGATGGGATTTATCTAGTGAAAATTTAGTTGATATGGGAGAAGCAATAGGTATTGTTGCAGGACAATCAATTGGCGAGCCTGGAACTCAATTGACAATGCGAACTTTTCATACAGGTGGAATTTTTACATCTGAAGCTAATCAACAACTCATAAGTCCAACAAATGGATTTATTCTATTTTCAAATGTTTTAAAAAAATCCTCTTTAAGAACAAATCGAGGGGAAAATGTATTATTAACAAAAAGTTCGGGGTATTTATCGATTATTTTAGACGAAAAAAAAGATGAAATTATACAATTAGAGTTACCACGAAATACAATTTTATTTGTTAAAGATAAACAATATGTTAAGCAAAATACAATTATTGGTCAATTAGCAGGAAGTATAAAACAAGTTCGAACTGAGACTAAATATATTCTTAGTCCTTCATCTGGTGAAATTTTTATACCTCGATTAAAAAGAAAATTAAATTTAACAACACAAAATAGACTTTTATGGATTCTATCAGGACAACTTTATAGAGCACCTTTAAGTTCTTTTTTAAATTTTTATCCAGATTATAAAATAAATAAAAATAGTTTTATTTTTCGAAGCAAAATAATAAATCAACAATCAGGATTTATTACTTTAATTAATAATAATAATAAATTGTTTGAGCAAATAATAAAAATTAAAAGTAATGTGTGTTTTTTAAAAGATACAGAAATTAAACAATTATCTTTTACAATAAACAAAAACAATTATTTATTGAGAGTTAAAGATCATCGTTATTTTGTAAATTTGGAATTAACTACTCCAGATAGTTTTGCTCCAAACAATTCTAAAAAAGAGTTTGCAACATTATTAACAAATCACTATAAATCAATGATTGGTGGTACTCTTTACTATAATCAAAAAATAAATCGAAAGAAAATAGCTTATTTAAATGATTATATCTATTATTTAGAGGATATTAATAAACGATATTATAAAACACTAATTTGGTTACAAGAAGAAACGCACAAAGTAAATTGCGAAAATAGTTTATTATTAATTGATACGAATAGTCTTATATCTGAAAATTTTGAATTAGTTCCCAATATTTATTCCAAAACATCAGGAATTGTTAAAATAAATGAAAAAAATAATATTATTCAAGAAATTTATATAAAACCTGGTATAGTTTATAGTAGTAATAATATTAAAAATTTAGATAACAAAATTTTTTATTCCGGAGAAATAATTTTAAATACTATTGAAATTACTCAACCATCAATATGTGAGGTTGTAAATGTTGGATTAGATTCTCAATTACTGATTCGTCCAATAGATTTATATGAAATTCCTCTACCAAAAACAATAACGTCTATCTTTCAAAATGAGTCAAACTTAAATTTTAAATTTAATTTAACGAACTCTATAAACTATTTATATGAGTCTGGACAAAAAATAGAAGAAAATAATGAAATAATTTTAGTAACAAACACGTTTAATTTAAATTTAAAAAATTCTTTAGAAAAAAATCAAAATTTTAATCTTGAAATCATTAGAGATAGTAAAAACAATAGTTGTAATTTACTACTTTGTGAAAAATTACAACTAATTAATTATTTACCACCATACTTAAAGTATACCGATATACAATCTTGTTTAATCGTAGAATCAAATCAATTTGTAAATTCACATACTATTTTAGGTTATTTAGAAACAATAAATTCACAACCATTAGAAATAGTAAGATTTAAATCTAAGTGTAAAGATAACAGACAAGTTTTTCTAATTTCAAATAATGATTGTATTACGATCGAAAAACCAAAACTTAAAAACAAGACTATTGATGATTTTGTAATTGATAATATTAATATTAATAAAATAGGAAAAATTATAATTGATAATGGAAAAAATTTGACAGTTCAAAAAGGTCGTCCTTACTTTTTCCCTAAATGTAAAAATGAAGAATTTACAAACACTATTAATTTAAAATACAAATTGATTCCAGAAAATAAAATTATTAATCAATTTTCAGTATATAATGAAAATTTCATTAATATAGACTATTTCGATATTAAAACTAGATTAGGATATTATGTACAATTTTTAAATATTTATGAACGATTAGACTTTCCAGGAATACTTTTGAAAAAACAAGGTAAATACTATACATCAGGGCTTCCCATCTTTGTGAGAGAATTTTTAATAAAAAAAGAGGAAGATTCCAAAACTAAATTATCAACATTAGATTATAGACCTTGGTATGGTTATTTAGACCATAAAGATAAAATTTATCAAACAAAAAGACGTGATATATTACCTTACATCGAACGTGTTCGTCTAGATAATGTATTTATGTTATTTTTAAAAAGTTCTGAATTAATTCCAAAGCCATTTAAAAAAAAAGAAGAGAGACCCTTAGAGCTTGCTTCCGTTGCGTTATTGGAATATCCGTTTAGAACTATTGGTATTCATTCAATAACTGAAGACTATATTGAACAAGAAGTCAATAATGTTTTTTGTAAAAATGGTGAATTTTTACAAGCTGGACAAACTATTGGCACATTAATTTTTGAAAAAGAAATTACAGGTGATATTGTTCAAGGTTTACCAAGAATTGAAGAATTATTAGAAGCTCGTAAAAAGAAACGAGTAAGCCAACATACCCCTAAAAATCAAAAAAAAAGTCTCTTAATTAGAAAAACAACAATTGATCCAACATTTGAATTTCGTAAGGTTGGTACAACAATAAAAGATAGAGAAAAAATAAATCCCCATAGTTTATTAAAAGTTTATTTTAATTATTATGCCAAAATTAAATCTTTAATTTGTGCTTGTAATAGAAGATTATCTTTGTATCGACTGGCAAATAATTATGAAGCGAGCTATCGTAGTTTTAAAAAAATCCAAGCTTTAATTTTAAATTCAGTTCAATCAGTATATAAATCACAAGGTGTTACAATTAATGATAAACACTTAGAAATAATCATAAAACAAATGACAACAAAAGTCCTTATTACACATGAAGGACAAACACCTTTGTTACCACGTGAAGTAATTGATTTATATCATATTAAATATATAAATGAAATTATTAAAAAACAAAATAAGCAGATAGGATGTTATGTTCCATTATTACTAGGAATTACAAAAGCTGCATTAAATAATCCAAGTTTTATCTCAGCTGCAAGTTTTCAAGAAACTACACGGGTTTTAACAAAGGCTGCAATTGAAGGTAGATTAGATTGGTTAAGAGGTTTGAAAGAAAATATTATTATTGGTCATTTAATTCCTGCAGGAATTGGGTCAAAAAATTATGGACACAGTTTTAATAGATATTCAGCTTTAAAGAATAAAAGTAAATTCAAATCTGAATTTTTAAAAATTTAATAAAAACTAGACGATTTTATTAGATTTTTGTTATGGTATTAATGTATTTCTTCATTTTAATTTAAGGAGTTAAATATTCTATGGCTAATATAAGTTTAGCCCAATTCTTAGAAGCAGGGGTTCACTTTGGACATAAAGCTTATCGTTGGAATCCAAAAATGTTTCCATATATTTATATGGAACGTAACAATATTCATATTCTAGATTTAGTTCAATCCGCACAATTATTGAAACAAGCGAATTCTTATTTAAAATCGTCAGCCGAACAAAAAAAGACATTTTTATTTATTGGTACAAAATGCCAAGCTAGTACATTAGTAGCTCAAGAAGCTAAAAGATGTAATTCTTATTATGTTAATCGTCGTTGGTTAGGGGGGATGCTAACAAATTGGGTTACTTTAAAAAGTAGAATCCTTCGTTTAAAAGTATTAGAAAAACAAGAAATTGACCAAATTTTTAAATTATTGCCAAAAAAAGAAGCATCATTACGTAAAACTGAATTAAACAAATTACGTAGAGATTTAAATGGGGTCAAGGATATGGAACGTTTACCTGATATAGCAATTATAATTGATCAAAAACGTGAAATAACAGCTGTTCGTGAATGTAAAAAGTTAGGTATTCCAATTGTTTCGATTTTAGATACAAATTGTGATCCAGATTTAGTTGATATTCCAATTCCGGGAAATGATGATGCTGTTCGTTCTATTAAATTAATTTTAAAATCTTTAACTGATAGCATTTTATTAGGACAATCAAAAATATAACGAATTACGTAAAAAATTTAATAAGTTGATATGTATAAAAAATCTTTAATAACATATTATATTTAAAAGATTTTAATATGAAAAAAATTAATTTATATTCAGATCGTTACTGACGATTTATAATTTATTCACAGAATAATGTATTTTGATATAGATATATAGGCGCTAAATTTTAATAAAAAATAATTTTTAATTATCTTTTATTAAAATATTTCTAGTCGTCTTAATATTTATATTTAATTAAATCAAATAATCCTATATAAATTTATACCATATTTTTGTTTTACAATTCAGATTTTAAAATAATTGAATTTTTAAATTTTAGTTTAAAACAAAATTATCTAAATCCAATTGCTGCTTGCCAAACAAATGCTAATAATAAAAAGAAAACAGGAATAATAGGTAATACATCCACAATTGGACTAAAAATTATATAAGCTTCCGGTAATCTAGCTAAAAGTAAACCTTCCATAATAAATCCCTCTAATTATAAAAAAATTAATATTATCAAATATATTAGATTTAATAATATTAATTCTAATATAAAAAAATTAAAAAGCTAATTTATCTATTATTTTTGTATATTAAAGATCGAGACAGGCATGCAAATTATAGAATTTTCTTTTTTTTTCACATAATAATTTATTTCACATCTTGAAAGTTTCTTATTAGTTTTTGATGTTTAAATTATATGGCTTTACTTAGTATAAATAATAAAAAATATTATTAGTTTAACGTATAGATCAATAAGTTATATTCTATATTTGTCATATAGAATATAACTTATTGATCTATACGTTAAACTAATAATTAGCCGGCTAAATTACAAATTAGTAACGCTTACCTTCAGAATTAGCTTGAACACTATAGCTCTTAAGAGTGTAAGTAATTTGACGACCCGCAGAATCAGTACGTTCTAAGAAGAAACCTGGTTCGTGTTGAGGACGGTTTACGATAAATGACATAATACAACTCTCTCTACCGTAGCTTGCATCAAATGCATTAACACGAATATAACCACTTGGAGATGCCTTACGAGCAGATTCTACTTCGTAGAATACACTTTGAGCGTCTTTAATATCGAATAATGGTAAACCCCATAATTCCCAGTAACTGTTACGAGGATGTGGATCATCTGTCCATTCAACGTTCATCGCCCACCCTTTAGAGATAGCGAATTCTATTTGTTTTTTAATTTGTTCATCAGTTAAATCAGGTAAGAAAGAGAAGCAACCTTGTGTAAGTCTCACTATTCAAATACTCCTTTAGTTTTAATTAAAAGTAATTTTATTTTTATACGTTTGCTGTTGGTGTTTCAGCGAAATCAGCTGTATCTGTAGAAGTATAGTTAAAACTAATATCTTTCCATAAATCTAAAGCTGTCTGTAATGGACCACATGTCTTAGCAGCATCACGCAAGATTTTAGGACCTACATCGTTATTGAAGTAGTCTGCACCTTCGTTACGAGCTAAAATTACAGCTTCTAAAGCCACACGATTTGCCGTTGCACCCGCTTGAATACCATCCGGGTGACCAATTGTACCACCACCAAATTGTAAAATAACATCATCACCTAAATAGTGAACTAATTGGTGCATTTGACCACAGTGAATACCACCAGAAGCAACTGGTAAACATTTACGTAAACTAGCCCAATCCATTTCGAAGAATATACCGTATGGTAAGTTGATATCTAATTTAGTTAAAAGTAATGTATCATAGAAACCTTTAATCATTAAAGGATCACCTTCTAATTTACCTACAACTGTACCAGCGTGAATATGATCAACACCAGACATACGCATCCATTTACAGATAACACGGAAGTTAATACCATGATTCTTTTGACGAGCGTAAGTAGAGTTACCTGCACGGTGTAAGTGAATAATAAGATCATTTTCACGAGCCCAGATTGCAGCAGTTTGAATTGCTGTATAACCTAAAACTAAATCAATCATAACAATTACAGAACCGATTGCTTTAGCAAATTCACCACGCTTGATAACTTCATCCATATTACCAGCAGTGATGTTTAAGTAAGAACCTTTAACTTCACCACTAGCAGCAGAAGCACGGTTAATACCTTCCATACAGTATAAGTAACGTTCTCTCCAACGCATGAATGGTTGTGAGTTAATGTTCTCATCATCTTTTAAAAAGTCTAAACCACCTTTTAATCCTTCATATACTACACGACCATAGTTTTTACCTGATAAACCTAATTTAGGTTTTACAGTAGCTCCTAATAATGGAACTCCGTATTTGTTTAAACGCTCACGCTCAACAATTACACCTGTCGCAGGACCTTGGAATGTTTTTAAGTATGAGTGTGGAATGCGCATATCTTCTAAACGTAAAGCAGATACGGCTTTAAAACCAAATACGTTACCAATGATAGACGCAGTTAAGTTAGCTAAAGAACCTTCTTCAAATAAATCAATTTCATATGCGACAAAAGCGAAATATTGACCTGTAGTATTAGGTACTGGATCTACACGATAAGCTTTAGCACGGTAACGATCACAAGCTGTTAATAAATCAGTCCAAACAACAGTCCATGTTGC
>Ga0163110_10001018_pt1 | contig 13930 bp, 10 predicted proteins | sample CRUFie1St17metaG_FD_108703 | JGI IMG/M metagenome (GOLD analysis project Ga0163110, IMG submission 108703) | Marine microbial communities from the Costa Rica Dome - CRUD Field 142mm St17 metaG | ecosystem: Environmental > Aquatic > Marine > Oceanic > Photic zone | place: Costa Rica: the Eastern...
GATATAAAAAGTTTTCACGATTACCTTCACATTAGAGAGAACCCGGCTGGTCTTAATAACGAACTCTGGTCACATGAGTATGGTTGTCGGGCGTGGTTACTAATCTGTAGAGATACAACAACTCATAAGATTTTATCCATCGAGTTGGCAAGAGATGCCAAAGTTATGGGACTTACAAAATGAGAATTAGCACAGAAAGTCTTTTAGACAGAGAAAGTAAAGTCTCGTTTAAATTTGATGGGAAAAGTTTTCTGGGATATTCAGGTGACACACTAGCATCAGCATTGTTAGCTAATGACGAAAAACTTTTAGGGCGATCGTTTAAGTACCATCGTCCACGAGGCATATTAACGGCAGGGTCCGAAGAACCTAATGCACTCGTTTCAATATTAAAAAATGGTCAATTGACTCCCAATCTTAGAGCAACGGAAGTCGAGATTTATAATGATTTAGAAGCTTTTTCGCAAAATCGATGGCCGTCCGTTAAATTTGATTTCCTCAGAATAAATGATTTCTTTTCATCTTTCCTAGGTGCGGGATTTTATTACAAGACCTTCATGTGGCCGAAGAAATTTTGGGAAAAGTTATATGAACCTATTATTAGGAGGGCTGCAGGTTTAGGTAAGCTCTCGTTAACTGCTGATAAATCTTACCATGAAAAAGCCTTTGCGTTTTGTGATATTTTGGTGATTGGCGCGGGACCTTCTGGAATTTTATCTGCAATGACTGCTGCATTATCAGGAGTTCAAGTTATTTTAGTGGATGAAGATTTTATTTGTGGTGGTAGGCTGAATAGTGAGACATTTGAAGTCGATGGAATAGAGGCTCATCAGTGGGCAAAAAATAATGTGTCCAAGCTTGAATTGATGCCAAATGTTAAAATTTTCAAGAGAACAACCATTGTTGGTGTTTATGATGGAAATACTTATGCAGGGCTGCAAAAAGTAGGAGAGTATACAAAAAGACCTAATGAAAATTTACCAGATAGCATATTTTGGCGAATAGTTGCGAAGAAATGTATCTTGTGTGCCGGAGCAATTGAAAGACCGATCGCTTTTAAAAATAATGATCGGCCAGGTATTATGATGGCCAGCGCTGTTCGGACTTACTTGAATAGGTTTGGGGTTTCTCCCGGTAAAAAAATTATTGTTTTTGGGAATAATGATAATGCAAGGCACACCGTATTTGATTTACAAGCTAAGGGTGTGGAGGTAATTGCATATGTAGATAGCCGTAAGGATGTTCCTGAAATTCATCAGGTACCATCTTTTATTGATAGTGTCATCATTAATACTCATGGAATTAACTTGCTTTCTGGTGTTACCATCAAAACTGGAGAGGTGAAAACATTCTTAAAATGTGATTGTTTGGCTATTTCAGGTGGTTGGAATCCAACAATTCATTTAACCTCTCATATGGGAGTTAAGCCTATATGGAATGAGGCTATAAGTTGCTTTATCTCAAATCCTAAAGCTGTGCCTAATATGGAAATAGCAGGTGCTGCTGCTGGTGTTTTTAGTACTAAGATGGCAATGAAATCAGGAGTTTATAGGACTCGCAAAGCTCTAAAAAGTTTGGGCGTAAAGCATATGGCTATCGATATTCCTGAAGCAGAAGACGAAAACTATATTTGTGAACCTCTGTGGCATATCGAAGGAAATGGTCGGGCTTGGTTGGATTTTCAAAATGATGTAACTGTTAAAGATTTAAAGCAATCTGTCCAAGAAAATATGATATCTATAGAACATATGAAACGTTACACGACGCAAGGGATGGCACCAGATCAAGGGAAAAATTCTAATGTTAATGCTATAGGAATTATGTCTGAATTAACAGGACAAAAAATTGCGGTTACAGGAACTACAACTTTTCGGCCACCGTTTGTTCCAGTTTCAATAGGAGCAATCGGAGCAGGGGGCGCTGGAAAAAGATTTGCCCCAATAAGGCATACCACGTCACATAATTTCAACAAAGAAAATAATGCACCCAATGTTGAAGCTGGTCTTTGGTATCGACCGAATTGGTTTCCTAAAAAAGGAGAAAAATCTTGGCGTGAGTCTTGTGATCGGGAAGTAGAAATGGTGCGATCTAAAGTTGGTGTTTGCGATGTTTCCACTCTTGGAAAGATTGATGTCCAAGGCCCAGGCTCTTCTGCTCTTTTGGATTTAGTTTATTCTAACAAATTATCTTCATTGAAGTTGGGCAGAATAAGATATGGCTTGATGCTCCGTGAAGATGGCCATGTAATGGATGATGGAACATGCGCACGAATTGGTAAGAGCCATTACATAATTACTACCACTACAGCTGCGGCAGGGCAGGTTATGAGACATATGGAATTTGTACTTCAAGTTCTCCGGCCGGACATAGATTCGCAGGTTATCTCAGTGACAGAGCATTGGGCGCAATTTTCTATAGCGGGTCCTAAGTCAAGAGACCTAATCAATAGTATTTGTAAGGAAGAAATATCAGACAAAGAAATACCATTCATGAATTTCCTTTCTGTTTCAATCAATGATGTGCGTGCTCGCTTATTTAGAATATCATTTTCTGGTGAACATGCATATGAAATAGCGGTGCCCGCAAGTTATGGAGATGCGATGATCAGATTATTGGTTTCAGAAGCAAAAAAGTTAGGCGGTGGTCCTTATGGAATGGAAGCATTAAATGTTTTAAGGATCGAAAAAGGCTTTATTACTCATGCAGAGATTGATGGAAGAGTCACTGCCAAAGATATAGGCATGTCTCGAATGATTAGTGAAGATAAGTCTTGTATTGGAAAAGTTATGGCATCTCGTCCTGGACTGAATTCAGATCAAAGAGAGCAGCTTGTTGGCCTCAAACCATTAAATGAAAAGGAAACTTTATTGGCAGGAGCTCATGTTTATTGTTTGCATCAACAACCAAAACGGATTTACGATCAAGGACATATTACTAGTGTTTGTTATTCTCCCCACTTAAAGTCTTCGATAGGATTGGCATTAATAAAAAATGGTCAAAATCGCATTGGTGAAAAAGTAAAAATGGTAGATCATTTGAGAAATTTGGAAGTGATTGTTAATATAACCTCTCCAGTCTTTTTAGATAAAACAGGGAGTAGGGTGCGTGGCTAATAGTTTTTTGAGGTCTGGAATAAGCGTTGATCTCCCTATTAGATATGGCGACATAAGTTTGTCGCTTGCACCTACTGGTACAATCTTTTCAATAATGCCTTTTAAGGGAAAGACCCGCAGAACTGCTTCAAAATTAAAAAATATATTAAATATTGATCTACCTCAGCCCAATTTGAGAGCTTCTTCAGGTGAAATTATCATTTACTCGGTTGGATTAGATCAGTGGTTTATTACAAGTCCTAATACTTTTGAACTATTTTCATTGCTTTCTGATGTTGCTGCAATAACAAATCAATCAGATGGATGGGTAAAAGTGTTATTGACAGACTCGCCAGATAAAGATGTGCTTGCTCGCTTGTGTCCTGTTCAACCGGTGGTAGAGCAGGTTGTAAGAACAAAGTTTGCTGGAATGATGTCGATCGTTTGTTTTACTGAGAGCGGTGCGGAATTGTTTTTTATGCGTTCAATGATAGAAACAGCAATAAATGAGATTGATATAGCCATGAAATCAGTGGCTGCGCAGAGAGCTTCGAATGAATAATTTAGATTACGTAAGATCTAACATAAAGTTTGATAATTCTTATTTTCGTGAATTAGCCGGATTTTATAGCCCCGTAGACCCTATATCTGTTCCTGAACCAAAATTGATTTGTTTTAATAACATTTTAGGTGATAAATTTGACCTAAATAGAAAATATTATGATACTCCAGAAGGTGCTCAGTTATTTTGTGGGAATATCAAACCAGATGGCGCTCAAACGATATCTCAAGTTTATGCTGGCCACCAATTTGGTGGCTATTCTCCTCAACTAGGTGATGGAAGAGCAGTTCTTCTAGGTGAAATATTTGACAGTGAAGGTAATAGATTTGATCTACAATTAAAAGGTTCTGGCCGGACTCCATACTCACGTGGTGGAGATGGGAAAGCGGCACTTGGACCTGTTTTGCGCGAATATATAATTTCAGAGGCAATGCATGCTCTTGAGGTCCCGTCTACAAGGTCTCTAGCTGCAGTATCTACGGGAGAACAAATATATAGAGAAAAAAGATTGCCTGGAGCAATTCTAACGCGAGTGGCTTCAAGCCATTTGAGAGTGGGAACATTCCAATTCATAGCTTCTCTTGGAGATCATAAAAAATTAAAAAAAATTGCTGATTATGCGATAAATAGACATTTCAAGAAAACCATGAGAGCCAAAAACCCTTATTTAGAATTTCTAAAAGAGGTTTCTGATAAACAAGCTTTTCTGATCGCAAAATGGATGAGTATCGGTTTCATCCATGGAGTTATGAATACTGATAATATGTCAATTTCGGGAGAAACGATAGATTATGGGCCATGCGCCTTTATGGATTCATACCTTGCTTCGAGAGTTTTTAGCTCAATCGATACTAGTGGGAGGTATGCATTCAAAAACCAACCATATATTGGTCAGTGGAACATCGCAAGATTGGCAGAAGCTTTGTTGCCTTTGATCGACGAAAACCTCAACAAATCAATTTCTTTGGCTACTGAGGTAGTAGAGAGTTTCATGGAAAAGTATGACTACTATTGGCTAGATGGAATGCGAAAAAAGCTTGGAATTGAAAACAAAAATTCTGAAGATAAGGCTTTGGTCACAGAATTTCTGGAAATTTTAGAGGTAAATGGCCTAGATTTTACCCGGAGCTTCTTAATGTTTAACAACCAGGAGCCTCAAAGTTTTTTCAATTGGGTTGATAATGATATCCGAGCTAAGAATTTGTATTATAAAATAAAAAAACGTACAGAAAAAAATGATAGTGGCAATAATCAAAAATCGGTCAACCCTACGTTTATTCCAAGAAACCATCTTGTGGAAGAAGTGATAGCTAAAGCATACAATGATGATTATAAGCCATTAAAGAAACTGATCAAAATATTGGAGAGACCATATCAACCATCAATTGGTTTGGATTATTTTGCTAATCCACCAAAATTAGTTGATGAAGGTTATAAAACCTTTTGTGGAACATAAAATAATAGGTTTAAGATGACGACATACGCAATCAATGGTTTTGGCAGAATTGGAAAATTAGCCTTACGAGTTCTCATTAATCGAGAAATTCAAATCTCTTGGATAAATGATATTACGGGTGATGCAGGAATGCATGCTCACCTCTTAGAGTTTGACTCTGTGCATGGTCGATGGAAAGCAGATATTGATGTCACGGATAAAACAATTGCAGTAAATGGGAGTGATATCAAAGTTTATCAGACAGATAAAATTGATGATCTACCACTTGAAGGAATTGACGTACTGATAGATTGCTCGGGTGCATTTAGGACGACTGCAAACCTAAAGCCTTACTTTGAAAATGGTGCAAAAAAAGTAGTTGTATCAGCACCTGTAAGAGACTCTGAAGCGCTAAATATTGTTTATGGGGTTAATGAGTATCTTTATGACCCACAAAAATATGACATTGTTACTGCTGCTAGTTGTACAACAAATTGCATTGCGCCAGTGGTAAAAGTACTTCACGAGAATTTAGGAATAAAACATGGAAGTTTCACAACGATACATGATGTTACTAATACTCAAACAATTGTTGACCGCCCTTCTAGCGACTTAAGGCGCGCGCGATCTGCTTTAAACTCATTGATTCCAACTTCTACCGGATCAGCAAAAGCTATCACATTAATCTATCCAGAGCTTAAAGGGAAGTTGGATGGCCATGCCGTAAGAGTTCCTATATTGAATGCCTCAATAACAGACTGCGTATTTGAATTAGAGCAAGCAACCGATGTTAATGCTATAAATGATTTATTTAAAACTTATTCTGAGGGTGATTTGAAAAATATTTTGGGTTTTGAGAGTAAACCTTTGGTTTCTGCTGATTATGTGAGTGACCCTCGATCCTGTATAATTGATGCCCAATCAACAATAGTGATTAATGGCACTCAAGCGAAGATCTATGCCTGGTATGATAATGAATTTGGTTACACTCATAGATTAGTTGATCTAATACAAATGGTAGGAAACAAAATTTGACACAACAAAAAGCTCGTGTAGCATATTTATATGTAACAATTGCTTATTGGGTGTTTATGCTTACAGATGGGGCTCTGAGAATGCTCATCTTGTTGCATTTTCATACATTAGGCTATTCCCCCTTGCAGCTTGCATATCTGTTTTTGGTTTATGAAGCAGCAGGAGCTATTGCGAATTTAGTGGCTGGATGGTGTGCAGCTAGATTTGGTTTCAATTTTACTTTTTATACTGGATTAGTTTTACAAATTGTCTCTTTACTTGCACTTACTCAGTTGAATGAGTTTTGGGACGTTTCTATTTCGATAATATTTGTCATGTTGGTACAAGGTTTATCTGGAATTGCAAAAGATTTTACGAAAATTAGTGCAAAATCAAGTGTTAAAATACTTATCTCTGACAGTGAAAAAAAATTATTAAAATGGGTATCATTTCTCACGGGTTCTAAGAATAGTATTAAAGGGCTCGGTTTTTTTGTAGGAGCTCTTTTACTTTCCTGTTTTGGATTTATTGTATCTTTATTATTTATGGCGACTACTCTTAGTTTGACCTTGATAATAATTTTCTTTTATATGCCTAATAATTTACCAAAAGGTAATAAGTCAAAAGCCATAAGCCAGGTTTTTTCAAAGAACAATGCAGTGAATTATCTTGCAAGTGCTAGATTATTTTTATTCGGTGCTCGTGATGTTTGGTTTGTCGTTGGTGTTCCAATATATTTATTTTCTTCGGTCACCAGTACTGTTATTGGAAGTGATAATATTGCTTTCTTTATCGTTGGTGGATTTCTTTCAATTTGGATAATCGCATACGGTGTAATTCAAGCTAATACCCCTAGATTTTTAGGGCTTGGAAAAGTAAATAAGATTAAGATAGCAGAAGTTTTAAATATCTGGTTAAAAAGATTGATAGGTATATCAAGTCTATTGGCAATATGTTTCTTGGCGATCAATGATAAAAGTCTCTCAACCAGTGCAGCTTTAGTCATTGGATTATTTGCTTTTGGGGCAATATTTGCGATAATCTCAAGTTTGCACTCATATCTTATTTTGTCATTTTCTGAAGATAATCGAGTGACACTTGATGTTGGTTTCTATTACTCTGCTAATGCTCTTGGAAGGCTTTTAGGAACTTTTCTTTCTGGATTAACGTATCAGCATGGTGGAATAGCTTTTTGCATGTTAACTACAGTTCTAATGTTATTGATTAGCTTTTTATTAACTAAAAAGGTTACGTAATTTTTTTTTAAGTTCTCCAACATTCTATAAATTGTTCTTGGTTTTTTGTTTCTACTGCTCCTTTGCGAAACTCTCGTACGTATTCTACAGGTTTAAGGAGATCAGTCATTTCTTTCAATATTATTGCAGCAAGCAAACCAGATCTACCTAATCCAGCATTACAATGTATCAATACCTTACTATCTCTATTTAGCTCACAGATTATTATTCGAATTAATTTTGCAAATGAGTAGAGTTGGTTCTGTTTTGGAACGCCTAGATCTTCTATCTCTTCTACATAGTGTTTAAAACCAATTAATCGGATATTATTTTCAAAATTTTTAAGGTTTAAAGCTAATAGTTCTGCTTTGGTAATTAAACTTATAATACATGTTATTTGTTGATTAGAAATGCTTATGAGATCATTAATTAGATCTTGCTGTTTATTTAAGTTAATAGTTTGTTTTCCAGGACACTGAGATATAGCTAATTTGTCTTTATTTTTTTCACCTGGGATGGGTATCCATGTTATTGGAAAATTGTTTACACTCACCAACTTTTTCCTTTGTTTGCTATTTCTTGTATTTTGAAAATAAAAATCCACTATAATCTGATTTTGCTACTGAATCGCAAATTTGACGGTATTTATCGAGACCACCAGCGTAGGGAATAAAAACCTTTGGTTTTCCCACTATATTACCCCCCAAGTACCAAGAATGCTTAGCTGACAAGAAAAAGTTACCTTTAACGGCATTATAAACACTTGCTACCCAATCTTTTGCTGACTGATGAGTTGCCTCTATTGTATCGTATTCATTGGTGACCATAAAATTAATACAATTATTGATCCATTCAGCGTGTTGTTCTATGGCGCGCGGCATATTCGTTAGTACTGCCGGACTTCCAGGTCCAGTAATTAAAAAAAGATTTGGAAAATTTGGGATCGATATTCCCAAATTAGTTAGTGGACCTGCTTTCCAATATTCACTTAAAGTGATGTTATTTCTCCCACTTATTTCCATATTTAGTAATGTGCCTGTCAGTGCATCAAAGCCAGTAGCGAGAATCAAAACGTCTAAATCGTATATACTTTTTCCAGTTTTGATCCCATTTTTTGTAAATGAAATGATAGGGTTTTCACGAATATCTATTAACCTGACATTTTCTTGATTGTACGTTTCATAATAATTAGTGTCTATTGGTGGTCTTTTAGAGCCAAACGGGTGGTCAAATTTTGTAAGTAACTCAGCTGTTTTGCGATTATTAACAATGGTTTTGATCTTATCTATTATGAAGTTGGCGGCTGTTTGATTGGATTCTATATCGATGCTTAGATCTGAAAAGGTATCTCGAAAGCTCAAGCCGCCATTTTCCCAAGCACTTTGATATAACTCATTTCTTTTAGCTTCAGTGGTATCCTTCGCAGAGGTTTTTGAATGAGTCCATGGGTGTCCTGCACGGTGATTAAACATTAGTTTTTCAAGCTCATCAAATTCTTTGTTAGCTTCTATTTGATCTTTCCTAGTCAGTTTATGATTTTTGGCAGGTACGCTATAATTTGGAGTTCTTTGAAAAACATATAGTTTTTTTGCAGTTTTGGCTACTTCTGGTATGACTTGAATACCAGTTGAGCCGGTGCCTATGACACCAACATTCTTGTTTTGAAAATTTGGGTTTTCCTTGGGCCAATTTGCGGTATGATAAATCTCCCCTTCAAATATTTCCTCATCAGGAATAGTTGGTTTGTTTGCTGTTGATAAACAACCTACAGCTGAGATAACATATTTTGCCGAAATTTTTTCAGAGTTTTCAATATAAATATGCCAATTATTATCTGACTCGTTAAAAATTAACTTGGAGACATTAGAATTCAATTTTATATCTGTGCTTAAATCTAATTTTTCGCATACGAAATTTAAGTATTTTTCAATTTCAGGCTGAGTAGGGTATCTCTCAGACCAATCCCAAGACTCATAAAGGTCTTTAGAAAAATAATAAGAGTACGCTTTACTTTCAGTATCGCAACGCGCTCCAGGATAGCGATTCCAAAACCAGGTACCCCCAACACCCGCAGCAGCTTCCAATATTTTTACATTTAGGCCCAACTTATCTCTGAGTAGATGTAATTGATAGAGGCCAGAGAAACCTGCTCCTATTATGATAGCGTCAAAGTGTTCCATAAGTATTAATATTCACAAAAATTGATAGTTTCCGAAAGTATAGATTTAATTCTCCCTTTGGTGCAATTGATTTTTAGGTATTGATGATCTGAATATTATGAGAGATTAAGAATTAACTTTATGCAAGAAGTAAAAATTACGGCGGTTAAACTAAAACAATGGAGAAATAATCTTGAAGCGATTTCAAATAAATGAAGATAAAATTGATAAATTGGCTCAATTGGCGGTAAACACAGGTTTAGGCTTGCAAAAGGGACAGGATTTGCTTTTGACTGCACCAATTGAGGCTTTACCGTTAGTTCGAAGAGTGGCTGTACATGCTTACAAAGCTGGTGCAGGCTTAGTTACACCTCTATTTTCAGATGGTGAATTGACTGTAGCGCGATACAAATATGGTGATCAGGACGCTTTCGATAAGGCGGCTTCGTGGCTTTATAATGGGATTGGAGAAGCATTTGATAATAATACTGCGAGAATGGCAATAGCTGGAGATGATCCAATGCTTCTTGCAAAAGAAGATCCAGAAAAAATTGGCCGTGCAAATAAAGCTAATTCAATAGCGTATAAACCAGCACGTGAAAGAATTACCCAATTTGATATTAATTGGAATATTATAGCTTGGCCTGGCTTGGATTGGGCTAAAAGAGTTTTCCCTAATTTATCTCCAGATGAAGCACAGTCATGTTTGTCTGAAGCAATCTTTGATGCTTCTCGTGTTTCGTCTTCTGATCCTGCCGCAGCTTGGAAGGTACATAACGAAAATTTACGAAAAAAATGTGAATGGTTAAATTTAAATAGATTTTCAGCATTACATTTTGTTGGTCCTGGCACAGATTTAATGGTTGGGTTGGCAGATGAGCATGAATGGATGGGTGGAGCCTCGATTGCGCAAAATGGTATAACCTGCAATCCTAATATTCCATCAGAAGAGGTTTTCACAACACCTCATGCACTTAAGGTGGATGGTTGGGTAAGTTCCACAAAACCTCTTTCCCACCAAGGGTCTCTTATTGATGAGATAAGAGTGCAATTTGAAAGTGGTAAGATTATAAATGCCAAATCCCTGAAGGGCGAAGAAGTATTACTCAAAGTATTAGATTCTGATGAGGGAGCTCGCCGTCTTGGGGAAGTTGCTTTAGTTCCAGATAGTTCACCTATTTCTCAATCTGGGTTGTTATTTTATAATACCTTATTTGATGAAAACGCGGCTTGTCATATTGCACTTGGTCAATGTTATTCGAAATGTTTTCAAGGTGAGAAAAATTTATCAAAATCTGAGATATCTGAACGCGGAGGTAATTCAAGTATTATTCATATTGACTGGATGATTGGTTCAAAAAATATTGATATTGACGGTATTCACGGGGATGGAAGCAAAACTCCAATTTTTCGTGCGGGTGAGTGGGCTTAAAACACTCGTCGTAATGCGTTAATTTTAAATTGGTGCGGGCGGGGGGACTTGAACCCCCACGGCACAAGGCCCACAGATTTTAAGTCTGTTATGTCTACCATTCCATCACGCCCGCGATTAATAGCTATTTGTCTCATTTCATAGCGATTTGTTTAGTTTACGCAATGCTTTTAATTGTAATATTTAATTAAAAATTGATTTTTACTTTTGATTGCCTGAAAACCTTTCCTGCATTAGATCTCTGTCAGCATCTGTTATTTTGTTAAACAAAACATCTGGTACCTTAAAGTCATGACCAGGTGGCAGTATTTCTAATGCTTCCTTAACGTTACTGGGCCATTCCCAATTATCACAATTTAGATCATTCATAATTTTTTGAGAAACATTGGGTATATAAGGTTCAGATAATATTGCATAAATTCTTATTAAATTTAGCGCAATTTGTAAGATGCCTGCTGAAGCATTAGGGTCATTTTTGAATTTAGCCCAAGGTTCTGTTTTTTGAAGGAATTCGTTTCCAAGGACCCAAATTCTCCGCAATTCATTTGATGCTTTCCTTATTTCGATCCTATCCATGTATAATTGATAATTATCTAATTGTCTCTGAAGATCATCAATTAAACCATCCTTAATAAAATTATCTATCTCACCCTCAGGAACTTTTTCGCCAAATTTTGATCTACAAAATTTAGTAACTCTGCTCACAAAGTTGCCTAAAACATCTGCTAGATCCTTATTAATACTTGATTGAAAGTTCTCCCAGGTAAATTCACTGTCCGAATTTTCGGGGATATGACTTAGGAGCCACCATCTCCAATAATCACTCGGTAAAACTTCTAAGGCTTCATTCATGAACACGCCTCGTCCCTGACTGGTGGAAAATTGTCCACCGTCATAATTCAGATAGTTAAATGATTTTATATAATCAACTAGCTTCCAAGGGTCTCCAGACCCAATGAGTGTGCTAGGAAATGATAAAGTATGAAATGGTACATTATCTTTTCCCATAAATTGTACGTAATACACGTCATCAGCACCTTTATCTGTGCGCCACCATCTTTCCCATGCATTATCGTCAAGTTTCAAATTGTTCGTATATTCAATCGTAGCAGCTATATATTCAATAGGCGCATCGAACCAAACGTAAAATACTTTTTCTTCCATTCCAGGCCATGGCTTTTCGCCATTTTTTACTGGTACACCCCAATCCAAATCTCTCGTAATACCCCGATCTTGAAGGCCCTCTCCATCGTGCAGCCATTTTTGGGCAATAGAAGTGGTCAATATTGGCCAGTTAGTTTTACTTTTAATCCAATCATCTAGTTCATATTTTAATTTAGATTGTTTTAGATAAAGATGTTTTGTTTTACGTATTTCTAAATCTTTAGAGCCGGAAATAGCAGATCTTGGTTGAATTAAATCAGTAGGATTTAATTGTTTGGTACAGTTTTCACATTGGTCTCCACGAGCGTTTTCATATTTGCATTCAGGGCAAATTCCTTCGACGTATCGATCTGGCAAGTATCTTTTATCAGTATTAGAATAAATTTGTTCTTCATCAACTTCTGTTATGAAACCATTCTCATTTAATCTACCTGCAAAATATTGAGTGAGTTTCTTGTTTTCTTTAGAAGAAGATCTGCCAAAATGGTCAAAAGACAGATTAAAGCCCTCGCTTAATGTCCGCTGTATTTCATGCATCTCAGTGCAAAACTCTTCTACCGGCTTATTCGCTTTGGCTGCGGCCAATTCGGCTGGCGTACCGTGTTCATCAGTAGCACAAATAAACATTACCTCGTTTTCCCGCAATCTATTATAACGCGCGTATAGATCAGCAGGTAACTGGCTACCTATTAAATTACCTAAGTGTTTTATTCCATTAATGTAAGGAATTGCAGAAGTTATTAATATACGAGCCATATGTCCTCAGATTTTCTTTTCAGTTCCAAATAACGAATTGATTTAGAAAGAGCCAGCAGTTTCAATTAAATTAACTATTTCCAAACTAGACTATCTCTTTTGAAATATGATCTAACACAGCGTTCACGAATTTAGTTTCTTTTCCATCTGGAAAGAAAGCCGTCGCGATATCAACAAATTCATTAATTACGACATTAACAGGGGTCTTTTTTATTAATAACTCGGCTATCCCTCCTCTAAACAGAGCTCTTATGGTGGGATCTATTTTACTAATTGGCCATTTTTTGACCAAAGCCTGATCAGTTAACCTATCAATTTGCGACTGATTTTTGACGGCAAAATCTAGAATTTTTCTGAAATAATTTTTGTCTGCATCGTTATATCTAATGTTATCTTGTTCTGCACCAATTCTGAAATTTTCAAATTCATCTTTTATTTCGCTTAAGTCTTGATGTATTGCTTCCATTTGGAATAAGGCTTGTACAACATAAAAACGAGCCGCAGATTTCATTTGTAATGTCGTGTTTCTCATTGTTTTACAGTCTTAGAAAGCATTTGTATAAAGAATAGGTTAACATTTTGTGCATAAAGGTTTCAAACATTGTTTTCTGTTTGTGCCTCCGCTAATCTTGCAACATATCGGGCTAACGTATCAATTTCGAGATTTACTACATCATTTAGCTTGGATTCACTCCAAGTCGTCACTTCTTTCGTGTGCGAAATCAAGTTCACGCCAAAGGTATTTTTGTAAACTTCGTTGACTGTTAATGAAGTGCCATTTAATGCAACTGAACCTTTTGGAGCAATAAACTTTGCTAGTTCGAAAGATGTTTCGAAAGATAGACGTGTGCTGTCTCCCTCAGTCCTGATATTTTTGATACTCGCTATTCCATCTACGTGTCCAGAAACAATGTGGCCTCCCAATTCATCACCAACTTTCAGTGCACGTTCTAGATTTATTTTTTTACCGGCTTTCCACTTATTTTGAGATGACGAAATGTTGGTTTTCGAGACAGTTTCAGCTGAGATTTCGACTTCAAACCAATTTTTTTCGTCTTTGCCTCGATCAACAACTGTAAGA
>Ga0163110_10001019_pt1 | contig 13928 bp, 8 predicted proteins | sample CRUFie1St17metaG_FD_108703 | JGI IMG/M metagenome (GOLD analysis project Ga0163110, IMG submission 108703) | Marine microbial communities from the Costa Rica Dome - CRUD Field 142mm St17 metaG | ecosystem: Environmental > Aquatic > Marine > Oceanic > Photic zone | place: Costa Rica: the Eastern...
ATTCAAGGGCTTTTAGAAAAAGAGTCCGACTAATGCCTCGATACTCTTACAAATGCCTAAGTTGTGACATTATTTTTCAAGTTTTCCACGGAATGACCGAGGAGGTTGAGAAGTGTGAGAATTGCGGTGTCACAAAAAAAGAAATGTTCAAAAGAGTGTACGATAAGATAAATGTAAAATCAAGCAAGCCTGGAAAAACTACAGCCAAACAACGTGTTGATGATTTTATAGAAGAAGCACGAACAGAGTTGGAAGAACATAAGCAGGAGTGTAAAAAAGACCATGATTGAGACAATTATTTGTTATGTCCTGTTTCCGATTTTACTAGCAATCATAGGAATTATGATTTGGTATGTTAACAGGATTCTTTCGATTATTGAGGAACAGTCATTAGAAATAAATGAGAGGTTCAAGGCTTTTCATTTATTTTTAGAAGAGACTCATAACATGGATTTATTTTTTGGAGAACCAAGATTGAAAGAGTTGTTAGACATAACAAAAGAATTTCAAGAATGGACAGAAGAATTTCAGAACAGAATAATAGTAGAGAAAAATGACGGAACAGAAGAAGATTAGGAAAAGAAGAAAGCGAACCAAGCGACTTTATTTCACTCACGTACATGAACAGGCGATAGTAGATTACTGTTCTACGAGAGATAAGAAAAAGAGGGAAGAACTCTACAGGGGTTTGATTCAGCCAGCGATGAACGAGATGGTTGACAAGATCGTTTTCACTTATAAATTTACTACACTTCCAAACATAGATGAGTTGAGGGACGAGTGTAAGATCTGGCTAACAACAATTCTTGAAAAGTTTGATCCCGCAAAAGGGTCAAAGGCTTTCTCTTACTTTTCTGTCATCACAAAAAATTGGTTTATTCATAAAGTAAAGAAACACTCTCAGCAGAGAAAAAGAGAAATACAGTATGATTATATTCCTCGTACAATCGAAGAGAGATATCTTTCAACACACAATCCCTACGAAGATGATCTAGAACAAAAGCAGTTTTGGAAAGCTCTTTGGGTCGAGATGGAGAAGTGGGGAAGAATTCCCATGAAGCCAACAGAGGAAAGGGTTTATAAAGCTGTTAAGATTCTAATGGAACAATCTGAGGACATTGAAATTTTTAATAAGAAAGCTATTTATCTTTACCTGAGAGAGCTTACTGGACTTAATACTAAGCAGGTTGTTAACAACCTAAATAAACTTAGGTCTAGGTATCGCAATTTCAAGACAGATTGGGATGAGGGAAAGATCACCCACATTGAGGAGATTGAAGATGTCAAAAAAGAAGAACCAGAATCTTGAAGATTTTATAGGAGAAGCAATCGACAACATCCGTTCAGATAGAGCGATCACATCCCACCTACTAACCGAACTTGTTCAAGAGATGAACAAGCAGAATGGTCTTTCCACGATTCAACAGTGTGGCTTAATTGCTTCAAAGTATGTTGAAACATTACAAAGGTCTAACGAGCAAATGGTCAAGCTCGCAAATCTCATTCAGAAGAAGGAATCCAAATCAGAAGGTTTGACATCCATTGAGAAAGAAGAGATTTACGACCTTCTGAGTTCGGATACGGAGACCTTGGAAGAAGATGGCTAAAAAGAAAGATAGAAAAACAATAAAATACGGAGAGATGAATAAACTCTATGACAATCAGTCTGTCAAGCCAACAGTCGATATGTCAGAACAAAATTTTACATCTTTGTCCAGGGCGGCAATAAAGAGTAACCTTGTCAACAGCGATATGTTGCAAGGTCGAAGATTGGCATTTATTCTTCAAAAAATAAAACCAGAAAATGCAGGATTTTTTGACTCTTTATTTAATAAGCCGCTTGCAAAGTATTTTGTTAGAATACCAGAACTCGATGCCCACCTACCAGAGCCAGAAACGATTGGCGAACCAGCCAGGGAGAAGAAACCAAAAGAAGAGGGCTCTTTGTCCGATCAAGACATTATAGAATTACATAGCATTTATGAACCAAAGTCAGAAGACGACACTTTATCATCTCTCAGTGCAGGTGACAGGGTTTGGGTAACTCACGCAAACGGCAAAAACGTAATCTTGGAATCCTTAAAATCACCCCCAGGGTCGAACAAGGGCAAAGGGGATGTTCCAGGCGCAAAAACTAAGGGAGCACCTTTTAGGGGAGGCTCTGGTGGTTCAGGCGGCTTTAGGGGCAAAATCTCATTCAACCAAGGTAACAGCGGTCTACATCCAGAGTTAGCCGAAGATAAGGATCTACCACTAGATGTTGCCAGGGAGATAGCATCCCTACTTCATGAAGCGGCAGGATATTCCGAACAGGCAATCGCAAATATTTTAGCAACGATTCATGTGGATTCTGGATTTAAGCCAAACTCTGAAATGAGTTTTGAGAATGCTACACTAGAGATGACAAAATTGCACTGGGGCTCTAGACTGGGTTCGCTGACAGATGAACAAATAATCGAGTTAAAAAAAGATTATGTAAAGTTCTATGATTATGTTTATTATGGAACTGCTAGGGCAGAAGCTGAAAACAGTACAGGCGAAGGAGGGCATGAGTTTAGAGGTCGTGGGTACATTCATATTCCTGGCAAAAAATTCTATAAGGAAATTGGAGTCTTTGTTCCTGCCATAGCCGAATCTAAGGATAATTTGTTTGAACACCAGTATGCTATGATAGCAGTTATGGCGTATTATGATTTTATTGTACCCGAAGGCAAGAAGGACTATGAAGAATTTTCAAAAGTGTATAAGATTACGAAAGGCTGGCTTCCTACTGAAATTAGTGCTGAAAATCCTTCAAGAGAATATTACATTAAAGATTTCGAAAAAAGAAAGAAGTTGACAACTGCTTGGCTAGATTATGTGAAAAGAAATATTACGTTTAGTATTCAGCCCACTGAATTTACTGTTTCTCCAGGCGGTCCAATGGTGGCAGATTCAGAAGAAATGAGGTTGGCAACAGAGGCACATAATTCATTTCTAGCTTCTTACCTTACAGCAGTACCAGAATTAAGAAGAAATAGTGATGTACCGATGCCAGACCCTACTTCTCCACAGATTGATTTAGAAGAAGTTGAACTTAGTCAATTAATCCAGTTCCCAATTTGTTCTAATGGTTATAATTTTATTGCACCATTGCAGGGAATACCAGATTATGGATCAGAGTTTCTGGGCGTCCGAGGAAATTCAAATCACCTTGCAATGGATCAATTTGTTCCAGACAGCAATATGACAACAAAAATTAGAGCAATCGGTCCAGGGAAGGTTACTGCCATTTGCCATTCTACAACTTATGATGACTATTGCAAACAATTTCAGACTCTAATGAAGCAGCACTTTTATGGAAAACCAGAAATTGTTGACGATGTGGACGCTTGGTGCATTTCAAAGGGATATAACCATGGCAAAACTCGAACCGATACTTGGCGAGCACACGCTAACACTGTTTTGCCAAGTAATTATGGACAGATGGGGTGGGAAGAATTAAGAACGTGGATGAATAGCTTGGTGCCAAATAATACGACCAAATTCGGAGCAGTCATTCTAAGGTACATGCGAGCCAAGTATGGTTCATTTATGCACTCAGGCGGCGCTTCGGTAACAATAACATACGACCCTGATCACAACGGTATTGTGTATACTCAGTACTCTTGCCACATGGGTGAGCAGTATGTCAACATCGGTGATAGAGTTGAGCAAGGGCAAGTCATTGGCTTGATTGGGTTGACAGCGATTTTTGATCACAACTGTAAACACATTCACTTTCAAATGGAAAGTTTTGAGAATGGATCAGCTATTATTACTGGCTATGGTCACTCAGGAAAAATCAAGAATAGACTAAATCCAAGAGAGATAATACCAGCACTTTCTATAAACAGAGATAAAACAGAAATAAAATATGAAGGTATTTATTCTCCTTCTGGAACGCATGCTGCAAAGCAAAAGTTTAAAATTGTACCCACAACGTCAGAAACATCATCTGATTATGACACTCTTGAGCCTTATACGGAAAATAGAGTAAGGATTGCCGATGGCTACGAGGAGATAAGAGATTCAAATGATTCACGTTTAATAGAGGTGCCAACCGTTGCAGGCAGAGCAACACAAAAATTGCATTATCTTGCGGCGGTAAGACTGAATCAGTTGATACTTGACGCAGCGGACGCAGGCTTTCCAGATGTTAGAATAGCTTCTGGTTGGAGAAGACAGAGGTTCACCTCTCAGCAACATTATGAAGAAGAGATGAAAAAACAATACCCGAACAAGACACTGAGCGAGGCGAGAAGACTTGTCGCATATCAGAGTCCTCACATGACAGGACTAGCCATTGACTTCGGAAATAACGGATTAGAGCCAAGAAGTGCCACAAAAGAGGCACAGAAAAATTCAGAGTTTTTCAAGTGGTTGAAAGAAAATGCCCATCTCTATGGAATTACTCCCTATAAATACGAACCTTGGCATTGGGAAGTCAAGGTACCAACAAGTGCTTATGCCTCTGGCGAGGAATTTACACAAAACTATCAAGTTTACGTGACATAAGAGGAGGACAAAATGAAGAAACCAGCAGTAAACAAACAGGGGCTTTCAGATTATAAGGCATCGTCTGTTCCAAGTTCAGATCCAAAATTTGCAGCTTCTCGAAACGGTGTCTTTTGTTCAGAGATTTTGGAACCTATACCGAACTTTGCCAAAGCCGATTGTGAACAGATTTACTCAGGCAAGAACAACAACTACATCGTTATGGGTCGTGACAGGCACAAGTCAAGGAGTAGTGGCTACGGAGGAAAGGGAGATACTCAGGCATCAATGATAGACATTGTTTGTGGAAGAATGGCTCATGAGCCAGAAGATAATGTGTGGGTAGATCCAGATTTTCACAAAGATTCAGCTAGAATATACATAAGCCAGAAAACAGACGTAGATAAAAACTTTGGACTTGTAAAAGGGAATGTTGGAATGTCTTTGGCTAAATCAGCGATAGCTTTAAAGGCAGATTCGATAAGGGTGATTTCCAGAGAGGGTGTGAAGATTGTGACTGGCGTATCGGACACAAATTCTCAAGGAGCAGATATCTCCGCAGTTAAGTATGGTGTAGATATTATAGCAAACAACGATGATAAAGATCTTCAGCCTATTCCAAAGGGCGATAACCTTGTGAAAGCTATGTTGAGATTAACGCACCACGTACACAAGCTTAATGGAATTGTTGAGGGTCTACTGATAGAGCAGGACAAATTAAACAAGGCTCTAAAGGATCACTGGCACATCTCCACTCACCCAGGTGCGAGAACATCTGCATCTCCAGAAGTTCATCTCGTGGCATCAACAACCATCAACAGGCATTTTCAAAAAACAAAGACCTCGTTACGCAACCATCGAACCAATCTTAAAAATTTTGAGAAAAACTATTTATCAAATGAAGGTTCGGGCTGGATTAATAGCCGTTATAACAAGGTAAATTAAAAAGTATGTCTATAACAATTGAAGAATCAAGACTCGTAGATAGTGCTGCGATGCAGCAACATCGTGCAGACACTGGATACGATTATGGCAAGGAAATTCAAATACAGATACAGGCACTTGTAGAAAGCGAAATAACTTTAAGAGAAATGTCTGGAACCACACCAGCCTTGTCCCTACTTCCAAAACCAGGGGTCTATAATGGTACAATTGTTGTAAAAAAACAAGATGTAATTGCTTACTCAAAATCACATCCTCAAATTGCCTGTAAGTCAGCACAGAGAAAAAAAATAATTGAAATGTTGAAATCGGGAGCTTCTTCAACTTCTTTGCCAAAAACTGAAGAGCAAAGAAGGGCAGAAATGTCAAGCTCTGAACTTTCAATATCTGAAAAAGAAATCAGCATAAAAGTCATTGATTTGAATACTAACGAATTTATCGAAGATCATAAGTTTTCTTCAATGAAAGAATACACGTCTTGGTTCGAAAAAAACAAGGGAAGGATTTCATCAGTTGATCTGTGTGCTGAAGATAAATATGATTTTGAATTAGTTGGATTAGCTTCAAACAACAAAAGAGGATCTAGTGTTGTAAACTCGGAAGCAGTAAAAGACGCAGACCTGTTGACTTCAGAAAATGGTTTCTTTTTTCCACCTCTGCCTTCTGAAGCTACTCACAGAACAACCACCAGAATTTTTGCTCGTTCATCTATACAAAACTCTCAAGACTCGATACTTGGTGAGATAGAGGTGGACACAGAGGTAAAGATCGTGGATTCTTATCTTGGAAAAAACGCTAAGTGGGCTATAGCAGAATCAGAAGATTATCCACAGTATGGAAGGTTTTACATAACACTATCTGATGTGACACGCTTGCACGAAAAAATTATAGAATCTCCTAAAGATATGACAGAGCAGCAATCTATACCTGACACTTCTGCTGTTTCAATAGATTGGACAACTCAGCCCTTAAATATTCCATATTTTGACGCCCGTGTTGCAAAGCACAAGGTCGTAGTTCCAACAGGTGTCAGCAAGTTGTCCGAATCTCAATCCGAACTTGAAGAAGTACTTGCCAGTTCATTCAGAAAAGGTGCAAAGTTAATTTTGTCAAATTACGGTAAAGATAATAGTTCAGATACTATTGACCGATTTGAAAGAAGTACACATTATAATAATCCAATAAGAGTTGTTGACATTTTTGTAGATGATAGGGAGGGCTCGCAAATACTTGCTCTTGTCGAATGCCCGCACCGAAATCTCATTAGAGCTACAGATTCTCAAAGTGAAACTATTGGCTATTTTGTTGAAGACTATGATGTGAGTGTATTTAAAGACTACATTGAGCAGCTTATAAAAAAAATAGACTCATTCGGAGAAGTGTTTGAAAAATTTCCAGGAAAAATTATAACATTTGTACCAGAAAAGGAGAGTGAAAACCTTTCCCTATTGCCTATAACCATTGATGAAGTTTTTAAACAAAATGGTATCGACGCTAAGGGTATTTTTAACAAAAAGGGATTGTTAACAATACGATGGAATGAAGATTTTAAAATTCTTGGTATGAAATTTGAAGAAAGGGATGGTAAAACATTTAAGGCTTTAAGAGGTCTCGCCTCTGCACTTGGTAAAAGCCATATGGAGTCACAAAGAACGCAAAACATTCTCTTCAATCTAAACAGGATTTGTTCAGGCGGTCTCGGAGATTCGTGGACTGATTTTATAAAAAATTACATTTCTTATGAAGAGGTTCAGATTCTTCCGATTTCAACTGATTTGCCAGCACTGGGTGAACTGGAAGGACCGCCCGTTAAAACTCTTGATCAGCTTCGCAAAGAGGACAGTTTTTATTTAAACCCAGATAGAAAAATCAAGAATGCTGATAAGCGGGAAAATGCAGTGGACTATGTGGGAGCCTCAGTTCTCGATCCTAGAAAGATAGACTCTATAAAAGATAAAATCTCGGGAGATACAAAAGACGCTTATAATACTTTCCTGAACAGCGTTGACTTTAGAAAAGTTGTTTTTAAAACAATAAAAGGTTTAATACCTCAGTCAGCAAATTCTCATCTTGATGCTATAAGGAAAGAAATTGATACTATTGAATTTGATGTAAACAATTATCAGAAAAGAATTAAGACGGGCTTGAAAGATGCCGCAGAAAAGACGTTTTCAAAACAAATTGGTCAAATAGAGGAAACACAACAACAGATTCAAAACGGACTTGAAAAGTTTCATAAATATCAGAGGCAATATGAAAACTTTGACATTACTTTACGTGAATTGTCTGCTAGGGCAGAAACTACTTACGACGAAATTGGAGATGATGTACTTCAAGAAATGGAAAACATCGGAACCGAAGTTGCCGAACAAATAGCAGAATCCGCAGAGGAAGCATTGGTAAGACAAATTTCTGAAACAACAGGAATTGAGCCAGACACCATAAAGGGTATAAAGGATAAGATACCAGACTTGCTCGGCAAAAAGATCACTTTTGAAGATATTACTCATTTTCCAGAGATCACATTTAACGACAACATTCCGACTGACGACATTTCTGAAATGTTTGTTGAAAACTTAAAAAACTCTACATCAGCTATGGTAAACGAGATGATCAAATCACTGATTAGGAACACTCTAGACGCACTGAGGAAAGCAACAAGTCCTCAAAATCGCTCAAACAGACAACCAGAGAGTGATTTAAATTTACCAGAAGTCTCCATAAGTCCAAGTGAAAGGTCAGCCGCTGAAGAAATCTTCGGAACACCTATAGCCAAAATAGAGAATATTCTTGACGATGCAACAAATTTGTTATCTCCAGAGGAACTATGCGGATTGTTTGATGGCAAGCCAAACCGAGTAACATCTGACCTGATGAGAATTGTGATGAGAAGTTCCTATCCTGAGCTAGAAATAACGACAACTTCTCAGATTTCTGACTTTTTTAACAGTCTTGCGCTTTATACAAATTTTGATAGCTGCCGTAGTTTGATCGAAGCAGAAGTACCTGACATTTTCATGGACGATTTTGCTTGTCCTCCAAACAGTTCTCTCAGAGAGGGCATCTTGAGAGAAAAAGGGTTAAGCGATGATCAAATAAGAAAACAACTAGAAAACGAACGACAGCGTTCTCGTAATCTTGCAGAAGATCTGTTGGATCAACTAAAGAATGGGCTACTGTCAGGCGGCTATGAGGCACCTAACGATTTTTGCAACAAAGGTTCTGACTACGCTGATTCAAATGGTCAAAACTCTTTTATGGACGAAAATTTTAGGTATTCATTAAGAACTACCCTAAACAAGACATTCGAAACAGTGTATACATCATTTAAAAACGAAGGTCAAGAATATGCAAGCTCATTGTTCCAAGAAACACAATCAGAGAGAACACTTGGAGATGAAACTATAAAAATTTTAGAAAGAAAGCCACTTGCTTATTTTGAGAAATTTCTAAAATCTCCAGATATTGATTTTTTGCAACAGTTTAGATCAACAAGGATTATCTCTCCAAAACAAAAGTTGGAATTAACTGATGTATCACTGCCTGATGAACTCAGGGCAATTCAGACAGCGCTAGAAACAGAGTCTGATTCAGCCCAGGTTACGTTGACAGAAATACCATCAAGAGGAAACGAGATAACGCATAGTATACAAATGACAGGTGCTGCGTATATTACCACTACACCGATTGATGCTTCAAGCGGCGATTATGAATTTTCTTCCAAGGGTTTTCTAGAATCAATGCTCGTAGATTCTTATGAAGAACTGACAAACATAACGAGACCAGGGAAAGATTCTCTAGCCAATAAGATGACTGAAATTCATAATGAAATCAAAAGAAAGATTTTTAAAAGAATTTACAGCTTAATGGGCAAAAGTCCATACCTAAAATCACTGAGTTCTGAGACACCAGATTTTTTGTTAGATTATGTGAATCTCGGACCACAAGTAACACCAGAATGTGATCCGCATCTTTTAAAGGTGACTGACGAGGTTGATGAGATTTTTAATAAATTTAAAAATGATATGTGCTCAGAGAATGTTCAAACGCCAGATGGAATAAAGCCTAGTAAAAATGCCCTAGAATCATCTATGATGGCGGCTTGCGTTAGGATCACTTTGCGACACTATCTGATTGAGTCTTTAACAAGAGGGCTTATTTCGATGTCAACTATTACTGGCTCAAACAGTATCAGCGATCTCATTCTAGATTATGTAGCTACGAAACTACAAGATGCTCTAGATTCTTATGGGAGAGACTATAGAGAAGATTTTTATGAACAGGTGAAGGAAGTTTATTCTGGAACTCAAACTACAACTCGTGGAATGATAACTGAGATGTTAAGGGAAGAATACGACAATGTTTCTTTCTTTCTCTATGAAGCATTACTGCTTGGAGATAAAACAATAAGTTTTAAAAATGATTTTTTTAATTCAATAGCAGAAATTGAAGTTGAAAAAACGGTCCTCATTAGTGGAACTAAATTGAAATCAAATGTTCCAGTTAATATTGATTCATCTCCGTTTGTGATTTTAAGTGAGGGAGACACAAAAGCCTTGTGCTTAGTAATCGAAAGTCCAGTGATTAAGCCCTCTATAATCGAGGGAGACATTTATTATAGAAAAGTAGAATTTTCAGAAGGCAAGTATGCGACTCTGGTACCAGTTGTGATCTCTGAAGCGACTGGTCTTAATAATTATACTATACGTACAGGGATTTACAGAAATGAAAAAACTCAAAGACTTTTAAACATCTGTTTTCCAATAGATACTTACGCATCAACAGCCCACATTCACGAAATGGAATCAGCAGCAAAGATGGAGTCTGTTACGAATGCGTTTGGAGATACCAGGGACAGTCTATACTCTGTTTTTTATACAGTATTACCTCAAGCTGACGACTGGACAAAAGAAAATAAGATTTTGTCAGATGTTGGAGGTTCAATGGGTCTCACTGCTGGTGCAGGTCTCACTGCACTGTTTGATTTCAACTTTGGAGTGTTCGATACTCCAGTCACAGCAAATACTTTCAATTTCGGTCTGCCTTTGCCCTGGGGTCAATCGTTCAAAGGTTTATTTTTCTCCTTCGCAGCAAAAGCTGTTAAAGATGCCGCTTTGAAAACATTCAAGGATTCTGTAGAGAAGAGTGATTTAAATATTTCTTTGGCGTGCAAGATTTCAAAAGGTATGAAGCTTGCAGGGATAAACATCTCAACCACTGAAGTTTCAATTTTACTGGGTGCTATTCCGATCCCTCTAAATCCCTATATGATGACTCCTGCGTCAATAATTTACAATACCTTGGGTTTAGGGAGTTTTAAAAAATCTGGAATCTTGTCGGAAAATTCAGAAGAGTCAAACAGAGTTAGAGAAAAGATCGAGCAAGCAGGCTTGAAAGCACCTAAGTATTGCAGAGAAATTTTGCTTGACTGATAAACAAATAATAGTTTGCCTATTTATTGTAAAACAGGAGAAATTAAAATGTCTAGAGGAATCTCGCCAAAGTTGCCACTAACAAAAGACCCACAAGATGGATACAAACTAAATAAGTCTTACATAGAGATGGTTAAGCAGAACATTAAGATGCTTATTTTGACAGCACCAGGCGAAAGAATTATGGATCCACAGTTTGGAGTAGGGCTCCGTAATTATCTTTTTAGAAACAATCTACCTTCTCTTCAAGAAGAAATTCGATCAGCGATTCTAAGACAGGTTAGTAGATATATGCCATTTCTTGAAATTGAAGAAGTAGTATTTTCTAACTCACACGATACTACCAGCGAAAACGGCTTATTTATGAAGGTGTTTTATAGGATAGTGCCACTGAACATTATTTCTTCAGTTGAAATAAATGAGACAGCAAACTAATTATTTTTAGTTTTGGAGAACCATCAGTATGAGCAAGAAGAGAGCAGTATCAATCAAATACACAAGTCGTGAATTTGATTCAATAAAATCAGACTTAATTGATTATATCAGGAGATACTATCCAAACAGTTACAGAGATTTTAGCGAAGCGTCATTCGGCACGCTTATGATCGACACAGTTTCCTACATTGGAGATATTTTGTCTTTCTACATCGACTATCAGGCAAATGAGACATTTTTAGATACAGCTACAGAATATAACAACATCATCAAACTTGGTCGCCAATTAGGATACAATTTCAAAACGGCTCCATCATCGTTTGGTTTCGCAGCATTTTATGTGATAATACCAGCATCAGCATCAGGCATCGGACCAGATGAGAGATATTTCCCTGTTTTAAAGAAAGGTTCTACATTTTCTACTACAGCAGGGACCAGTTTTATTCTGAACCATGACGTACACTTTGGGCATGCGAAGAGTGAAATAAGGGTTGCAAGAATAAATGATACAACGGGAAATCCAGAATTCTATGCAGTTAAATCTTATGGTCAAGTTGTCTCTGGAAGGATGGAAGAAGAATTCGTAAGAATTGGTAGTTTTGAAAGATTCAAGAGAATTACTCTGGACAAGCTTGACGTAGCAGACATCGTTTCCATAATCGACACGGAAGGTAATGAATATTTTGAAGTAGAACACCTCAGTCAGAACATAATCTATAAAGGAGTGACGAATAGAAGTAAAACTATTGGAAATACTTCTACAGATTATGCCACGGGTGATCAGGCAGCAGAAATTCTAAAACCAGTTGTCGTCCCAAGAAGATTTATTTCAGAGCGAAATAGTAGAACAACTCATTTGACCTTCGGGGCAAGCTCCGATTATCAAGTTTCAGATGATTTTATAACAGAGCCTCAGACTGCAATACTCGAAGTACATGGTAAGAATTATATCCAAGATACATCTTTAGATCCTACTAATCTTATAAGCAGTGATAAAATGGGTGTTGGACCGTCGAACACAACGCTCACAATTTCATATAGAATGAATACACTCGATAATGTCAACATAAGAGTCGGTCAATTAAATTCTGTAGATAATTTTGAAATGGAGTTCGACGATATCGCCAATCTCAATGCTGTACAAGTGGCAAATGTCACAAACTCAATAGAAGTTGACAATGAAGAGCCAATAACTGGTGACATTACTCTTCCTGATTCTACAGAATTAAAGCACAGGGTCAGAGGCGCTTTTGCAACTCAAAATAGAGCAGTGACACAGCAAGATTATGAATCGTTCATTTATCAGATGCCTCCAAGGTTTGGAGCCATAAAAAGGTGTCGAATAGTAAGAGACAATGATTCTTTAAAGAGAAACTTGAATCTATATGTTATTTCAGAGGATGCAAGAACCCACCTTACACAGACTAACGACATTCTCAAGAACAATGTAAAGACTTGGATCCAAAAGAATAAGATGATAAATGACACTATAGACATTCTGGACGCTAAGGTAGTAAATCTGTGCATAGACTTCGTGGCGGTAGGTTCAATGGACAAATCAAAGTTTGAAGTTTTGGAGACAGCCAAACAAACACTAATTGAAAGATTTAAAAGAATACCAGACATCGGTGAACCATTCTTTATTACAGATGTACACAAAGAACTCAGAAAAGTTGAGGGAATTGTTGATGTAACTGATGTTAACATTACTCGCAAGTCTGGTACTAACGATGAGCGATCTTATTCTTCGACGAGTTTCGATCTAGATAGGGCAATCTCTGCCGATGGAAGATACATTGAGATGCCAACAAATGTCTTGTACGAGGTTAAGTTTCCAAGGTTCGACATCAATGGAGTTATTGTATAATGTCTATTAAAAAGTTTTACGCAACCGCAGATACAACAATCACTAATGCCTACAAAGAAGATTTGAAAACCAGAGCTACAGATTCCAATATGGGTTTATCTGACTCACTGGAAGTTTTCTTTATTTACGGACAGACTCCAGATCCTCAAGCGCTCGCAGCAGATAAGCTAGAAGAAGCAAGAATTTTGCTAAAATTTGATACCACTGCTTTAATAGCACATTATTCTAACTCGTTCCCTACGGATGTGAAATTTATTTTAAGATTGTCGAATGCCGAACACCCCCTCACATTGGCGAGAAACTATTCCTTAAAAGCTTATGCACTTACTGAAGCGTTCGACGAAGGAAATGGTTTAGATATGGAGTCATACACGGACCTCGACACTGCATCTTGGGTAAATAGACTAGAGTCTACAACTTGGACAACCCCAGGCGCAAAGCAGGTGGGAGACACACTTATCGGATCTCAAACATTTACAACTGGTACAGAAGATTTAGAAATTGATGTCACGACATACATTCAAGACATCTTCAACGGAACAACTGACAACGGAATCATTATTTTGATGGACTCTGCACTCACAGACGGTTCTCAGAGAAACAACTACTACACTAAAAAATTCTTTGCACGTTCGTCAGAGTTCTTCTTCAAGAGACCAGTAATAGAGGCAAGAAGAAGTGACGCCAAAGCTGATAACAGAGGAAATTTCTTTGCAAAGAGCAAGGCTTTCTCATCA
>Ga0163110_10001020_pt1 | contig 13914 bp, 4 predicted proteins | sample CRUFie1St17metaG_FD_108703 | JGI IMG/M metagenome (GOLD analysis project Ga0163110, IMG submission 108703) | Marine microbial communities from the Costa Rica Dome - CRUD Field 142mm St17 metaG | ecosystem: Environmental > Aquatic > Marine > Oceanic > Photic zone | place: Costa Rica: the Eastern...
GATGCAGGTGCATTAGTAGTAACTGATGTAGAAAGTAATTCACCATTTACAGTTACCCTCGCAGGTACAGATGGTGGTAAATTTGATGTGAGTGGTTCAACCTCACCATTTGAGATACAACCAACAGGTTCATTAGCTGCAGGAACATACTCTATTAATATAACAGTAACAGATAGTTACTCAGAATCAGTAACATTATCAAATCAATCAATTGTAGTTGACCAATCAGCAAACAATGGTGTAGTATATATTTATTATTCAAATGCAGCATCTGATGCTGCACTTGGTTCTAGTTACTTAGCAGTAATGGGAGCGGATTCAGTAGATGGTTCAACTCCACCAGAAGTAACTGGATTTACTGCAAATAGTGCTTCACCATTCTTCCAAATGACTGGTTCAATTGGTGATTCATCTTACTCACTTGCGGGTGGAAAAACAATGACATTAGCAGCCACAATAAGTGGTTCGGATTTACCAACAATAATTTCAGCTTCAGCAGGAGCTATGAGTTGGGCAAATGCTGTACAAACAATAATAGTAATACCAAGTGGTTCATCAATGACAGGTGTACCAACATCTATGACAGATGGTTTTGGTGGAAGTACAGCAGGAGAATATGTATTATTACACTATATAGATGGCACAGCAGCACCTTTAGGGGGAACAACATCAATAATTCACACACTTGATGTTGATGGAACAAAAGGTGGATTTGATAAGTGGCATGTAATTGGTGCAAGAGTAAATAGTAGTGCAACAAATATGAGAATAAAAATAATACCAAGTAGTGGTTCGTTAGAAGCGTTTTAAATAGGAATATAAGATATGCCAAATTTAGGAGAAAAGTTAGGATTAACCTCAGGTGCAATTACCGGCAAAACGGCGTTAGCTGATATTGATTATATTAGAGGTGCCTTTAAGGTATATGCATCATCTGATTTAGTTGGGATTTCTCCGAATTATTTTTCGGATAAACAGATAATCTATGTCAAAGATAGTGGTTCATTATATCAAGCAGATGTTGTACTTGCAGATTTTATCACAGTATTTGAAGATTCTGTAACATTTAGAGCTTGGTCATTCGATAGTGGTTCCTTCGTAAGTGCATCATATAATGAAGCAACAGCACAACTTACTTTCTTTGGACAAGATATTGAAAATTCAACAAGAGTTTCAATGTCTATTGATTTATCTTCCTTGACAGGTTCAGGTGGAGGAGGTGGTGGTAGTGGTGATATTACTGCAGTTTTTGCAGGAGATGGATTAACTGGTGGAGCTTCAAGTGGTAATGCTACTTTAGAAGTTGATGCAGGATTAGGTATTAATTTAAGTGGTGGAGTGAATGTGGATACTGGCTCAAACCATTTTGTTGGTGGAGTACAGAAAGTTGAAATAGATGGAGACACTTTTTAACTTAAGAAATTTTTTCTATATATTTATAGAAGTAAAATACACTATATAGTGTAGTATTTGGGTTGAAACCCGTTGAACAAATGATTCAATTAAATAAAGGTAATTAATTAATTAACAAAAAGGAAAAAATTAAAAATGGCACAAATTATTAAACATAGAAGAGGTAATCTTGAAGGCCTGAAAGATGCAACAACAAGAGCAGGTGAACTGTTAGTTGTTACTGGTTCAAGTGGTCTCGGTACGATTGCAAATGGTGCAAGTTTAGTGTTTGTTGGTATTGATGGTTCAACGGCAACACCTGTAAATAAAATATTACAAGGTACCACCGTACCTGATTTGACGGGAGGAAATTACAATACACATATCGATGGTGTTCCTTTCTATGATACTGATGACAATAAACTATACATCTTAAATAAAGGTGGAAATATAGAGGTAAAAGCAACACCAGAAACTGGTGGTACAGGTATAATCTCTGGTTCTTCCCAACTTACTTCATCATTAGAAAAAGTAGGTAGTGGAATAGTATCAGGTGCAGCCCAAATAAACTCTTTAATAAACGATACAATCGCTGCAACAATTGTAGCAGAAATAGATAATGATGAAATACCAATTGCTAAATTGGCACAAGATTCAATTACAATTAGTGGAACATCAGTAACTTTAGGTGGTACGATAACAGATGAAACCTTATTTGGTGGGACTGGTGTAGTAACTGGTTCAGCTCAAGTAACTGGTATTGGAAATGGACAATTAACAAATTCAGCAATCACTATTAGTGGTACTTCAGTATCATTAGGTGGTGCAATAACTGATGAAACTTTATTTGGTGGAGTTGGTGTAATATCAGGTTCTGCTCAGGTTGATGGAGCAAGTATAGCAAACAACTCTATTACAATTGCTGGTAACTCAACTGATTTAGGTGGTTCAGTAACTTTTGCAAATATAGCAAAAGGAACTGGTACTCTTTCAGGTTCAGCCCAAGTTGTAGCATCTCTTTCTAACCAAGCAACAGATTTCGGAACTGGTAGAGTAAGTGGAGATGATTTTGGTGATTCAGCTGGAACATCTGATTTCACTGGTTCATTCATTGGAGATGGTTCTGCTCTTACTGGTGTAGCAAGTACATTAGATATAAGTGGTTCAAGTGGTAATGGTTCAGTTGCACTAAAAACACAAGATTTAACTTTCGCTGGTACAACTAACGAAATTGAAACTTCAGTTTCAGGTCAAACTGTAACAATTGGAATTCCAACAAACCCAACACTTGGTGGTAATGTAACTGTAACTGGTAACTTAAATGTTGAAGGAACAACTACTACTGTTGATTCCACTACTGTTTCAATTGCTGATAACATATTAGAATTAAACTATGGTGGTTCTGCAACAAGAAGTGGTCTTTTAGTAAAAGATGCAACTGCAAGTTCAACTACTTCAGGTTCATTCTTATGGAATGCAACTTCTGATAGATGGATTGCAGGTAAAAGTGGTTCTGAAGCAAATGTACTATTAGCATTAGGTGATAGTGTATTTACGAGTTCTGCACAAGTATCAGGTATTACTAACTCACAATTAGCAGGTTCAATTTCAAATGATAAACTTGCAGGTTCAATTGCGAATGCAAAATTAGCAAACTCTGCAATAACAATTAGTGGTACTTCAGTATCATTAGGTGGTTCGATAACTGATGAAACTTTATTCGGTGGAGTAGGAGTAGTATCAGGTTCTGGTCAAGTAGTACTACAAAGTGCTGATAAAACTGGCTTTACAGGTGCTAGTTCTATCACAACTGTTGGTACAATTGGAACTGGTACATGGCAAGGTACAGTAATCGACAAAGCATATTTAGATGATGAATTACTTAACACTTCATTAAATGCATTTACTGCAAGTAATGCTAACACATCTCTTAACTCAGCTACTGGTTCTTATTTAACCGCAGCTGGAATATCAGACACAGCTATCGTAGAAGGTGAAGATTCAATTGTATTCTTTGATGGTACTGATAGTGGTATAAAAAGAGAATCAATTAGTGATTTCTTAACTGCAATCGCAGGTACTAATATATCAGTTTCATCTAATCAACTAAATGTAGATGGTGGTGGTGATATAACTGGTGTAACTGCAGGTGATGGTTTAACTGGTGGTGGTAACACAGGTGCTGTAACATTAGCAGTTAATGTTGATGATTCATCAATAGAAATAAACTCTGATACAGTTAGAGTTAAAGCAGGTGGTATTACTAACGCAATGTTAGATGGTTCAATTGCAAATGGAAAATTGGCAAATGATGGAATAACAATCGCAGGAGTAGATACTTCACTAGGTGGAACAATTACTTACGCAACAATCGCTGGTGGAACAGGTACAGTATCTGGTTCGGCACAAATAGTAGCTGGATTATCAAATCAAGCAACTGATTTTGGTACTGGTAGAGTAAGTGGTGATGACTTTGGTGATGTTGGTGGAACATCTGATTTCACTGGTTCATTCATCGGTGATGGTTCAGCTTTAACAGGTGTTGCTAGTACATTAGATATTAGTGGTTCATCTGGTAATGGAACTGTAGCTTTAAAAACACAAGATTTAACAATTGCTGGTACGGCAAATGAAGTAGAAACTTCAGTATCAGGTCAAACAGTAACTATTGGATTACCAAATAATGTAACTGTTGGAAATAATCTTACAGTTGGTGGTAACCTTACAGTAGAAGGTACAACTACTACTGTTGATTCAACTACTGTAACGATTGGAGATAGAATCCTTGAACTTAACTACGCAAGAGGTGCGGGAGATGCTGGTTTATTAGTAACTGATGTCGATGGTACAACTGCTAGTGGTTCATTAATTTGGGATTCTGCAACTGATGCATGGCAAGGTGGTGCGTTAAGTTCTGAAAAAGAATTTGCGAGATTAAACGCTACACCAACTTCTAACAGAGTACTTAAAGCAAATGCTAGTGGATTATTAGTTGACTCTTTAGTTTCTGATGATGGTACTAATGTAACTATTACAGGTACTGCAGAATTAAGAGTTAATGGAGCAACAGCAAGTGGATTTGCATTCTTGAATGCAGATAAATCTATTGAATCTGTAGCGGCATCTACTGATGGTGATTTAATACAATGGAATGGTTCGTCATTCGTTGCAAGTAACGAGGTAGACGGAGGTACTTTCTAATAAGAAATTACTTAATATTACAATCCCCCTTCGTAAGTTGGGGGATTTTTTTTTATACTTTTTATTTTTTTATATTTATATAGGTGGAATATTAATATATAAAGAACCCAAAATTTTGGTCAAACATATTTATTAGTAATATAAAAGGAACAGATAATAGATGGCAACATTAAAATTTAGGAGAGGTACCTCATTTACATCACCTCAGTTAGCAGAACCGTTTTTTAACACAAATAGTGATACACTACAAGTTGGTGATGGTTCTTCAAATATCACTTTACTTAAGATTGGTGAAAATGATGGTAATGTTGTAGTTTCAGGTAGTATAGAAGTAACAGAAGATTTAACAATAGGTGGAAACTTATTTTTAGGTGATAATATAGCAGATAATATTGTTATATCAGCTGAATTAAGTTCATCTTTAATACCAAACGATAATAACGCGTTTGATTTAGGTTCGGATACCAAAAGATGGGCAAACTTATTTGCAGTTTCTGCATCAATTCAAAGCGTTTCTTTTCCAGGTTCTGGTTTAGTTTCTTCATCACAACAAATAGATGATTTTGGATTCCTAAAAGTATTAGGAGATAGTGTAGTATCAGGTTCATCACAAATAAACTTTTTTGATGTTAATAATTTACCAAGTGGTTTAGTTTCAGGTTCATCACAAGTAGTTGATGTTATAACCTCATTAAATTCATACACTGCATCTAACGATACTACAAACACTACTCAAAATAGTAGATTAGACCAACTTTCAACTGAAACAGGTTCTATATCCACAGAACAAGCAACTCAAGACCAAAGATTAGATTCTATTGAATCAGTAAGTGGTTCTTTCTTAACTTCAACTGGTTCTGTTGCTTATAACGATATTACAGGTAAACCAACTTTAGTTAGTGGTTCATCACAAATTACATATGGTGGTATTTCATCAATACCTTCCAATATTGTTTCATCATCAACTGATTCAAGTAGAGTAAACTTCACAATTACAGAAGGTGTTATTACTGCAGATTTAATTGGTGGTGTAATTTCAGGTTCATCACAAGTTGTTTCATCACTACCAAGTGGAACTGTATCAGGTTCATCACAAATTACAATTACAGAATCTCAAATTAGTGATTTATCCAAAACAAATATTTCATCACTAAATTCATATACTGCTTCAAATGATATTAATATTACTAATATTCATTCCACAACTTCATCATTTGAGAGTAGATTAGATTTCTTAAGTAATGTTTCACATTCACACGCTAACAAGGCGAATCTCGATACTATTAATCAAAACTTAAGTACAACATCAGATGTAACATTTAATACTGGTTCATTTACTGGTGACATGACCGTGACTGGTAATTTAACAGTTTTAGGTTCTGCAACTGAAATATCTTCAACTGAATTAAAAATTGAAGATAAACTAATCACAGTTGCAAGTGGTTCTGCAGATTCTGCAGCAGCAGATGGAGCAGGTTTAGAGATTGATGGTGCTAACAAATCATTAAAATGGGACCACAACACCTCTCAATTTGTATTTGATGCAAAAGTAAGTTCATCGGTAGGATTCAAGGGAGAAGGTGGAGAACTTACAGGTATAGATACAGACCAAGTAACAGAAGGAAGTAATTTATATTATACAAATGCAAGAGTAAAACAAAAAATGACTGATGAAGTTGCACACACTGGTTCATTCTTAGGAACTGCAACAACATCAAATCTATCGGAAGGTACAAATTTATATTTTACTGAGGCTAGATTTAGTTCATCATTAGATAGTAGAGGAGTAATTAGTGGTTCTTCACAAATTACAATTACTGAATCTCAAATTTCTGATTTATCACATACAGATATTAGTTCACTAAACTCTTATACGGCATCAAACGATACAATAAACTCAACACAAAATACAAGATTAGACCAACTTTCAACTGAAACTGGTTCAATTACAAGTGAACAATCAGCTCAAGATACAAGAATAAACCAATTAGCATCAGCAACTGGTTCTTATTTGACAACTGTTGATATTTCTTCAGATACAAACTTAGCAGTATCGGATACAACTAATGTTGATATGATATTAACAGGCGATACACTCTCTGCTAACTTGACTGGAGGGGTTATATCGGGTTCTTCACAGTTAAGTAGTACATTCTTATCAAAACTAGGAGACGGTGTGTTAAGCAGTTCAGCATTCAGTTCTCCATCACAAGGTACAGTAAGAGCTACAATCAATGGAGTAAATACCGATGTAGATACTGGTTTACAATCTGCTGATTCACCAAGTTTCAATGGATTATCATTAACTTCAGTAACAGAAGTAGATAGTGGTGAGTATAGTGCTCTATTTATCAGTTCTTCAAACTTATTAGGAACAAGAGAATTAGGAACTTCAGCATTCCTACATTATTCAAACTCTATTGCAGATGGTAACTCACAAGTTATTGGTACTGCACAAGCAACAAAAAATTATATTGATGCTCAAATCATCGAAGCAGGTTCTGGTGATATTACTGAAGTACTTCCAGGTTTAGGTATGAGTGGTGGAGCACAAACTGGTTCTGCAACTCTTACATTAAATACTGGTTCATCACACTTTATAACTGGTGTAACTAATATTGCAGGTGGAGCTGTTGAACTAGATTCATTAAATGCATACACGGCTTCTAATGATATTAATATTACAAATATTCATTCCACAACCTCATCATTAGAACAAAGAGTAGGACAAATAGAATCAAACACTGGCTCATACGATGACCAAACTGTTATTACTTCGTTAAATGCATTTACTGCATCAAACGCTAATACATCATTAAACGCATTTACATCAAGTAATGCAAATACATCTTTAAATGCATATACTCAATCTTCAACATTTAGAACAAGAGTTGATGATTATTTAGATGGTGGAAATGGTATTGCTTATGGTAGTGGTACGATAGATGTAGATGGTACAGTATTAAGAACAACCATAGGTTATGGTTTCGTTACTGGTTCATCTCAAATTGACCATAATGCTACAACAAATTATACAGCAAGTAGACACATCGACCACTCAGCAATTACAGTTGGTAGTGGACAAGGTTTAAGTGGTGGTGGTACTATTGATACAAATAGAAGTATAACATTAGATACTGGCTCTAATCACTTTGTAGAAGGTGTGGATAATAGATTAGGTTCACTAAACTCATACACTGCAAGTAATGCTATTAATATTTCAAATATTCACTCTACAACTTCTTCATTAGAACAAAGAGTTGGACAAATTGAATCAAATACTGGTTCGTATGATGACCAAACAGTAATCACATCACTTAACTCATATACTGCATCAAACGATACAACTAATACAACACAAAATTCAAGATTAGACCAATTATCCACAGAAACAGGTTCTATTTCTACTGAACAATCAGCTCAAGATACTAGATTAAATCAACTTGCAGCTGCAACTGGTTCATATTTAACAACTGTTGATATTTCTTCAGATACAAACTTAGCGGTATCTGATACTTCAGAAGTTAATATGATATTGACTGGTGATACTCTTTCAGCTGAATTGATTGGTGGAGTAGTAAGTGGTTCATCACAAATAAATCTAGCATCAGCAACTGGTGTTGCAACTTCAGCATCATTTGCAGAAACCGCGTCATTATCAACTTATACTGCTGAATGGATATTAGGTGCAGTTGGTTCATCTCATTACACATTTACTGGTCCTGGTAACTTAACTGGTTCTAGTGACCCATCTCTTTATTTAACAAGAGGACAACAATATAAATTTACAAACAAATCAGGTGGACATCCATTTAGAATTCAATCAACTGCAAATGGTTCAGCTGGTACACAATATAACAATGGTGTAACAAATCAAGATGCTGGTAATGGAACAACATTATTCTTTGATGTTCCAATGAACGCACCAGATACACTATATTACCAATGTACTGCACATGGAAATATGGGTGGTCCAATATACATCGTTGATTCAAATGATTTAGAAAGTAGAATAGTAACTCTTGAAGGAGATTCACATGAAAATCCATTAACATTTAACGATACGAGTACTATTAATTTAGTAAGAAGTACAAATACAATTACTGCACACGCAATCGGTGGTATTGTATCTGGTTCTTCACAAATAACTATCGGTGGAGATGCTACAGGTAGTGCAAATGATATTAATGTAATTGCTATAAATGGAGTCACAATTGATAATGCTGAAGCAACTCAAATAGCAAATATAAATGGAAGTACAATATCATCTACACAATGGGAATATGTAGGTGGATTAAACCAACAACTTACAACTACTTCAAATGTAACTTTTGCAGACGCGTTAGTAACTGGTGATTTGACAGTACAAGGAACAACTACAACTACAAATTCAAATGAAGTTAATATTGGAGATAATATTATAAGTTTAAATTATGGTGGTTCTGCTACAACTGGTGGTATAATTGTAAAAGATGGTACTGGTGGTTCAACTGTAAGTGGTTCTTTCCTTTGGGATGCAACAAACGATTATTGGAAAGCAGGAAAATTAGGTTCAGAAGAAGAAATATTAAAAGGTGCAGGTAGTTCAAATATAACTACATTAGGTACAATTGGAACTGGTACTTGGCAAGGTTCGGTAATCGCATCTGCTTACTTAGATTCTGATACTGCACATCTAAGTGGAACACAAACATTTAGTGGAGCTAAAACATTCTCATCAGCAGTTAATATAGATGATTCAACTGCATCAACAAGTAAAACGACTGGTGCATTGATTGTAGATGGTGGAGTTGGTATAGCAGGAGCATTAAATGTTGGAAGTGATGTTGTTGCATTCGCTTCTTCAGATGAAAGATTAAAAAATAACATAAAACCAATAACAAACCCATTAGCCAAAATTAATTCAATATCTGGTAATAGTTTTGTATGGAACGAGGAAAAACAAAATATTTATAGTGGTAAGGACTACGGAGTTATCGCACAAGAAATAGAACGAGTTTTACCTGAGTTAGTACAGACAAGAGAAGATGGGTACAAATCTGTCAAATATGAAAAACTTGTTTCTCTATTAATCGAAGGTATTAAGGAATTATCTCACGAAGTAGAACAACTTAAGAATAAAAAATAGGAAACAAAAATTATGGCACAGATTATTAGGTTAAGACGCAGCACTACTCAAGGCTCAAAACCCACTACATCTGATATTACTACTGGCGAGTTAGCAATAAATGTTAATGATGGGAAAGTATTTCTTAGAAAATCAGGTTCAGCAGTTGGTGATAACATAAAAGAATTTGTAACACTTGACCATTCAGGTACCTTAAGTGGTTCTTTAAATATAACTGGTTCAATAACTGCAAGTGCTTTTAAAGGTGATGGTTCTGGTCTTTCTAATATTACAGCAGAAATATCTGAAAATGCAACTGTTACTGCATCATTTTCAAATACCGATACAATAAATGTAACTCACAATTTTAATAGTAAAAATATAATGGTATCAGTTTATGATTCAAGTGATAGTATGATTATACCATCAGAAGTAAACTTAACCAGTCCAAATGTTGCACAAGTAGTTTTATCAACAAATGATAGTGGTTTTATAGTTGTTGCAAAAGGTGGACACATTGTAAGTGGTTCAGTAGATGCAAATCAGATTACTAATTTAGATGACCTTGTTGTAAATGAAGTTAATGAATTAGGAGTGTTTAGTGGTTCTGCACAAGTATCACTAAGTGGAGATGTGACTGGTACTGCAGCAGCCACAGTTATATCTCAAGTTGATGGAGAAACTTTTTAGTTGTTGTTAGATAAAAAAATATTTATATTTATATAAAGATAAAAGGAAAAACGAAAAATGATTATACATAACCCCATAGTATCAGGTTCCTTAAGGTTCCCATCAGATGAAAATGGTAATCTTATAACATTACAAGTTGTAAATGGTACTCTTGAAACACTAACTTTAAACTCAAGTGGTGTCAATCAGAATGTACAACCAGCAGTTAATGCATCTGGTTCATTTACTGGTTCATTCTCTGGAGATGGTTCAAATTTAACTGGTATCGCAGCCTCTTCATTTAATCTTGATGCATTAGATGCATTAGGAGGTGCTTCAGTAGCACAAGGAGATAATTTCCTTTTTAGTGATGCAGGAACAGAAAAGAAAATAACTTTTTCAAATTTAGAAGATAGTATATTTGGAAATGTAAGTGGAGATATTACAATAGCTGCAGGGGGTTCAGCTACAATAGGAAACGCATTTAAAAATACTTCATTAAACGCAGCAACTTCATCATATTTAACAACTGTTGATATATCTACAAATACAAACCTAGCAGTATCAGATACTTCTGAGGTAAATATGATATTGACTGGTGATACACTTTCAGCAGAATTGATTGGAGGTGTAGTATCAGGTTCATCCCAAATAAGTGGGATTACAAATTCACAATTAGCTGGTTCAATCGCTAATGCAAAACTTGCAAATGATAGTGTTAGTTTTGGTGGTGTATCAGTAGATTTAGGTGGTTCGGATTCAACACCAGCATTTGATTTATCAGATGCAACTAATTATGCTACTTCTAATTTAAGTGGTACAATAACAAACGCTCAATTAGCAGGTTCCATTGCTAATTCAAAACTTTCTAACTCAGCAATCACAATTAGTGGAACATCTGTTTCATTGGGTGGTTCTATTACTGATGAAACTTTATTCGGAGGAGTAGGAGTAGTAACTGGTTCGGCACAGATTGATGGTTCTGCATTAGGTTCAAATAAAACAATAACAATAGGTGGTACTGCAGTAACATTAGGTGGTACAATAAATAACACGGCTTTACTAGAAGAGGTAGTTGGTGGAACTGGTATTCAATCTGGTTCAGGTGATATTGCAGGTGTAACTGCAGGTGATGGTTTAACTGGTGGAGGTACAACTGGTACAGTTTCTTTAGCAGTTAATGTTGATGATTCATCTCTTGAGATAAATTCAGATACAGTTAGAGTTAAAGCAGGTGGTGTAACCAATGCGATGTTAGATGGTTCTATTGCAAATGGTAAGTTAGCAAATTCAGCAATTACTATTAGTGGAACTTCAGTTTCCCTTGGTGGTGCTATAACAGATGAAACTTTATTTGGTGGTACTGGTGTAGTAACTGGTTCCGCACAAATAACCAATATAGCTAATTCCCAATTAGCTGGTTCAATAGCAAACGATAAATTAGCAAACTCAAGTATTAGTATAGGTGGAATTAGTTTTTCACTAGGAGATACTGATGCTACTCCTGCTTTTGATTTATCAGATTCGACAGGATATGCAACTTCTAATTTAAGTGGTACAATAACAAATGCACAATTAGCTGGTTCAATTGCAAATGGTAAATTAGCAAATTCAGCAATAACAATTAGTGGAACATCTGTATCTCTTGGTGGTTCTATAACCGATGAAACCTTATTTGGTGGAGTGGGAGTAGTGACTGGTTCAGCACAAGTATCACACGATTCAACAATTGGTTTCGTTGCAAACGAACACATAGACCACTCTTCAGTATCAATAACCGCTGGTACTGGTTTAAATGGTGGTGGTACAATCGCATCAACAAGAACTTTAAATGTAGATTCAGATTACAAAAACGATTCACTTAATTCATTTACAGGTTCGTTTAGTACATTTGGTTTATCTCTAATAGATGATTCTGATGCAAGTACTGCAAGAACAACATTAGGATTAGGTTCAGTAGCAACTTTATCTTCAATTGATATTTCAAGTAATACTAACTTAGCTGTTTCTGATACTTCAGAAGTAAATATGATTTTAAGTGGAGATACACTTTCAGCTGAATTGATTGGAGGTGTAGTATCAGGTTCTGCACAAGTAGCAGATGTAACACTTACAACAGCAGCTCAACCAAACATTACATCTTTAGGTACTCTTACTACATTAACAGTAGATGATATTAATATAAATGGTTCTACAATTTCAGATAGTGGTGATTTAACCTTAGATATAGGTGGTGATTTAAATATAGATGTAGATGGTACTGATATTGTATTAAAAGATGGTGGAACTGCATTTGGTAGATTTAAAAGAGATTCTTCAGATTTTATTATTAAATCAGAAGCTAATAATGAAGATATAATATTCAGAGGACAAGATGGTGGTGGAACCATAGATGCTTTACTTTTAGATATGTCCGAAGCGGGTGAGGCTACATTTAATAGTGTAGTAAATGCTACCAAAGTAAATACTGGTCAAGGTGATAACGAACTTTACGCCATGAACCAAGATGTTCAAACAACTAATAATGTACAATTTGCTAATTTAACATTATCTGGTGATTTGACAGTAAATGGTGAAACATCATTCATTTCATCTTCAGTATTACAAATTGGTGATAATATTATAGAACTAAATGGTTCTGCTGGAGCAAATGGTGGTATTTATGTAAGAGATGCAGTAGGAACAACAAATAGTGGTTCATTACTTTGGGATACTTCCAATGACTTTTGGAAAGCAGGAGCAAAAGATTCAGAAAACGAAATTTTAACAGTTGGTAATGTAGATTCAGATATAAAAACATTTTCTTTACCAGCAAACACAACAATATCAGCATTTGGTAAATCACTTATTGATGATGCAGCAGCATCAAACGCAAGAACAACATTAGGTGTTGATGCAGCAGGTACAGATAACTCAACTGATGTAACATTAGATGATTCATCATATAACTATTTATCTTTATCAGGTCAAGAAATTACACTTGGTCAAATAGATATATCAGATGATACAAATCTTGCAGTATCTGATACAAGTGAAGTTAATATGATTCTTAGTGGAGACACTATCTCTGCTGAATTAATAGGTGGAGTAGTTTCTGGTTCATCACAAATAACAAATATAGCAAATTCACAACTAGCAGGTTCAATAGCAAATTCTAAATTAGCAAATTCAAGTATTAGTATTGGTGGTATTAGTTTCTCATTAGGTGATACTGATGCAACACCAGCATTTGATTTACAAGATGCAACTGGTTACGCAACTTCTAATTTAACTGGTACTATTACAAACGCTCAGTTGGCTGGTTCAATTGCAAATGGTAAATTATCAAATAGTGCTATTACTATAAGTGGAACATCTGTTTCTTTAGGTGGTAGTATTAGTGACCAAACTTTATTTGGTGGAACTGGTGTTGTAAGTGGTTCATCTCAAATTGATGTTACTTCTACAACAAACTATGTAGCACCAGCAATTAAAGATAATTCTGGTACACCAGCTTTAGTTTCTGGTATTACAGCAGCGGAAGTAAGAAGTACGATAGGAGTAGA
>Ga0163110_10001021_pt1 | contig 13914 bp, 14 predicted proteins | sample CRUFie1St17metaG_FD_108703 | JGI IMG/M metagenome (GOLD analysis project Ga0163110, IMG submission 108703) | Marine microbial communities from the Costa Rica Dome - CRUD Field 142mm St17 metaG | ecosystem: Environmental > Aquatic > Marine > Oceanic > Photic zone | place: Costa Rica: the Eastern...
AGGTGCACCGCTTAGGGATCTACTTCTTGGATTAGTTCACGACCCGGTTGGAACTGCAAGTCTTGGCCCGGAATTAGGTGGAGCAAATCGAAGGCCTGCGAGTAGACCTGAAGGACTCAATGAATCACAAAAGGTAGCCTGTGAAGCCGCAATATCCCAGCGACTGACCTTAATTCAAGGGCCTCCTGGAACAGGAAAAACCCACACGGCAGTGCGGATATTACAAGCTTGGTCAAGTCAAAACGCGGGGACCATCCTAGCCGTAGCTGACTCAAATGTAGCCGTAGACAATCTGCTGGAGGGGTTACTAGGTCTAGGTGTAAGTGCTGTTAGACTTGGTCAGCCAGTCAAGGTTAGAGAATCATTGCGAGAAGCTACTGTCGATGCACAGATGGAAAGTCATCCACTTCGTCGTGACCTTGAGGAGCATTTGGAATTGAATGAAAAATTAGCACGGCGGATTTCAGGGATGAAAGGAAAGGAGAAAGGTTTGGCTCACCGAGATTTGAATCGTGGTTGGAAAGAGGTTAGACGTATTGAGCGACAAATCCGTGATGATATTTTGGATCGGGCTCAAGTCCTCTGTTGCACTTGTATCGGTGTAGGGCACCAACTACTAGATGGTAGAAGATTTAGTCGTGTTTTGCTCGATGAGGCGACTCAGGCAACAGAGCCCGCTAGCCTTGTTCCTCTTGTTCGAGGTGCAAGGCAAATCGTCTTGGTTGGAGACCATCGACAATTACCTCCAACAGTAATCAGCCGGAGGGCGGAAAACGGTGGCCTGCGGCGCTCTTTATTCGAAAGATTGGTGGCTATGGGGGTCAAGCCAATGTTACTTGATACACAATATAGAATGCATCCTGCAATCTCTGATTTCCCTAACCGCACCTTCTACGAGGGACGGTTAGTCGATGGCATCACAACAGCCGACAGACCTAATCCTGCAGGGCTAGTTTGGAATGATTGGGAAGTTCCAATCGCATTTCTGCCGGTTAATGGAGATGAGTTACTATCACCTGATGGGGCTTCAAAAGAAAATCCTGCAGAAGCGGGTTGGGTTGCAAAAATACTGGAAAATCTGTTACAGGCAGGCGATTTGGAAGAGGCGGATATTGGAATAATTACGCCTTATGCTGGTCAAGTTAGAGCAATTCGTGATTCCCTGCCTGAAAGAAATGATTCTGTTGAGGTTCACACCGTTGATGGTTATCAAGGCAGGGAAAAGGAGGTGATAATCTTCTCCTGTGTACGCTCAAATTCGGATGGAATAGTAGGGTTTCTTTCGGATGAACGGCGTCTAAACGTCGCTTTGACAAGAGCAAAACGTGGATTAATAATAATTGGAGACCCGGATACACTTCGAAATGATGAGACCTGGGCTTCATGGTTGGATTACATTCGTGGACGTAACCTTGAGGCGTGGCATATTCTCGGAATGGGTTGAGGATTAGCATGGGTGACCACGATTCGCCAATCTCCCTAGAAGGGGGAGGGACGCTCGCAAAGCAAATTGTAACGGCTGAGGAAGGCGGTCATTGGCCTGTTCCCGAAGGCACGATTCTAGCCTCTGGAGTTCGCAGAACCGCTGCATTGAGCGTCGATGTAGTCATTGTCACAACCATATTGATGGTAGCAACCCGTTGGCAAATCATGAATGCTTGGAACCTCACACTTTGGGCTTCCTCGTCGTTCCACCACGCCCTCGCAATGGTCGCCATTCTCCTTGTCAGCCACTGGCTTTACTGGCGCTGGACTGGACTTAGGTATTCTCGCTCATTAGGTCAGAGAATGTTGGGTATCGCCGTACTTGCTGAAGACGGTTCCGCGATGACTAGCCAGATGTGGGATCAACGCGCTAGGAGGAAGTTGATTTTTCTTATTCCAATACTAAACATAATCCAAGGAGTTCGGGAATTAGCGAGGATTTCCCAAAGACACACTCACCAATCCAATATTGACTTACATGTAGGCTCTATAGTCGCACATGCAGATTCTTTGCCTCCTGCAAATCGGAAACACATCAAGTGAGGAGGGTAGAATTTTGGCTGAAGACTCAGACATTTTTTCTCCTGAGGCTCTATCATTAGTTGCTTCTGGAGGTTGTATAGTCTACCCAACCTCAACCCAACCTGCTCTTGGTTGCCTGCCAATAAGTACCGCCTTGGATAGTTTGTATGCAATCAAAAACAGACCTTCGCACATGCCGGTTAGTATTGGAGTGGCCGATTTAGAACAGGCATCCAACTTGGTCGAGTTAACCGATGACATTCCTGACCTATTAGCATCATTTCCAGAGGGATCTCTAACCTTAGTGCTTCCAGCAAAGGAGGCTCTTGATAGTAGGGTAGGTGGAGAAAAAATCGCCATCAGAGTAGTCGCAAATCCTGTCGCAAAAGCGCTACTGCGAGCTACTGGACCCCTCACAGCAACCTCTGCAAACATTAGTGGTACCGAGCCGGAATCCAATTGTCCTGATGCAGTTGATATTTTACAAAAAGCGGGTCATAAAGTCGGTTTAGTGGAGGGAGATACTCCCGGAGGCTTACCCAGTACTTTGATAGCGTGGTATTCGGTCTGTGATGTATCCGATTGCGCGAGCATAGAGGTGCTGAGAGAAGGAATAGTTCCTGCAGATGAGGTATTGTTATGGTGGAAGAGTCAGATCTCAAACAGTGGCGAGACGCTGGGCACGTAGCTCGACGGACCCTTGAAGGAATCAAAGGAGAGATAGTCGCAGGTAAGGCTTGGGACGAAGTAATTGATTCGGCTGAGAGGTTTATTCGAAGGCATGGAGGAACTCCTGCATTCCCTGTGACTATTTCTGTCAATGATATTGCCGCCCATTACACAAGTGACCATCGACTAACCGCTCCTGATGGTTGGGAAGGTGACATGGTTTTCCAGAAAGGAGACCTAGTGAAACTCGATGTCGGAGTCCATGTTGGCGGGGCAATTGCGGACAATGCTATGACCATCGAAGTTGGCAATGGAGGTAAGCATACAGAGCAGATTAAAGCAGCAAAGGAAGCAAGGGATGCTTCGATTGAGAAGATGCACCCCGGCACTCCATGGTACGAGATCGGTGCTGCTGCTGAACAGATTCACAAAGATGCAGGCTTCGAGCCTATTCGTAACCTATGCGGACATGAATTGACCCGTTGGAATTTACATGCTGGGACATCGATTCCAGCTCATGCCTGCGGTGCTGATAATCCAGGATTCAAGGGTGGTGTGGAATTAGGTTCGATATATGCAGTTGAACCATTTAACACAACAGGAAAATCAGGGATAGTTGAGAATATTCCTCCAAGCAATTCCAGTAATATCTACAGGGTAACTGGAAACATAACAATACGTAAGGCAATGGCAAAAAACAAACTCAAACCAATCGGTGCAACAATGGCGAGGTATATCGAAGAACGCTACCATACCCTTCCATTTGCAGAACGATGGGCTTATCCTCTACTAGAGAAGCCATTCCCGGGGGAGGAAGAAGAAATTCTTCGTAAGAAATGGAATGCTTTGGTGAAGAAATTGATTTCAATAAGATTCCTTGAAACATATTCTGCTCTACGTTGCGAAAATCGTGGCTTTGTAGGTCAATATGAGCATACGGTTTGGATAACTGAAGGAGGGCCTGAGGTCCTTACTGTAGAATGAATTTGTTAAATTTCTAGAAAAAACATCCAATCGAAATGATTTGATTTTTCTGATAAATTGTCCCTTATTATGGCATTCTTTGCTCTATGAGGCTTATTTCGCATAACGATTATCTATCGTCTGGGCTGAGGACTTTTCGTACGGGGCCGTTGAGGTTCTCGCTGAGTGCATCCCATCCCCTCGCTTGTGTCTCTCGCCCTGTACACTTTTTCGAGGTACGCGGAGGCCTTGGATTAATTTTCAAGGAAATTATTTTTCGATAATTCATTTGTTTCTTCTGCTGCACCAAATAATGTCACAGCAATGATTGCAGAGAAAATTAGTATCATTCCTGCGGATTGTTGTAATGACGGTGATTCATTGAGTATAAGCACACCCCAAACGATGGTCAGTACCGGCTGTATTAGTACTGCGAAGGAAGTATGGGCGGCGGGTAGTCTAGGAAGAGCGTAGGTAATTGCAATCCAACCGATTACTTGGCAAGATATGGCTAATAATAGCAACCAGCCATGATTAGGCCAAGTGATTGAATGTTCGATAGCTTCGATTCCTAAATAGGTTGGAGGTATAGTGCCTAAGATTAGAATCCCGAGAGTTGCTCCTGCGGTTGCATCGAATTGGGCGTTTACAGCTGGACCACCTATTCTATTCGATTGGCGATAAGCGATCAAGAAGGAGGAATAGAATACTGCGGCGACCATGCCTCCAATCACTCCCTTTACCGGATCATCGCCGAAGGGATTGTCGTCCCATATTCCAGAAATCAACAGTAATCCAATCATCACCATTGGTAATGAGAGAAGAATAAACCGATTTGGTCGTTCACCAAATAACCACCAACTAACCAATGTGACAATAATTACCTGAGAGTTACCAATCATTGTCGCAATCCCACTGCCAATGTAGTCTATTGCACTGTGATAACCTGCGAAATCGATTGCGAGTAGAATGCCCGCCCCAAAGGCAAGCCAGCGTGAATTAGAATCCCGAGGATCTTCCTTTTTCGAAATGAAAACTAATAATCCCAAGATAGGAAGAGCGTATAACATCCGATAGAATGCTCCAGTCAATGCTGTTGTATCTGAGCGGATATACAGAAGAGGAGCGAAGGATATCACCGTCGCTCCTGCGAGTGCGATTATCATAGTGCGACGGTCTTCAGCCGTCGCCATCCAATCGCCTCACTCGGAATTTGCATCGCCGTCGGCAATCATTTGTTGAAGCTCGCCGGATTGGAACATTTCGAGTGCGATATCAGAGCCGCCAATGAGTTCTCCGTGAATGTATACTTGGGGCATTGTTGGGAAGTCGGCCCAAGTGCAGATGGACGGAATGGCCCTTGGATCAGCGAGCACATTTACGCTTGCGAAAGGTTCCCCGAGTTGATTCAAAACTGTCGCAGCTCTATTGCTAAATCCACATTGTGGTTGTTCTGGTGTTCCCTTCATGAAGAGAACAATTCGGTGTTCATTTACTAGGGCATTTAGTTCGTCTGGGGTCCAATTGAAACTCATTCTATCACTCCTGGTCTGGTCGGCGTATGTGTACTCCAAAAAATTGCATCTCTTTCTCACCATGCGGATCAAACGAGGTGTCTCCGGCCTGCTCAGCTTGAGCCGGCGTCATACATTTGAGATCTAATGCATGAACTGTGTTCCGAGCAATAAATTGCTTGAAGTGGCTCAAGATGGGTCTTTGCCTTTGTAATGGTCGAATTCCTTCATAGCTTTCTGAGATAACTCGTACATGAAAATGGTCTCCACTTCCATGCAGGTCGTTAACCTCAACCGTAGCTCCTGGAACTACTTTCAGGACTTCTTCGACTACCCACTGCTCCGTAACCATCGTTAACCTGCTCAGGCTGCTGTGATTTGAATGCTCGCGCGTGATTGGCTATTAAATTCCCAGCGCAGAATTGATTTCTGCGAAATTATCTGCGATACTAGCTTTGTCATTAATGAGGCCGCTTCCAACGACTGCTACATCGATACCCCATTCAGAAACCATAGCTGAGTTGTGATGCTTAATTCCTCCATCAATCATCAATTTAGTTGCTCTTCCTCCATTCCTTATCTGCTCGTCAATAGCGGCTCGGAATTCTCTAACTTTCCCTTCTACTTCAGGCATGAATGATTGACCTCCTTTACCCGGTACAACCGACATAACCAGTACTAGATCAAGGTCGGCAAGATATGGTAAAATTGAGTCACTAGGTGTATCAGGATTGAGTACTAGACCTGCTTGACAGTCGGCTGAATGAAGATCAGAGATTAATCCTCGTGGGTCGTCAATTGCCTCAATATGGGCGATGACCAAGTCAACACCGGCATCGACATACTGAGTCCAAGTCTCTTCTGCGTTATTTACCATCAGGTGACAATCAATGAAGACCTCGGGGCCTAACCTATCTCTTACTGAACGAATCAACGCAGGTCCGAAAGTGATGGTCTTGTTGACTACCCAATTGCCGTCCATTACGTCCATGTGAATCCAATTTATTCCTGCATCTACGGCTTCTTCTAAAGTGTCTCCAAGACGTGAAAAATCCGCTGTTAGTATGCTTGGAGTGATTTCCATAATACTCCCCTCGTTACTCGCGAAGGTAAGGGGGTTCTCAACAGTTCTCACTCATATTGTGATACTAGCATTGATAAAACCGCTTTCCTGTGGGATGCCGGGGCGATATTGTGGGAAGGCTGATTGAGGCAAGTGATGGTGATTTTGACGCGGTAACTCAGAGTGATGAATGGGTGTTAGTTGACTTCTGGGCGCCTTGGTGTGGGCCTTGCAAGATGATTGCGCCAGTTCTCGAGCAACTTTCTGGCGAGCGGGAGATGACAATCGCGAAAGTAAATACTGACATCAACCCTCTATCATCCGGAAAATTTGGCATTCGAGGAATCCCTGCTCTTCTTCTATTCCATAACGGGCAGCTAATTGATCAACAAGCTGGAGCAATGCCGAAGCCTATGTTTGATCAATGGTTAGATCGTCACATGGCATAATCAAACTGATTGCCTGAGTTTTCTAGCCCTTTCTTCAAGTGGTTCACCTACTTCTCTTAGAAGTCGAGAACGTAGGGCCTCGTGTAGCCACATTCCACTTTCTAATTCCAACATTAAGCCTCGAGAAACCAAGGCCTCAGGAGGTTTTCCACTGTAGTTTGCGGCCTTGGCTAATTTCTCCCAAGGAATCGGTGTATCGGCTACGGCTAGTAGAGCTAGTAGATCTCTATGGTCTTCCGGCAGAACATCGAGTATTTCCTCATCAAGAAATCTTAACCAATCTTCATGCAGTGTTTGACCATACAACTCCAAAAGTTCGACCGCTAATGGATGACCACCAGTGGCTCTATGGATTTCTTCAACTGGCGTTTGTGATGGAAGATTAAGTGAGGTAATCCAGTCTTTGATTTCTTCAACTGTTAGGCCTGTTAACCTAAGCTCAACAACTCTGCCTCTAGTATGGACATCTCGACGATCATAGAATGACAAATTCGTTCTTGAAACTAATAGTAATCGCAACTTAGTTGCTTCTGCGATCTGTAGTAAAACACCGAATAATTGGTTTCCCTCAGAATTTAGGTTGTGCACATCATCTAAAATCACCAAGAATTCATTCTCTTCCACTCCTCTTCTACCCTCTTCGTCAACAAGATGAGCAATTAATCGTCGACGATACTGGTCAAGATTAAGCGGCACTCCTGGCTTCAGTGGAAGAGATTGTAATACCTCGTAGGGATCTTGTCCCTCTGTTTCTGAAGTAATCTTTAGCCTGTGAAGAAGACTTGTTGCTATGCCTAAACTGCTATCCCAAGGCTGGCATGGATAATACATTACATCCAAATCTGGATTATTATCAATCGCGCGCTGTAACCAATGGCTGGTTAGGGTGGTTTTTCCACATCCTGCAATTCCGGAAATTACCGCCATTGGTGATTCTCCTAGGTACCACTGTTCTAGAGCCGATACCTCGTTTTCTCTTCCATGGACTTTACGAGTTTCTGGAGGCCGGGTATGATAGGTAGAGTGGGCCCCTGATAGCAACTTGAGTGAACCTGGGGGCTGAGAATCTTCAGAATTAGAGTGAACTATTGCTCCGAATCTGATATCTCCAAAATTGAGTACACCTTCGTGCTGCGCATGCATCAAGACCTGAAGTAAAGTAAGACCAGTTTCTAAACGAGACCCTGCCTCATCGGCTCTAATCTCCAAGAGATTACCGCTTCGTTCCCTCAGCAAAACTTTGGTGGATCGTAATTCGGGTAATCTCAGTTGGATCTGTTCTCTACCCTCTTGTGTTAATTGCCATGTCTTCTGTCTTCGTTCATCTCCACGGACTACTCTGGTGTGTTCACTAACCATTCCATCAATCGCCAGATCTCGCATTGTTCGGGAAACGTTCGGAGGATGAAGTGCACATACTTCTGCTATACCTGGTCTAGTCACTTCTCGGCTTACCAAATAGTGATCGGCCTGATTGTCGTGCTCCCACAGATGTAGCAAAATGCGGTCAGCAACGGCGATGTTGACCCTACTCGAGGGGCCTTCCATCGAATTACTCCTCCACAGAACATTGAGGATATGGCTCAGTCATCATCGGGGGCATGAATAAATCCTCACAGCCCCGATCAACAGTTGAGAGTGAAAGAATACTGGTCGCCCCAACTCCAACAGTTACCGATTGCATGGAGACTGGACTAGGTATGTAGTCCTCACCCGTTTGAGTGATAATCAGATGAATTCCATCACCTGCTGGAATCAATACATCCATTCCAAAGAATTCCATCTTCGCATTAACAGTTTCACCCGGACCAAGCACCTCTCCATCCTTACCACCAGCATGGAACCTAAGGTCCATTACTGCGTGGCCGAGATGAATATCATTACTCGCTTGCACCATCTCTACGAATAGATGTCCGCTTGTGGAGAAAGCAGAAACTGTAGCGTCAACATGGAATGTAGGTGTACCTACAATTCTGGTATTTTCGTCAAAGAAAGGACATTCTATTCGCATGAAAGAACTACTTGAAATCGTTTCTCCTCCACCAATAATTGTACATTCATCCATTCCAAATCGAATCCAATCTTGATCAATAGGAGGATATGTTTCCTCAACTCTCCAACCCCCCAGATTATCTTGAACTTCAGCAATCAATCGTGGCTGAGGGCCTTCATCCAGTAGGTAGTAGTCGAACCATTCCAATAAGTCATCTGCCCAATCCCATCTTAGTGTGAATGGAAATGCCTCAGCGCCGCGGCCACTAGAAAGGGCTTGATGGCCGCTGATACGGTCTGGATAATCATGGCCCCATTGGCCGTACAGTCCTTTGACTTCGAATCCAGCATCTTGCATTATTCGATGCACTGGAAAAGCCATATGAGGATCGACATTCCAATCTTGTAGCCCGTGAATTATGTACACCGAACCGTTGTAATTTTGGATTGCTCGGTCTAGGAAACTTCGTTCTTCCCAATAATCAGAACCCATCCAAGCAAGATTATCTCCCGTTAGGTATGCAGCAGGTCCAGCATAGTAGCCTTCTACATAGCCTTCGCAGGCATTCTCAATATCTCCTGAATCTCCGTCTAGCCCGAAGCTGCCATAAACTCCGTTGTGCATAATTGCTCCTCTAGCTTCCATGCTTCCATTTCGCCACATCAAATCCTGAACTCCGATTAGACCAGACATTGGAACGATTGTTTTGAGATACTCAGAACCCATTGCCGCTGCTTCCCAAGGAGTAGAACCATCATAGGATTTGCCAATGATACCAACCGCTCCATTGGAAAATGGTGCGCTTCCAAGATATTCAACAGCAGCGTGAATTCCTTCTTGTTCATCTAACCCCATAAGGTCCATACAGTGATTCGAATTACCTGTTCCAAACACACTGACCTGTGCCACACCATATCCATGAGGGACAAAATTCTCGATTAGGAATCGGCCCAATCTATCTGCTGGAGTCAGAGCATCTACATCACCATCATCGTAGTATGGCCCTATCTCTGCGATTACTGGTACCTTGCATTCTTCAGAAAGTTCGGTCGCATCGTAATCACAGCCATCAATGACAGGTAGCCACAGTCCAAGATGCACTTCGGCACCACCGGTTACACCAGCACCTCCATCTGAGGCAGTTATTGCAGGAACTGAAACGTAGATCGACCTAACTTCATCGATACCATAACTGCCATTCCAAGAAACTCGGCTGAAAACATCTGTATTCTCATAATACAATTTTTCTCTATTTTCGACACCAGGTAGCCAATGCTCCTTACTCTCGGAGTCGCTTGAGATTATACTGCCACCGAAACAACCGGAAACCATCGGTGCTGTGAATAACAGCGCCAAAAGGAGACTGGTAGTGGTGCGAGACACGCGCTACGCGCGTGCTCAACTACTCAAGAGAGTTCTGATGATTGGTGCTAGAAATTGTAGGCAGAAATCTAGATTTTTCAAATTGAATCTGGATTACCGAAGGGTTTGATGAGGAAGGCCGGCACGGCCTACCCATGGATGCATACGATGAATTGCTCGGGAGACTGAAGGACATCGACCTGATCGGTCAAATTGGAGGCTTAATCGGTTGGGATCAAGAAGTTCTGATGCCACCCAAAGCTGCCTCATTGAGGGCCGAACAACTGGCTTGGATTTCTAAGACTGGTCATCAGAAGTTGACTGACCCAAGAGTCGGTGAGTTGTTGACCAAATTGGAGTCAAGAGATGGTCTCAATGATGTGCAATCGGCCAATATCCGTTTGGCAAGAGAGTCCTACGACAAGGCCACCAAGCTCCCCACTGAGTTTGTCGAAGAGATGGCTAAGCATCGCTCGAGAGCTCAGATTTCCTGGACCGAGGCACGTGCCAAGGATGATTTCTCAATTTTCAGAGATGATTTGGAGAAGGCCATAGACATTGCAAGACGGAAGGCCGACTATCTGGGCTATGATGAGTTGCGCTATGATGCTCTGCTGGATCAGTACGAAACGGGCCTTAGTGTGGCCAGAGTAGATCCTCTGTTCGCAGGTCTACGAGAAAACGTTGCTCCGCTGATTAAGGAAGTCAATGAGAAGGGGGTGCGACCAGATATGTCCTGGGTTGAGAACAATACATGGGAGCAATCTGGTCAAGAATCCCTCAGTCAGGCAATTTCTGAGGCGATTGGATTCGACTTCTCCGCCGGTAGACGAGACGCTTCGACACACCCATTCTGCGGCGGAGCCAACCCTGATGATGTTCGATGGACTACTCGATACAACGAGACGGACCCATTCGGCTCACTATACGGGTCCATGCACGAGACAGGACATGGAACCTACGAACAGGGAAGGAGGCGCGATTTGGACTTCCAACCTGCAGGCGAAGCAAATGGCCTGGGTGTCCACGAGAGTCAGAGTAGGTTGTGGGAGAATCAAGTCGGTCGCTCACGCGAGTTCTGTGAGTGGGCGCTACCACTGTGGCAGAAGTCTTTCCCAGAAAATATGGCAGGAGTTACTGCCGAGCAGTTATGGCAGGCAGTAAATCTCGTCGAGCCGAGTTTAATTCGAGTCGAGGCCGATGAGGCTACCTACAATGTTCATATTATGATTCGATACGAGCTCGAGAAGAGGCTCATCGCTGGAGATATCGAGGTCGATGATCTACCGGATGCTTGGGATGACATGTACGAGGAGTTCCTCGGAATAAGAGCCTCTAACCGATCCCTCGGTGTTCTGCAGGACATCCACTGGTCTATGGGTGCCTTCGGCTACTTCCCGACCTACACACTGGGTAACCTGTACGCTGCGCAATTGCTGGCGGCCGCACGCAAGGACTTACCAGACCACGATGAACAGATGAGGAGTGGTGAATTTTATCCCTTACTGGCTTGGATGCGTGAGCATGTTCACCAAAGAGGAAGTATCCTCGAGCCGGCAGACCTGATAGAGGAAGCCACTGGCTCGCCTCCGTCTCCAGATGCTTTCGTAGAATACCTTAGAGACAAGGTCGAGCGTCTGTATGGTGTGACCGCATAGACACAAAACCTCGATAATTAGGGCCTGAGTAGCGACCATATGTCCGAGCTTTCGCTAGAGGCAATGTCATCCTATGTTCGGGACCTTTCGAGTGCCTGCTCTGCTGTTATCCTCACAAAGGATTTCCTAGTTGCAGGCTCACACGATGGGTTACTAATTTGTTGGGATGCTGCTGAGGGAATTGAGCGTTGGAGAGTTTCAATCGACGGTCCTATTTCAGATATCTGCTTTGATTCAGATAAATTGTATGTTACAGCCTCTGCCTCACTTTATGCGATCGATAATCAAGGAGGTTCAATTGTTTGGAGCAATAAATTGGAGGGAGCCAGTGATTACGTAATTGTAGTAGATGGAAGTGTTTGGGCAACCTCTTCAATTTACGAATTAGAGGTTGCGGATTTCATAGAATCAAGCATTTGGAGGTTTGATTATTCTGGTAATGAACTAGATCGTTGGGCAATTTCGGAAAGACCATGGCATCTCGCCTCAGATGGTGATGGAGGAATTTTGCTAGGATTGGGAAGACCTAGGTGTGGTTACCTTAGGGTTAGGCCTGGAGTGGACTTACAACACATCCCACTTTCTATTGAGAGCCCAATTACCTGCGGTGCTGGGGACATCGAAAATGTTCTCTTTGGACATTCAAATGGGGGAGTTAGTTCTATACTTTCGAAGATTAGTGAACATGAACACGAATCTCTGGTTACTGCAATTGCTGTAGGTAAAAATGGATGGATTTCAGGTCATGATGATGGTAAGGTGAGTATGGAAAGTAATGCTAGCTATCTTCCGGGGTCTATCGATAGTGTGGGAATTTTAGAAACGATAGGTTGGGCTTCTTCGTATAATGACAGCAGAGTAAACGTGATGATTCTCTCAGATGAAAAGAAGACTCTGACACATGACTCTAGAATACGTCAAATGCATTCTTTGGGGAATTACCTTGCATTAGGAGATGATAAGGGTAGAATATTCATGATCGAATTAGAAGTGATGCAAAGAAGATTAAATTCCAGTCACCCGGCAGTAGCAGATGACTCAAAAAAATCAGACCTTAGAGCAAAGTTAAGGATGTTAAGAAATCGATAATTAGAGGTCAGGAGTGCAGTGGAAATTAACACTCCTAGACCCCTATTTCCGGTCCACAGTACCTCATTTAGCGAAAGGTTTATTGACTCCCGACGTTCAGACCAAAGATGCCGCTCTGGGAGAGTGGTGTGGTGTGCGCTTCGGCAAACACCGCGGGCCACAGAACCGAACCCCGAACTCGGGGTGGTAGAACCGGAAACCGCAAGGAGACCGGGGATGATCGAACTTGGCACTTGGGCCAGGGGAGATACGGTCGAACTGAGGTGGAGAAAACTAGACGAAAGGAAGGGGAAGAAAGCCACAGGGAAAGTTGGGGAAAACACAACCGCACTGCTTAGGCAGGGAAAACGCATACCGTGCCGACTAACCAGACCGTGAGTGCATACGCAAAGAGCGAGAGAACCAGAGATGGGAAAAGCTTGAGGCGAATCTGTGGGGAACGAAGGAGGACGAAAACCGGACGCAAGGAAGGGGAAAAGAAACCTAAGGGAAACACAGCGGGAACAAGAGCGCGGAGACGCGTGGAGGACCGGCACTCATTCCAAAGAACAAACCGGTGAGAGCCGGGAAGGGAAATGGAAACGCAGAAACGGGGAGCGATCCTCGAAGAAGCGGGAAACGACGAAAAGGCTCCTCGGAGCAATGTAGTCATCTACCCGGGAAAAAAAGGGCGTAAGCCCGGATGGAACCGGACCCTGCGGAGATAGCAGGGGGGGATGCTCCCCCATGTGCAGAACCCCCTGCTGCTCCCACCTTGTACCAATGTACGGCTGGGCCCTGTCAAACCTAATTATCAATCATTGCGGAGTCTTTCTCCCTTCAATGTATGAATTTCATAGTCGAGTGATAATCCAGTTCGACTACTCTTTAGGCCCAATCATCTCTCTAGGTTTCACCCATTGGTCGAATTGATCGTTTGTAACCAGGCCAAGTTCAAGCGCAGACTCTCTAAGTGTAGAACCGCTTGAGTGTGCATGTTTAGCAATCTTTGCTGCGCCATCGTACCCAATGTGATTATTTAGAGCGGTGACCAGCATCAAACTATTTTCAAGATGGGATGCAATAACTCCTTCATTGGCCTCAAGTCCATCGACACATTTCTCGGTAAAGGCCCTGCAAGTATCTGCAAGTAATCTGGTACTGTGTA
>Ga0163110_10001022_pt1 | contig 13910 bp, 12 predicted proteins | sample CRUFie1St17metaG_FD_108703 | JGI IMG/M metagenome (GOLD analysis project Ga0163110, IMG submission 108703) | Marine microbial communities from the Costa Rica Dome - CRUD Field 142mm St17 metaG | ecosystem: Environmental > Aquatic > Marine > Oceanic > Photic zone | place: Costa Rica: the Eastern...
GTTCGGGTCGATGTCAATTATTGGAATTCCATTAATCGGTGGATTCTGGTCAAAGGAAATTATCGTCGGAAAGACATGGTATGCTTACTTTAACGGAGCAGACGCATTGCTTGGACCGGCTATACTAATTCTAGCAACTGCAGGTATGACCGGCTTCTACATGTCACGAATGTGGTTCATGACCTTCGCGGGCGAGCCAAAGAATGAACTCGTAGATCACGTCCATGAAGAGACTCCTTGGATCAAGACACCTCTTGTAATTCTTTCAATAATTACCGCCCTAGGTGGGTTTGGACTTGCCCTCTATGGGATGGTAGATTGGCTATCAGGAGAGGCTGACCACCTATCTATTCACAAGGACACATTCGTCGATCAGGTGATTTACGAATTAGAGCACGCATTCCTACCTGAGGACGAACAAGTCAGAATGATTGGCTGGACCACTATCCTGCTTTCATTCATCGTTGGTCCAATTTTTGCCGCCCGAGTATACGGTGGTTCACTCAAGGAAGGCGAGAAAGCAACACCAATAGTTCACTGGCTAACCAGCCTATCTGGCAAGTTTGGTAGCCAGAATGTCGATGAATTAGCAAACTCACAATTTGCCGAGGCACTACAGAACCGTCTGTATTTCGATGACCTATACGAGTGGGTTCTAGGAAAGACCATCCTTCCATTCTCGGCTTTCGCCGCTTGGTTCGATGCCAATGTAATTGATGGAGTAGTCAAGCAGATCGAATCCAATTCTGTTTTCGGTTCCGTACAAATTCGCAGAGTAACAACGGGTAGTGCCCGCGACTACATTCTGATGGCTGCTGTAGGCGCATTGTGCATATTCGCTCTAATTTGGGGGGTGAGCGCTTGATTCAGTCAGATCCTTTAACATTCATCACCCTAACACCACTTGCTGTCGGTTTAGCCCTGTTGATTCTACCATATCTCGCTCCTGCAAGTATGGCGGATTTCACTCGAAAGATATCACGCTCACTTTCGATGGGAGTAGCTCTGGCAATCTTCGCCATAACAACCGCGCTATTCCTCGGTCAAATTGGTAATATCGATTGGCTAAGTATCACACAAGGTCATTATGTTTTCGAAAATGAACCAGTAGTTCTTCTGGATAGTATAGGAGTAAGATGGGTAGTCGGGGTTGACGCCTTGTCGTTCCCAATGGTATGGCTTACTGCTTTGTTAATCCCTATCTCCATGTTAGTTGAGTGGGACGCAAAGAAAGGACATCTTTTCCACCCGCTAATACTAATCATGGAGGGTGCACTGATTGGTGTATTCGTCGTACTCGACTTATTCGTATTCTACGTCTTCTGGGAATTGACTCTGATTCCTATGTTCTTCCTGATTTTGGTTTGGGGCGGAGACGACCGAAGATATGCTTCGATGAAATTCTTCATCTACACTTTCACAGCAAGTGTTCTGATGCTAATTGGTATTCTTGTGATGTACTTCAACACAGGAGATGCAAACCTCGATGGAAGCCTCACAGACCACCACTTTGACTTGGTATCAATGACGGTTCAGGCCTCTGGAAATGGTTTGATTGCAGGAGAAGGTTTGCGCCACTTTGTTTGGCTCCTATTGCTGATTGGATTTGCCACAAAGATGCCGAGCGTCCCTGTCCACACTTGGTTACCAGACGCTCACGTTCAGGCACCAACAGCCGGCTCAATGCTGTTGGCTGGTGTCATGCTGAAGATGGGTGCATACGGATTCCTCAGAATTGCTGTAACCATCTTCCCAGAATCAACCGTATTCTTCACTCCATTGTTGATTATACTAGGAATGGCGAGCCTAGTGTACGGAGCCATAGTATGTATGGGTCAGACAAATCTCAAGCGAATGGTTGCTTATTCATCCGTATCTCACATGGGATTGATTTTCCTTGGAATAGCAACCATGCAACCACTGGGAATCGCCGGTGCACTATTCATGATGTTTGCACACGGAATCATCAGCCCACTTCTCTTCGCCGTAGCTGGAGCCTTCAAGCACCACTACCACACTCTTGAGATTGGTTCGATGCGTGGAATCGCTCACCACTCTCCATGGTTAGCGGGGCACATGATGCTAGGTTGGATGGCGAGCCTTGGGCTTCCCTTATTGGCTGGATTCGTTGCTGAAATTGCAGTAATGATAGCCTTCTGGATGACATTTGGTTGGTTAGTAATTTGGCCAGCATTGACCTTAATCATCACTGCTGTATACTACCTAACAAGTATGCAGAAGTTGATTTTCGAAGGTGGAGATCCTCACGTTGGTGTACTACCAGATACCATGCACGGAGAAGAACCTCGGGACGTTACTTGGCATGAGAATACTGGAATGTTTGTTTTGGGAGCCCTCACAGTATTGTTCGGAATCATGCCATTCATCTTCTGGGACATGATGTCAGATTGGTCTACAGAATTCATGCTAGAGACATTGGTTCAAGCCATGAATAGTCAGGGGGTTAAGCCCTGATGTTGACCACTGAAGAAATGGAAATGTTGCTACCTGAGTTAACTCTGGTTGCAGGTGTTATTCTCGCTATTTTAATCCCTAATCTAGGAGATTCAACTCTCAGGATTCCGCTTACTAGAACAAGGATTCCGATATTCATTGGAGGAACTAGATTCAAGAGTACTTCTGATCCAAGAGTTCCGGCTCGAATTGCTATATTTGCATTATTTGTGGCCTTCATCTATTCCTTTTTGAAAATAGAAGGAGATTCCGGCGAGGTTGGAGGGGTTATCGAAATCACTTCATTCACTAGAATGATGTCTTTCGTATTCTATGGCGCACTTCTCTTGTCAGCTATTGCCACAACATACAGAATGCCAGCACGAACTTCCGCAAGAGCACCTCGTGAGAATGATTCTGAATCGCTTACCGAGGCACTAATCTCAGCTCTTATGGATAACCGTCGTCAAGTGGATTTCCACATATTATTGATGATGGTTGGTCTTGGTATGGGCTTGATGGCAATGGCCTCTAATTTATTCTTCATGTTCGTTGCAATTGAGTTAGCTGGTCTAGCAGCCTATATTTTGGTTGCATTCCACAAAGAGGAGGAAGTTGGAGGCGAGGCCGGTGCCAAATACTTCATTGTCGGTTCAGTTGCTAGTGCTACAGGAATCTATGGAATGTCCTTGGTCTATCTTTGGTCTGGGGATTTGGATTTCGATGCACTTTCAACCTCCTGGGCGGCTATGGATGGACTAGATCCATTCGCCGTTATCGGTGTTGGACTAATGCTGGTTGCTTTCGGATTCAAAGTCAGTGCCGCACCTTTCCACCTCGCCGCACCTGATGCCTACGCTGGAGCCTCTTCTCCAGTGGCTGGTGTGCTGGCAACAGCTTCCAAGGCGATGGGATTCGTAGCGATATTCAGAGTACTTATTCAAGTCACAATGCCAGAAGAGGGTGAAGCACTTTGGTTTATTCTCCTAGCAATAATTGCTGTCATTACTATGACATGGGGTAACTTAGCAGCACTAACTAGCGATAATCCAAAGAGAATGTTGGCTTATTCTAGCGTAGCTCACGCAGGCTACATGCTAGCGGCAGTCGCTGCTGTGGGAAGTGGATTAGGAGATACATCGACAACCGAGTTAGTATTAGTTGCAATTGTTTTCCATCTAACAATTCTTGTTCTATTCAAATTAGGAGCCTTCTTGGTGCTGGCTATGCTTGAGACTGAAGGCCGAAGCCATCGTTTGGAAGACCTTCACGGGCTCGCTAAGCGAGACCCATTGATTGCAGGTTCGATGTTTATCTTCATGCTAGCATTGGCTGGAGTTCCACCATTGTCAGGGTTCCTTTCTAAGTTACTAATGATTAATGGTATTGTGAATATTAGCGCTGGTACAGGTAGTACATCAGCAGATGCTATTGTTCCTTGGGCAGAGTCAGTAGATCCTGTTTTCTGGCTCGCTATGGCAATTGTTCTCAACAGTGCTCTATCCCTATTCTATTACCTTCGAATCGGTCTAGTTATGTTCTTCGAGGCTCCTGAAAACGAAAAACCTCTGAGTAAGTCTCTCCACTTGCGAAATACCATTCTTGTACTTACAATATTGACTGTATTCTTCGGATTAGGTCCTGGTGCCGAATATTTGCTTGATCTGGTCAAAGACGCAGTATCTGATCTTTGATGGTACCGATTTCCGGGCCAATCAACAAGGCATGGTTTCACATAGGGGTCTCTCGACCGAAGCCTAATGGCCAGACGGGAGGAACGCGTAGATACAGAGTTGTTGGCCCAACTTGAATCCGGAACCAGCGATAAAATACGCGTTACTTTACCGAACAAAAAAATCAATGAAATGTTTGCCATAGCCGACCAAATTCTAGGTGGTCGTAAAGTCAGAGCGGTTTGCGAAGATGGTGAAAGTCGACTAGCACGAATTCCAGGAAAGATGCGAAGACGCCAATGGGTTCGTGAAGGTGATTTGGTTATTGTTCAACCCTGGGATTTCCAAGATTCAAGAGCCGATGTTAGAATGCGATACACAAAGACACAGTCGATTTACCTCTCTAGAAAGGGTGTTTTACCAGAGATAGTAGATTTATTCGGTATGACTGATGATCAAATTAACGAACAGGATGAAGACTACGAAATTGTTGACACAGGGGCGGTTGAAGAGGAATCGGACAACGAGACAAAAGAGGATTCTGAAGAATCGGTAGAAGAATCAACTCCAGAACCAAAACCTTCCAACTTTGCAGATGATGACGATGATGATATCGATTCATTCTTCGGGTGAGGATGATGGCAAATCCCGACTGGGAAGAAATCGATCCGGATGAATTAATGAAGGCAGGTAAGCAACACGACTGGATGACAGAGCCACGATTCAAGAGAATGTTCGTGGAAATTGAGGACAAGTTGCAAGGAGTTCTTGGCTCAGGCCAATATGACTGGGTTGATCGACGGGTATTCGATGCGGTCTTCGACCGTTCAACTCTGATGTCTTTGCATAAATTAATGCAGTCTGGTGAAATTGAAACCGTTGATTATCCAATCGCACGGGGAAAAGAGGCACACGTATTTCACGCAACAACAAACCAAGGGCCCGCAGCAGTGAAGATTTTTCATACAACGAATGCTGTCTTCAAGAGTCTTGCAAAATACATTGACGGGGATCCACGATTCGGTGGGCTAAAGCGTCGTCACCGAGAATTGGTGAAGATTTGGGTGAGGAAGGAATATCGAAATCTACGTCGAATGCGAAAGCATGGAATTCGGGTACCAAGACCTAGAGCTGTTCTGAACAATGTTTTGGTGATGGATTTAATTGGCGATGAAAGCGAACCTTCTCCTCGCTTGAAGGACATTACGATTGACGATCCAAAGGGAGTGTTTGACGACCTTCTGGAGATTCTTGCAGTATGTTGGCAGACCTGCGATCTTGCTCATTCCGATTTTAGTGAATACAATATTCTCTGGTATGATGGTGAACCTTGGGTAATTGATGTAGGTCAAGCAGTTGTTAGCGCACATCCATCCTCGAATGAGTTTCTAGTTCGGGATGTAACTAGGTTGGTTCAATGGATTAATCGACAAGGATATGAAGTCAATCTTGCAGATTCCTTACTCAGAGTGCTTGAAGAGCCGGTTCCAAAATATCCTCCCCTTTCAGGCGGGGATTAAAATGGCAAGGCTGGCCGCCCAACTTTGTGGAACTACTAGCCCGCATACCAAAAGATCGCATCGCGGTGCTAATTGGCAAGGGTGGCCGAACTCGCAAGATGCTTGAGAAATCTAGTGGAGCGACTTTGGAAATTGACTCCGCAACGGGTGATGTTTCGGCTATTTGGGATCAGGAAGAATTAGATCCGATTGTAAAAATGAAAATGCCCGATGTTATTCGTGCGATTGGCCGCGGATTGGCACCAAATAGAGCAGTAAAATTACTCCATGATGATGTTTTTCTGCGAATGTATGACATTCGTGAATGGGTTGGTAGACAACCCAACCAAACTCGTAGAATGAGAAGCCGTCTAATCGGAAGAAATGGTCGTATTCGTAGCCTAATTGAAGAGATGTCTAGAACTGAGATGGCGATATATGGCTCTACAGTTTTGGTGATCGGAGATGAGGATGGTCTTGCATTAGCAACCCCTGCGATTGAGAACATTCTCAATGGTTCAGAGCATGGTACTGTCTTACATGGACTTGAACAAGATCGCAAGCGTATGAGGATTCAATCTCGTAGTTTGGACTCATACAATACTGGTAATACCTCATCAGAAGACTTCGATGCATTGGTTCCCGGCTTGGCTGATGCCCGCCGTAGAAAAGAACGTAGATTCAAGTCAGCACAAGTCGATCCGGATGATGAAGAAGAGGTTGCTGAGATGCTAGAATTGGCAGATGACGAATCGATAACTTATGGCGAAGAGTGATTTCATACGCCGCCATACCTAAGCGCAGATGCTTTTTCGAAGGGTCGTGAACGTGTTAGAAGAGTGGTACGATTACGAGCGTTTGATCATACGTGCTCTCGCGGTAATCATGACTTTATTCTGTATTGGAGCCTTCTTAGGTTCAATTGATTTTGCTAATCCCTTGTCAGATTTTGTCTACAAATACTACCTTGATCCAATCATCGGAGAATCAACCGGTGATTCAGGTTACAATATGATCAATACGATGACCTATGGTGTTGTTCTGGCAATGTTTGTTGTAGCATTGTCTGGCTGGCTTCGTCACTTAGGAGTTGATGGATCTGACAGAACTCTACTCGCATTACTTCCATTTGTTCTATGGGCAGCCTTAGGAGAGGTTGTTGAAGATGCGGAAATGTTTGGCGAATTCTTCTCGGCATGGTTTGTCAGTCCTGGTGTGCATTTCCAAACTGCAACTTGGGTAATCATGTCCGGTTGGTTAGGATATAGAATTCATACTTCAGATTCTAGCGATGAGGAAAAATCAGATAAGGTAAAATCAGCATCAATAATTGTAATTTTTACTCAATTTATTATATATGCAAATTCAATTGATGGTAAAGTTGACATCGATATATCATTCATGTTGATTTTCAGTATTCTGGCTATCATGTCCCCCCATATTTTGGAATCAAGCGCTGAAAGTTTTGACAGCATTCAGCGTACTGTTTACTTTTCAGGTATCGGAGGGTGTCTAGTTCTATTCGGTGCTATCGCATCCTATTTGTCCTCAATCGACATAACTCAAATTGACAATTATCCGTACAATTTCGTTGCAGTTGTCGTAGTTATTGGATTCCCAGTAGTACTGTGCTGGTTCATGTTAGAACAAGGAAGAGAAGCCGCCTCCGAACTGGCATCTCAAGGAATAGTCGCAGGTATTCTCCCTCCGGGTATGACCGAAGATGAATATATGGCACTCGAATCAGAGCAGAAGACTCTGATTGAATCCTTACGACTGAAGGCAACAATGGCATATCCGGTAGCGTTTCTTCCAGTTGCGGGTCAGTTGATGGACGGTATCGCAACATACATTGGGATTGATTTCTTTGAATACACCGAGAAGCACATAGTATCGGAAGCTGTGGTGGAATTATTCGATACCGCGCTCACGTTTGCGATTCTAAAACTAGGAATCGGTGGTATTGTATTCTATTTCTATGCCATGGCCAACTTTGAGTATCGTCAACAGCACCTCCGACTACTTATTGGACTTGCACTAATGGTCGTTGGAATGGCTCCTGGATTGCGTAATATCGGACGATTAATGTTAGGTGTCTAATCTCGACATCTTTGATGTCGTCTCCATTGAATTCAAGGTTCGCCGGCAGTCTCAGGGGTTGATTACGATGGACAGATTGCCGACCCGAGTCGACCGTTCTAGCCAAGATTGGCAGCGTAGAAGAGAGCAAAATCTTGCCTTGGCTGCCGACCTTAAGGAGCGATTGGAAGCTGTAAAAGAGGGCGGCGGCGGAAAGTATGTCGAGAGACATCGCTCTAGAGGAAAGATGCTTCCAAGAGAGCGAATTGCCGAAATTTGTGATCCAGGAAGCCCATTCTTGGAATTGTCTAGTCTCGCGGCGAATGAACTGTATGACGGTAAAGCCCAGTCGGCCGGAATCATTACCGGAATCGGCTTAGTTCACGGTCGAGAATGCCTATTCGTTGCAAACGATGCCACCGTCAAGGGCGGTTCTTACTACCCTATGACGGTGAAGAAGCATATTCGAGCCCAAGATGTTGCTGATGCAAACAATCTGCCATGCATCTACCTTGTCGATAGCGGGGGAGCATTCTTGCCAATGCAAGATGAGGTATTCCCAGATATCGGTCACTTCGGCCGTATATTTCGAAATCAAGCCATGATGTCGGGCAAAGGAATTCCACAGGTAGCCGCAGTTCTAGGAAGTTGTACGGCAGGAGGAGCATACGTTCCAGCGATGTCTGATGAATCGATTATCGTCAAGGGTAATGGAACAATTTTCCTCGCCGGGCCACCACTGGTGAAAGCGGCGACAGGCGAGGAGGTTAGCGCCGAAGATTTGGGAGGTGCTGATGTTCACACTAGAGAATCTGGTGTGGCCGACCATTTCGCGAAAAATGAAGAGGAAGCCCTACGCATGGTTCGTAATGTCGTAGAGAATCTCAATATTGAGCCAAAGCAAAGATTGGACGTAAAGCCGGTTGAAGCACCCGCTCACGATACCGAGGACCTGATGGGAATAATCCCTACAGACAATCGTACACCATTCGACGTTCGCGAAGTAATTGCTAGAATCGTTGACGGTTCTCGCTTCCACGAGTTCAAACCGCGCTATGGAAGTACCTTGGTTTGTGGATTTGCCAGAATACACGGTTATCCTGTTGGGATAGTAGCAAACAATGGAATTCTATTTTCGGAATCATCTCTCAAAGGAGCTCACTTTGTCGAATTATGCGGTCAGCGTGGAGTGCCACTAATATTCTTGCAGAACATTACAGGATTCATGGTTGGCCGTGACGCTGAGTCAGGCGGGATTGCTAAGGATGGTGCTAAACTCGTCACCGCTGTATCTTGTGTCCCTGTTCCCAAATTTACAGTAATTATCGGAGGCTCTCATGGGGCTGGAAATTATGGAATGTGTGGCCGAGCATACGATCCACGATTCCTATTCATGTGGCCCAACGCAAGAATTTCCGTTATGGGTGGACCACAAGCTGCAGATGTTCTTACCACCGTTAAACAAGATCAACGAGCCCGAGAAGGATTGTCTCCGATGTCGGGCGAAGAATTGGAAGAATTCCGTCGACCAATTCTAGAGAAATATGAGACTGAGGGCTCGCCTTACTACTCAACCGCCCGTCTTTGGGACGATGGGGTAATCGACCCACGTGACACTAGGGATGTCTTAGGGTTGGCAATATCTGCGAGCCTTAATGCCCCATTCCCAGACAATGGATATGGCGTTTTCAGGATGTGAAATTATGCAAGCAACGAAAATGAGTGATGCAAAACCCGTAGCCGAACTTTGTAGCCTCGACATAAATGGTGCTATTGCGAGGCTAACACTACGCCGCTCGGACGTCTTCAACGCCCTGAACGTACAGTTGATTTCAGAAATGGTCGAAGCGCTAAGTTGGACCGCGCAAAGATCAGTTGGAGCGACTCAATTCCTCCACGATTCTGATGGCGCCGAATATCTGCGAGTAATTGTTCTTCGCGGAGACGGAAAGCACTTCTGCGCCGGAGCGGATATCAACATGATGCGAGATGCCGGCGCAGCAACACCAGAAGAAAATCGAGCAGATTCAGAGAGGCTTGATCGCCTATTCTATTCACTTTGGGCACATCCCTGCTTTACCATTGGTGCAGTGCAAGGTGTAGCCCTTGGAGGAGGCGCAGGACTCGTAGCCTGCGTCGACCATGCAATTGGTGAACCACGTACAAGAATCGCCCTTTCCGAAGCCAAATTAGGTATTCTTCCAGCAGTAATTGGACCCTATGTGTATCGTAAGTTAGGAAGTGCTGAGTTCCGCAGACTTTCCATGTTGGCTAGTAGAGTTGGCTCGGAAGAAGGACTACGAATTGGCTGGCTAAACGAGGTAGTTGAGTCACCCCTAGACTTCGATGAGGCTATCGGACGAGTAGTTGCAGATGTGATGACTACTGGGCCAATGGCAGTGGCTGAATCAAAGAAGTTGACCATGACCTTCGATGCTTGGCAAGGGAGTGATGAGGAACTTCGACTATGGACTCTTGACAAGACAAGCCAAATGAGAGGTTCCAGAGAAGGTCAAGAAGGCCTCTCCTCATTCCTCGAGAGAAGGAAGCCAGATTGGGCACTAGAAGAGTGAGTTGTAGAAATGATTCCGGATTGGATGTCGAGTGCTACTAGACCATTCGATACGGTCTTGGTTGCTAATCGAGGGGAGATTGCAGTTAGGGTGCTACGGGCTGCAAAAGAATCAGGACTTCGTGGAGTTGCGGTTTATTCCGACCCTGATGCAGGCTCTTTACACGTCGAAAATGCCGATCAGGCCGTGCATCTTCCAGGCACTACTCTAGCAGATACCTATCTCAATGGAAACGCAATTATCGAGGCAGCCCGCTCTACTGGTGCTCAAGCGATTCATCCGGGTTTTGGTTTTCTTTCAGAGCGGGCTGATTTTGCAAATTCCGTCAAGGCTGCGGGTCTAATTTGGATTGGACCACCTGCCAATGCAATCGAGACAATGGGCGACAAGATATCTGCTCGTCGCTGTATGATTGAATCCGGTGTTCCGGTAATTCCTGGCGAGGAGATATCTATGGGAGGTGATTCTGATCATTTAGGTGTTCTAGCTTCTGCAGCGGCTCGTGTTGGTTATCCTCTCTTGCTGAAAGCAAGTGCTGGAGGTGGAGGAAAGGGAATGCGCTCAGTACACGAGCCGAAGATGCTGCGAACAGAATACGAAGCTGCAGCCAGAGAAGCAACCGCAGCATTCGGTGACGGCACCGTATATGTCGAGAGGCTTCTGAAAGGTGCCCGTCACGTCGAAATCCAGGTTCTAGCAGATAGTCAAGGGAATTGCATTCACTTGAACGAAAGGGATTGTTCGCTACAACGTCGACACCAGAAAGTAATCGAGGAAGCCCCGAGTCCAGCGGTTACTCCTACAATTCGAGAAGCGATGGGTGAAGCGGCTGTTCAGGCGGCAAAGGCGGTCGATTACGAAGGCGCAGGGACAGTTGAGTTCCTACTTTCTGACCGAGGTGAATTCTTCTTCTTAGAAATGAATACCCGTCTTCAAGTAGAGCATCCGGTAACTGAGATGATTACTGGAATAGACATTGTACAGAAGCAATTTGAAGTTGCAGCAGGATTACCACTTGGATTGTCTCAATCCGATATAGGAATCACTGGCCATTCTATGGAAGCCCGGATTTATGCAGAAGATCCCAGCAAGGGATTCCTACCAGCAATTGGTGACCTAGCGATGTGGCGTGCACCAGCAGGCCCTGGAATTAGGGTCGACACTGGAGTTCGAGAAGGGGATGCGGTGACCGTCGACTTCGATCCGATGTTGGCCAAATTAATCGTTCAGGCACCAACAAGAACTGCAGCTGCAAGACGCTTAGATAATGCACTCTCCGACCTAAGGGCTCTTGGAGTAATAACAAACATTGGATTCCTACGTCAAATGACCACCCATCCGGATTTTATTTCTGGTGGAATAACCACTGATTATTTGGATTTAAGAGATATTTCTGATTTCGCTGAGCCTGAACCTGACCCGGCTACTTTAGTGGCGATTGCGGCCGCAGCAAATCGGTTGGGCCTTGACCGCGCAGGCTCAGGGTCATCTGAGTCCTTTGTCGATGAACATACAGGGCACAGCGGAGACCCATTCAGGACCTTGACGAGGTCATTTCCCTGAGGTGAAAAAAGATGGAGTGGAGTATAGGAGAATCGGGCGTTCGCTATAGTGCCAAATTGTCTGATTCAGAGGGAACCCTTAGCCTCGCAGGACTAACTCGAGATGGAAACGAAGCACCACATTCTGAAATTAGCATTACCCGAGATTCCCAAGGCGCTAGGCTCCTTGTCGACATAGATGGTTCCGCACATATCGCCCACGTAGCAAAGGTTGGTGATGATTGGTGGATTCACATCGATGGGCGAATCCATGTTGTTCATGGTCATGAACCAGGAAGCGCTGATTCAGCCGCAGGTGAGGGTGGTCTAACTGCCCCGATGCCCGGAACTATTCTAGAGGTACATGCAAAGGCCGGACAGAGAGTCAGAGAAGGCCAAACTCTGTTGGTTATGGAAGCGATGAAGATGGAGCATAGAATCCAAGCACCGAACGCAGGTGAAGTACTTACAGTGAATTTTGCAGAGGGCGATAGAGTCGATATGGGAGCGACTTTAGTTGAGCTTGGAGAATGAATAATCTAACTCACAGCTTGGTAAGTAATCAATATCCACATTGAAAATAATACCAAACCACTCCCAACAAAGACACGCGATCTCCAAAGAAGGCGGTTATGTGTCAATGATATGTGTGCATGCAAAACTCTTCCCAAAACATACATCCAAGCTAATGCGAAAATAAACTCCGTTAATGAATCTAGAATCATTACAGTCAAACAGGCTGTATAGAATAGAACAGGAACTTCGAATAAATTAACGAAATGCTGGTCTGCTTGTAATGCATCTCTAGGAGGTTTTTCTCCTTCAAATGTCTTGTAGTACCGCCAATTGAATCCCTTCTCTACAACTTGTTCTCTTTTCAATCTCATACTAACCCCAACTATGAAGGTCAAACACACCATAGCAAACATCGGTAATACCATCAATTCGCGCTCCATGTTATCTCGATAAGGGAATAAGATTTCAGTTAATCGACTGTTTTAAGGAATTATGACGGCATTGGATTCAATAATGGCCGTTTGTTCGCATTGATTGTGAACGAATTCGATGTTTTAATCGGCTTATGTATGGGATTGGGTCTTGCGGCAGCATCTGGCTTCCGTGTTTTCCTTCCTCCCTTCTTGCTATCTATAGCAGTAAGGGCAGATGCTGTTGAGGTAGATTTGGCAAATACATCTCTAGAATATTTTGATTCAAACGTTGCTGTAATCATATTGGGTGTGGCAACTTTAGCTGAACTTTCCGCTTATTATGTTCCTTGGGTTGACAATCTATTGGATACAATAGCTAGTCCAGCTGCGGTGGCAGCAGGAACGGGAATGACTGCAATTGTTCTTGAGGGCAATACAGATCCAGTAATCCAATGGTCATTATCGATCATTGCAGGTGGAGGCGTTAGTGCAGCCGTTCAGAGTGCGACCGTTGTAACTAGAGGAATATCTACAACTTTGACTGCAGGAATTGCAAACCCCGTTGTATCCACAGGTGAAAATATCGCTAGCGTTATACTGGCATTGTTAGCGATGGTACTACCTATTCTCGCTGCATTACTGGTGGCAGTTTTGGTCGGTATGATTGTCCTGAAGGCTACTGAGAAAGCAGTACCTTCTGGTTCCTAAGTCAGTTTAGTGGCTTCAGTATGCTCTGGCCACCCATATGTGGGATTAGAACGTCAGGAACTCTCACAGTTCCGTCTTCGTTCTGAAATTGTTCCATAATCGCCACCAGAGCTCTGCTAGTGGCAACAGCTGTCGAATTTAGGGTATGAACTGCTGAATTTCCTTCGGCAGTGCGATATCTCATTCGTAGACGGTTAGCTTGGTAATCAGTGCAGTTGGAGCATGAAACAACTTCCTTGTATGCATTAGCGCCAGGCAACCAAGCCTCTAGGTCGTATTTCTTGGAGGCAACAGTTCCCATGTCACCTGTACAGATGTTTACTACTCTGTAATGCAGACCTAGGCTATCCCATAACTCAACAGCATTGGTTAGTAGCTCCTCATGATGCTCCCAAGAATCATCTGGCTTGCAAATGACGATTTGTTCAATCTTGGTAAATTGGTGTACTCTCCA
>Ga0163110_10001023_pt1 | contig 13910 bp, 8 predicted proteins | sample CRUFie1St17metaG_FD_108703 | JGI IMG/M metagenome (GOLD analysis project Ga0163110, IMG submission 108703) | Marine microbial communities from the Costa Rica Dome - CRUD Field 142mm St17 metaG | ecosystem: Environmental > Aquatic > Marine > Oceanic > Photic zone | place: Costa Rica: the Eastern...
ATCCCTTGGTAAACTAGGGAGGAATGAACGTTTCTTTCACTGACTACAATCCTACCTTCTTCCAAACGAGGGAGTATCCAACCATGGGAATGATCAACACGATCTGCGGCAAAAAAACCAGCTTCTTCCTCAGGCGTGTGAATTTTTTGCCTCACCGAATCGATAGCTAATCTACCGAGAGGATGATCGCGACGTGGCTCACCGGTAATCTCTACAGATGTGAAACAAAACTCCCTTTCGAGTACCTCTGCAACCACCTTTGTTGCAAGGCCTTTACCGGAGCCATCACCTCCTTCTATGGTGATAAGATACACATCAAACCTCCAATATGCCGAACTGTTTGCGGCTAAGGTAGGTAAGGCCCATACCTAACAAAATGAATAATGGTCCAATAAACATCAAACCTTGACTCCAAAGTCCGAGGTATGCAAGAAATTGTGTTCGGAAATGATTTCTGCCATTGTACGCCTCAATGCCACCTAAGATTCCGAAAATTCCTGCAAACAATGTGAAGGCACCGATTATTGAGGTGATTAGAACTGATTCAGCAAGATAGCTCTCTCCACGAATATCCAAATCTTCAGTGCCTTCACCCTCGGTTAATGTAATAATAATCTGAGTATGATCTCCTGGAACCAACATAACACGTTGAGTAATGTGACCAGGATATTCAACCACCAACATCGATGAACTTCGTTGTATATCTTGTATTGAAAATCTACCGGTTGAGTCAGTAATGTCTCGACCTATCTCAAGTTCTTCGTCGTTGTAGAGAATTACCGTCACGTCATCCATACCTTCTCCACCGGATGAATTGTTTACTAAAGCGGCATAAACTGCTCCATTTACATCTGCTTTACTTCCTGAGTCATCAAGCTGGCCATTGAGTACAGCTCCGATATCTGCAGTGATGTGAAGGCTACCTGTCAAAACTCCAAGCATACTTCCAAAGACGATTAACAAAGCACCTGCTACCCTAGTGGCAGGATCTATGGAAAGGTCTTCCAGCCACCATTCAAAGCGAGTTCTTCGAGATTCTTCACCTCCGGCCATGCTGTCCGCCCTCCTACTCATCCTCTGAGACAATAGACGGCTTCTGAGTTTGCCGCTTTGAGATTGACGCGTAAATGACCAATATTATTATTGATAAAGCAAAAAAATGAATCAGGCCTATCCCCTCGTTATTCTCGCAATTCATACAATCATTTGGAGTTTCACCAGATGGTTCAACCTGGCAACTGGGTGATAAGTCTACAAACTCAATTTTCACCTCATAATAATTTGACCAGTTCTTTCCAGTAATCCAATAATTTCCTGTTTTCGAATCCCAAGCAATTCCATTCAAGACTCCCGATGAATCGGTCTCATACTCATCTCGTATCGAACTGAAATCGACCTTCTGGCAAACATGACCATTTGAAGTATGAATCAGATAAATCGAGTCGTCGAACCATTTGTTGGCGAGAATGTCGCCATTGCTTCCAATACATTCCAATTCATTCCATCTATGACTTGGCCCGCCACCCAACAAAACTTCTATTGATTTATTAAATGAAATTGATGAAGAATTGGAATTCTTTAGTTGACCTGTTCCATCGGAAATCCACAACCCTGTTGTTTGAGAATTGCAGATTCCCCATCCCTCTCCTTCATAGGAAAAATTGCCAATTTCCTCAAGTGAATCGATGTCATAAATCAAAGCAATATTTTCCTTCCAAGTAAGTTGAATTATAGTATTATTCAAAATTGTTAAACCCTCTCCGAAAAAAGAATCGGAAAGGTTGTACTGAGCCTCTATTTGGCCACTTTCCATATTCACTATTCTTACGCTAGAATGACCATACAATCCTGTACTTTCGTATAATTTACCGTTGTGAATTTCTAACCCTTGCGTAAAAGCGGATTCGTCATGAGGAATAACATTGATAATTTCAGGTTGTATTTCCACAACTTCCCAAATTTCTGGGGTCTCTCCATTCAAATTTGAAATAGGAAAAATCAACGATGAAAGAATGCATATTACGATTACAACATAAGGCCTGATGTCAATTAGTGAACAGCGAGTGGATAATCGGCCCTTTGGGCCGAGTACGTCCGAACGATGCTCCATCGATGTTATAGCGGGTTGAAGCGGGGCTTGAACCTGTCCTATTGCTGAGGTGCGTCATGTTGAGTTACTTGAAGCCACATTCAAAGCCAACAACTTCGTTGTTGTTGATATGGTTGATGCTGGGTTCTCTGATGTTACCAATGGTTGGAGCGAGTAGCGAATCTGGTAACGAAGAAATTCCCTCTCAATTCGGTGATCTAAGTGATTTTACTCCCGAACAGGATGGTCATGCGTATATTTTCAATGATGAACAAAATCCAGTTTATTCGGCATTTGGCTATCTAAAAAAGCAGTGGATTGAAAATGGATATCCGAATTTAATCGACCCTTTTGCGGCTTCTTCCCAGAACTCACGGTCTAGCAATGGCACTTGTTCAAATGCATGGCAAGTCGATGACACGGACACCTTTTCCACATCTAGTGGGTTAGTTTCAGCCACAGTAAAGAAAATATCCCTAAACTCAGCTATTTTTGTTGAGGATGGAGTAGTTATTCCCTCAACAACACTCAATGACATAACATCGACTTGGGAATCGACAATTTACCCAACAGATACTACCTACTTCGGCACCCCTCCTGATGTGGACAATAATTGCCAGATTGAAATCCTAATTTTCCAAATCGATGGCGGAGGAGGCATTGGAGGTTATTTCGACCCCAACGTTGCCAATCAAAGAGAAATTATGTTTGTTGATTCAGGTGATTTAGGTTGGAGGAACACGATTATTGCTCATGAGTTTCAACATCTTCTTCACAATGCCAGAGACCCGTTCGAGTACATTTGGTTAGATGAAGGGGCTGCTGATATGGCAGCCTACCTCTGCTTTGGTGTGACCAATACCATATCAGGGCACGCAAATGAATGGTCGCAAAATGCCAACATGAGTGTTCGTTGGTGGAATCAAAGAATAGCAGATTATGGTGGAAGTTTCATGTTTGTGATGTATTTAGCCGACAAACTTGGAGGAGGTACAGAAATTGGAGGAGGTAGAGCAATTTCTAGACTGGTTGCTGACACTGCTACAGGCGGAGTTGGAGTTGAGAATTTAGCAAGAAATCCTGAACCTGGTTCAACTGCAATTGGAACTACCATGTCGGATATTTTCGCTAATTTCACTGCCGCAGTCAGCCTCGATAGTGCCCAAGGTGCATTTGGATTTTCAAATATCGCAATGACCGCGGGATGTGTTACAGGATTTATTTGCAAAGTACAAATGAGTGGCTATCAAGATCAATGGCAATCGACCTGGGTTAGTCCTTCACAAGAACTTGAAGGATGGGGAATGAGGGCTTACAAGTTTGCGGGAGGGACTGGGGCTCCGCTTAATTTAATGGTTCAACCAACCAATTTTGGAGTCACTGGAACGGTAATGATCAAAGATTCCGCAACTGGAAGCTGGACGATGGATAGATTGAGAATTGATTCTGCAACCGGAGCGGGTACGGCCTTAGTTCACGGATTTGGTAACACATCGAGCGAAGTTTGGGTAATTGTATGGTATGCGTCTCAAGTCACCGATTGTGATTACAACTTTGCTAGTTGTGGCATCACAACCGGCTCTTATCCAACTACAGACATTGTAGTTCAAGCTGGGCTGATTACAAGTCCAGCAGAAGTAGACATAATTTCAGTTACCCCATTCGATAGGGATGAAAATAATCTAGACGATAGTGTCCAAATCGATTTACAGGTCACCTCAGATGCATTCTTTGAGATTATTGAGGTTACATTTGAGGCCTTTGTCAATAATACATTACGTGATTCATTAACATTCTCGATGACTGCAGGTAATAGTGTCCCGAACCCAGAATCAATTTGGTTTACTCCGCCTGAAAGTGGGGACTGGACTTTTGGAGTAGACATTAGAGATGTAAGTGGAGAGATTACAGACACAGCATTTACTCTTCCAATTGCACTTGGGAATATGGTGCCTAAAGCAAATATCTCGGCCACAACATCAATCACTCAAACATGGTTGCCGGTAACTTTCTTTGGAGGCGGGTTCGACTTGTGGGGATTTGGTCTGACAAACTTTTCTTTTACTTATAACCAAAATCCTATAGCATATAATTGGAATTTTGGTGATAACACCACTTCAACACTAAAAAATCCTGTTCACTTCTATAATCAACCAGGAGTTTACACAATTGAGCTTTATGTGGTGGATATTGGCGGCTTCTTTTCCGAGACTAAAACTTGGGTAGTAAATGTAACAGATACAACAGAGCCAATTCCGGAGATTCAGGTCGACGGAGTCCCGATAACCGATGAAATTGTTCTTTTCACTGACCAAAGGGTACTTTTCTCTGCTAGAGGCACGTTAGATAACGTTCCCCATGATGAAATTGAGTTCACATGGAATTGGGGAGATGGAAATGACGAATCAGGTGTTGGACTGGTTGAAGCCAGCCATGCTTATGTCGATGGTAGCGCTGAAGGGACAGTTTACACTTTGACTTTGGTAATTAATGACGGAACTTTTGTGGTGGAAGAGCAAATATATGTCAGAATCTTGAATCGTATACCTCGACAAATTTTCGATGAGGAGTTACAAACATACACCCTTACTCCTCTCCAAATGCCAGATATTTTCACAGATGATGATGGGATGATAGTAGAATATCGATGGGATTTTGATTCAGGAGTTAATTTCTCCACAGGCGGTATGACACCCACTTCTGACTTCTCCCAGACTATTTCTGTTGACCAAAATCCAACTGTTGGATGGAATACGCCTGGTATGAAAACGGTAACTCTTGAAGTTACAGATGACGATGGAAATACATCCGCGGCCACAATAATGATTCGTGTATTGAATCAGAGGCCAGTTGCAGTATTCGATCGACCTTCTGATGGAACAGTAGAAACTGAATTCTTCTTCGAGAGCTTATCCTTCGATCCCGATGGAGATACCTCTCTGCTAGAGACACGATGGGAGATTTCAAATTTAGAAGAAGAAATTGTCAATTCATCATCGATTTACTATACATTTACTGAACCTGGATTGTATACGGTTTCCTTGACGGTTGTCGATGAACTTGGAGCAGAATCTGCTACCAAATCCTATCAAATTAGAATTGCAAATCCTCTTCCAGTTCCAATGATTGAATTCTCTCAACCCAGTGAGAATGGTAGCGCCTTACTCAATATCCCCACCAATGAGGAAGAAGTAACTTGGTGGGTTCCATTCGTATCTACTGGAGGGGCGTTCATTGCGCCAAACTGTCCATTGAAGTTGGATGGTTCGGGAAGTTTTGACTCCGACCCTATTTTTGCCGGAAAATCATCAACAGATTCAACCAATTCAGATTGGAATGGTATAACCCGCTGGATTTGGGATTTTGGAGATGCAACACCTCAATTAGAGGGGCCAATAGTTTGGCACTCGTGGAATCGTCCTGGAACCTATATTGTGACTTTGACAGTGGTAGACGGATTTGAAACGGGAGACACCAATACAACTTCATTTACAGTCTATGTATCAAGTGCCCCAGAAATTGAATCGATAGACCCAATTGACTCTGATTACGTAACAGAGGGAGATTTAGTAATTTTGAATCACAGCGCATACGATATAGACCTAGACGCCGGAATCGATGCTTGGTTAGATTCTGATGCTAATTTCGATAGCGATGGAGATGGGGTAACAACCAACGACAAAGATATGAGTTTGACCGGAGATTTAACAGTTGATTGGGACCTCAACGCAATAATCGATTCGGACCAAGACGGAAATCCGGGAAATGATTTCCTTTGGGCAAATATGACTTGGGACCAAACTGGAGAAGTACGGCTAATATTGCAAGTATGTGATGGTGTTGGAGTTTGTAGTTCTGAGGACTATATCATAAGTGTACTTTCTGCAGACAAGGAGACTCAGCAAAAGTCGTGGGATGAATTAACTTGGAGAGATTTCATTCCCAATAAAGAGAGTGGGGGCCTTCTAGCACTTGTTGCCATGGTCCTTGTTCTGGGCTGGTTAGTAATGAGGCAGAAAGATGAAGAAGAGATTGATGCCGAGGAAATGCTTGAGACCTACGATGTCCAGGAAGTAGAAGCAGAAGGCGGTCTACCAGGCATGGATCAGCATACACCTCCTCCACAACCGAAGTATCTGACGGTTGACGAAAGAAGGAACAAAGAGTCTGGATACGTCCGCCCCATCAGAACTCGGAGGCGCTGAATTGAATAATTTCGTTCAGAAAATTTTTGCAGGAGGATTTAGCCTAGGGCTACTTGCCCCAATGCTTGCTATACTTCTTGTCTCGGTAAGCCCAGTTGTTGCATCAGGAAACGATTGTTCTGTATCTCCCGATGTTGGATTTGACTCAACTCTTGCCGAGGTTGTGGAAGTTGATGATGACCCTTGGAATTGGTGGGGCAATCCCACTCCGGAGATAGAACTTGAGCCACTAAGTGAGGATTTGTATGTTGAAATTGACCTTAAATCAATGTACTCCCAAGCTTTGCGCCTTGAGTTAATTACAGGTTACTCTTACACATTTTGTGTGGAGTTTCATTTAGATCCAGATAACCCTCCAACAGATGACCCTAGGGGTGATGTGTATCTTTTTGATTCTGCAAATTGGTTTCGATACCAGCAAGAATATGACATGGTAAATAGTGAGTTTGAAACCCCTGAGGAGATTATGGATTTCATCCCGGTTGAATGGCGTGACATGGTAGTTTTTCTTCCATTTAGAGACACCCATGCTTACGAAAATAAACGATCTACTAGCTTCTCTACTGCACTAGATAATGACAAAAAATCGTTTGTCTCCTTCTTTGGAAGTGGTGATGATTCGGAATACTTTCTTGCTTTAGATAGTTGGAATAATACCAGGCCCAATGATGCTGCAGCGGTAGATGGAGACATGATTGTTCAAGTTTGGATAGATGTTGAAGAACGATTAACTCTGCCTAAGTTTACTGCTTACATATTGGTTGGATTGCTACCTTTAAGTTGTGTTATTGTTCCAATACTCCTTCATTCCAGGTATCACTCAAGCGGAAATGAGGCAGTTGAGGAACAGAAAGAATTAGTGCCTTTGCTGGAACAGTAATCAATCGTAATTGAGCATCTCCCAAGCGATAAGTAGGTCAGATGCGTTTATTCTTCCTTGAGATGAAAGATGAGACCCTGTCTCCATAGTGGAATAAACTAGTTCTTGATTTAGTAATGGAGCGTGAATTCTAGTCCAATCTCCGCCTGCTCCTATTCCCATAATGGCTGTTTTGTTTCCTGATTCTTTAATCATCCATGCAGCTTCAAAGAGCTTTAATGCAGAATTTTTTCCATTGGTAATGTAGCACACTTTGATGATATCACCAGAATCTGACATTTCCTCTATGTCAGAAATTATTTCTGATGCACTGCTGGGCTCATCTTGGAAATGAGTTGAAGAAATGACATTGGTTTTTCCACTAGCAATTTTTCTTAGTTCAGTACGAGTTTTTGAATCAATGTCAGACTCGAGATCGATCCAACTTACACCACTATCGATAGCGGCCCTCAGGATAGAAATTCTCTCTTCTTCTGTTCCCGGGAAATGACCTCCTTGCCGTTCAGGACGACAAGTTAGAACAACTGGTAAATCGATGCCTCCTTTGAAAGCATCTAACGCCTGAGATAAATCAACTGAATCAAACGGTTTTGGGATGTATTCGGGTGGTGAATAAGTAGTCCTTCTCGAATCTTTTTCCTCTTTTGAGTCGCTATCGGATTGAGGTTCAGAGAATTTTTCTTCGACCCAAAGTTTGTCTAGGCGAACTTCGCAAAGGTCAGCTCCTACAGCGGTAGCTCTAGCTGCATCTGCGAGCATTTCATCAACTGTGCAACCGGAGAGAGTTACACAGATGGTCGGTCTTCGCATCGAGTCGGCGACCGGAGAGGTCTGTTTAACCATATTCGTTAGGCTATACCCCTCCTTTGGAGGGGTGAATCGATAGATTTACCCTTAATTTACGAATTTTTACCACCCTCACTAGGGAGTATTGATTAACCTCCCCTTGTTAGTCAATTAAGTAGACGCCTGAGGGTTCCTATGGAACCCTCAGAGAATTGGAGATGGAATTATGGCTGACGAGTATGGAGCAGATAGCATTCAGGTCCTTGAAGGCCTAGAAGCGGTACGAAAAAGACCTGGAATGTACCTAGGAGACCCGCATGACGGGTCTGCTTTACACCACTGCATATGGGAAGTCGTCGACAATGCAGTAGATGAGCACCTAGCTGGCCACAACCCTACTATTGAAGTCGATTTGAATCCCGATGGTTCAATCAGCGTCACGGACCATGGGCGAGGAGTACCTGTCGACATTCATCCAGAAGAAGGAGTTAGCGCGGCTGAGGTAATTATGACAAAATTACACGCAGGTGGAAAATTTGACAATGAGGCGTACAAAGTAGCAGGTGGACTTCACGGAGTTGGGGTTAGCGCAGTAAATGCGGTCTCTGAATGGCTTCATTTGGAAATTCATAGGAATGGGAAGGTTTGGGAACAGCATTACAAACAAGGAGTGCCGGAATCGGAACTAAAATCCACTGGAGATACAGAAAATACCGGCACTAAAGTATCATTTAAGCCCGATTTGACTATATTCAGCGAAGTTGTTGATTTCGATTTTCAACAGATTAACACTAGGCTTCAACGGACAGCGTTTCTAAACGGTGGTCTGCAAATCATTCTCAGAGACCTCAGAGAAGAGGATCCTTTGGAAATCGACCACACTTATGATGGAGGTCTCAAAGAATATGTCACTCAGATGAATTCTAAGAAGAATGCGATTCATGATGAAGTGGTTCATATCTTCGGTTCGAAGGACGGAGACAAAGGTGAAGTTCACGTCGAAATAGCCTTGCAGTGGACTGATTCTTACTCTGAAAATATTGATTGTTTTACAAACATCATTCACAATGCAGATGGAGGAACTCACATGTCAGGTCTACGAAGTTCACTCACTAGAACTGTAAATTCATACGCTCAATCTAGAAACCTTCTAAAGAAATTGAGTGGACTTTCCGGTGATGATGTTCGTGAAGGATTAGGCGCTGTTGTATCAATCAAACACCCAGACCCCTCTTTCAACGCTCAAACAAAAGCCAAACTTGTGACTAGCGAAGTTGCTGGAATTGTAGAACAGATTGTCAATGATAAATTGGGGGAACATTTCGAAGAGAACCCTTCCGTTGCAAGAGCCATAGTAGACAAAGCCGTTCTCGCAAGTAAAGCAAGAGAAGCGGCGAGAAAGGCAAGAGATTTAACACGACGAAAAGGAGTTTTGGAAGGCGGTGGTCTTCCTGGCCAATTAGCTGATTGCCAATCTAGAGACCCAAATGAGTGTGAGATCTATATTGTGGAAGGAGAATCCGCAGGAGGTTCTGCCAAAACTGCTAGAGATCGACGAACTCAAGCAGTTTTACCTCTAAGAGGTAAAATATTGAATGTGGAAAGGCAGAGGAGAAACATCGCTAAAGTCTTCACTAACGAGCAAATTCAGAGAATGATTAGGGCTTTAGGAGCAGGAGTTGGTAATGATGAAGATGATGAAGGCGCCTTCGATCCCGAGAAGTTAAGGTATGGCAAAATCATAATCATGTGTGACGCTGATGTAGATGGAGCACACATTCGAACATTGATTATGACCTTCCTGTGGAGATTTATGCGAAGAGCGATTGAAAATGGAAATGTGTACATTGCTGCACCGCCATTGTTTTCAGTCGCTAGAGGGAACCATGTTGAATGGGTTCATAGTGAAGAAGAATTAGACCTTACAGTTAAGAGATTCAAGAAAGAGGCACCCTCGGCAAAAATTTCCGTTCAAAGATACAAAGGTCTGGGTGAAATGAATCCTGAGCAACTTTGGGAGACTACAATGGATCCAGAAGTTCGAAGAATGATGCGAGTAGAAATCAAAGATGCAGAGGCAGCAGACAATTTATTCTCCGTTTTGATGGGAGAAGATGTTCCTGATCGAAGAGCGTTTATCGAACAAAATGCGTCAGAGGTGACGTCTTTAGATATTTGAGGTGATGAAATGAGCGAAGATTTGCAGAGAAGATTCGTCTCCGATGAGATGAAAGAAAGTTACATCAATTATGCTATGAGCGTTATTATTGGACGTGCTCTTCCTGATGTCCGAGATGGTTTGAAACCCGTTCACAGACGTATTTTGTGGGGTATGCACCAAGCGGGACACACCCACGAAAAGAGCTACAGCAAATCCGCTAGGTCCGTCGGAGAAGTCATGGGTAAGTATCACCCACACGGTGATCAGGCACTCTATGACACGATGGTTAGGATGGCTCAAGATTTCTCACTACGCTATCCTCTAGTAGATGGCCAGGGCAATTTTGGTTCCATCGATGGAGACCCCCCTGCAGCAATGCGATACACAGAGAGTAGGCTAGATCGATTATCCTCACACATGTTAGATGACATCAATAAAGATACAATCGATATGATTGCAAATTTTGATGAAAGCGAAATTGAACCCACAGTTTTACCCTCAAGACTACCTAATTTACTGCTTAATGGAAGCGACGGAATAGCTGTTGGAATGGCTACAAAAATACCTCCACATAACCTAAACGAAGTTGCTGCAGCAGTTCAGTTCCACACTGAGAAAGTGATGGAAGAAGACCGAAAGCGATCATTAGACACACCGCCAAAGATTGACGCAATTGAATACATGGAATACCTCAAAGGGCCTGATTTCCCTACCGGAGCCACCATTTATGGAATCGATGGAATTCTCGATATGTATCGAACTGGACAAGGAAGGTTTCACATTCGCTCAGATGCCGAAGTTAGAGATGATTCCTCAGGAAAGAGGATTATCATCACCTCAATTCCCTATCAAGTCCGCAAGGCTGGAATGCTTAAGGGAATTGCTGACCTTGTAACAAAAGAAACCATCAAAGGGATACGAGACATTCGTGATGAGTCAAGCAAAGAAGGGATAAGAGTAGTAATCGAGGTGAAAAATAATGCAGACCCTCATGCGATTCTAAATCAACTATACCAATCCAGTAGATTACAGGAATCTTATTCTGCAAACATGATGGGAATTCTAAATGGCGCTCCTGTTCAATTAGACCTATCGACAATCATCCACACCTATGTTCGTCATCGAGAAACTGTAATCGAGAGGAGAACTCAATTTGAGCTGAATAAAGCAGAAGCTCGCGCCCATATCCTCGAGGGATTAATGGCAGCCCAAAAAAGAATGACTGAAATTATAGAAATTGGAAGGAATTCTGATTCCCGTGACCAATTTGAGTCATACCTAAGAGGAGAGGAAAAATATCCTAAAATTAATCGATTTGAATTTTCAGCGAAACAAGCAAAGGCGATTGCTGAGAGGCGATTATACCAATTAACTAAACTAAATGTAAAGGAAGTTGAAGAAGAATTAACTAAACTTCAGGATGCAATAAAGGAATACAATTCAATTTTAGATAGTCGAAAAAGGAGGCTTGAAATTCTAATTTCAGAACTTCGAGAAGTTGTTGAAAAACACGGCGATGAAAGGAGAAGTCACATCGATCCAACTCCACTTTCCATGGATAGAGAAGATTTGGTAGCAGAACGCGCTTTGGTGATTTCTCTCACACAAGACAACTACATCCGACACCTACCAGTCGAAGCATTCCGTCTCCAGAATAGAGGAGGAAAGGGACTCAAGGGCGTAGCCACAAAGGATGAAGACGCTCCAGCTGCAATTGTGACCTGTTTTTCCAAAGACAGATTACTAATTTTCACAGATCAAGGTAGAGTTTACGGATTACGGGCTTGGGAAACCCCTCTTGCAAGTAGATATGGAAGAGGCACACATATCCGTAATTTGTTACAGGGAATTAGAGAGGATGAGAAGGTTGTCTCTATCTTACCTATGGATAGGGAACTTATCGAAAATCCTGAAGGAAACTATCTCATTTTCGCTACGAGCCAAGGCCGAATTAAGCGCAGTCACCTCTCAGACTACGTGCGAATAAATCGAAACGGGAAATATGCGCTAAAATTTGCCAGTGAAAGCGATTCATTAGTGCAAGTTAGGCCTGCAACTGATACAGATCACGTAGTTCTGGTATCCTCAGGCGGTTATGCATGTAGATTCTTGCCGGCAGAAGTCAAGACCAGAACCGATCCCTCGAGTGGTGAAATTCAAACTACCCATACAGTAAGAGTACAGGGTAGAGTTAGCCAAGGAGTAAGCGGAATGAAATTACAATCAGGAGATAGTGTGGTCGGTATGATAGTAACCGACGATTTCAACACTAGTGTTCTGACCATTTCCAAATTTGGTATGGCAAAGCGTAGTCGATTAGGATCTGGAAGTATGATTCAAGTTACTGATGAAGATGGATCAGAAGTTCTTACAGAAAGTGGAGAACCATTAATGGAAAGAGACGGCTATAGGAAGACTAACAGAGGCACAAAAGGTGTTCGAACTATGGCTCTGTCAGATGAGGACAGTATAGTTGGAGTCAGACAAGTTCCTGACCTTTCTGATCAATTATTCATGCTCACAGGAAGTGGTATGATGATTCGAATGCCTGCAACACAAACTAAGGAAACTTTGGGTAAAGTCACCAAAGGAACGAGAATAATGGAACTTAGAGGCTCGGATAAAAAATCACATGTTGATGAAATTATCTTCGTTGCTAGACTTCCAGCAGAACTTATTGATGATGGCGATGATGATTCCGAAACCTCTAGTGAAGAGGAATGATTGCAACCGCTCGGCTTAAGCCCGAATCTAAGGTCGCCGGAACACTGCGGCAGTCGCATAGCCTGGCCATTGCGCTGGATTGCTAATCCAGTGGTGTTTCACCTCGGGAGTTCGAATCTCCCCTGCCGCGCCAAAAATCCAAAAATTTCAATACACAAAGTTAAATTGAAAAAAATTTGAGTTGGAGTGATTCCAATGCCTTGGCATGAAGTGATTGATGCTAATTGGAAAGAAGAGAAAATGGAAATGAAAATAGTTGATGGAAAACCGATTTTACTTGGATTCAAGGATGGAAATTGGTTTACTACTGAGGCTCTATGTCGACATATGAGGTGGCCTCTTGCATGGGGAGGCAAAGTTACCGATGAGAACTGTATCCGTTGCCCCCTCCATCAAACCACACATAATTTAGAAACCGGAGACTTGGTTGATTGGGCACCTTTTCCAATTTTTCCACCATACGGTAAGCTGGTCGGAAAAATGTCGAAGAAAAAAGACTTGAAAATCTATCAGACGAAAGTCGAGGAAGGAAAGATTTGGGTAAATTTACCTTAGAAGCAGAATAATTCATTCGCTGGACTGCTCTTCATCACATATGGAAATACTCGGGCTGCTGTCGATCACGGCCACGGGAATTGTAATACTTGGATTCATTTTTTTGATCTCTTTATGGATTAGAGTTCACAAATTAAGACCTTCAAACAATCGTTCTTGGGTAAACGATAATTCAAGAAATGCCAGAATTGAGTTTGATGGTGATTTGGCAAAAATAACCAATATTCGAGATTTTAATTGGCGGACCACGAAAGATTTTGACGAAAGATGGATTGATGAGGAATTCGATTTAAGCACAGTAGATTCGATTTGGTTGACATTGGAATATTTCGATCCGAGGCATAAACAGATGGCACATACAATTCTTTCTTTTCAATTCGAAGATGGGAGACGTCTAGCCTGTTCGATAGAGGTCAGAAGAGAAAAAGGAGAAGTTTACCACCCCCTCAAGGGGCTCTTTAGGGAATACGAATTGATCTATGTATGGGCCACAGAGAGGGACGTTATAGG
>Ga0163110_10001025_pt1 | contig 13894 bp, 11 predicted proteins | sample CRUFie1St17metaG_FD_108703 | JGI IMG/M metagenome (GOLD analysis project Ga0163110, IMG submission 108703) | Marine microbial communities from the Costa Rica Dome - CRUD Field 142mm St17 metaG | ecosystem: Environmental > Aquatic > Marine > Oceanic > Photic zone | place: Costa Rica: the Eastern...
CCCGGTAGCCAAACCACTAAGCCAGTTATTTAAAATAGCCTGCATAATTGTGATAGTAATTTAACTTAATATTAGCGTCTAGCATTATCACTTGCCGCAAGTGGGCGCGCCCTTTGCCCCGATTCGAGCAAAGCTCTAAAGGTACGCGCATCTCAATTTAATTGATCGAAGATCAAAGAAATTGAGGGTATGTTTACAATAAACAGTAACAGTAAACTCAATAAGTTAAATTATGCTAAAAACTAACCTATGTAATATTTAACAAAAACATGCTATAAGCTTGGCGTGAGTTGGATTACAGATTACATAAACACACCCAGCATAAATGTAGGCAAGCCTATAGCTAATACCAAGGTGGTGGTTGCAATGTCTGGCGGGGTGGATAGCTCCACCGTTGCTGTGCTATTAAAACAGCAAGGCTATGATGTGGTGGGAGTTACCCTACAATTATATGATCACGGCATAGCGCTGCAAAAAACAAATGCATGCTGTGCCGGGCAAGATATCTACGATGCCCAAATGGTAGCACAAAAATATGGCTTTCCGCATTATGTGCTAGATTATGAGAGTATCTTTAAACAAGAGGTAATAGATGATTTTGCCGATAGTTACCTAAGGGGCGAAACCCCAATACCTTGCGTAAAATGCAACCAAAGCGTTAAGTTTAGGGATTTATTTAAAGTAGCTAAAGATTTAGCTGCCGATGCCCTAGTAACAGGGCATTACGTACAGCGCATAGATGGTATAAATGGTGCAGAGCTACACCGCGCGCATGATTTAAATAAAGATCAATCCTATTTTTTATTTGCTACCACGCAAGAGCAGCTGGATTATTTATACTTTCCACTAGGTAGCCTCACTAAAGCCCAAACGCGTGAGTTAGCCGAGCATTTTGAGATAGAAATTGCCAATAAACCAGATAGCCAAGATATCTGCTTTGTACCTAATGGTAACTATAAAGATATAGTCCGTAAAAACCGCCCAGATGCCCTAAATCAGGGCGATATAATGCATGTGGATGGCTATAAAATTGGTACACATGATGGTATAATTAACTACACAATTGGCCAACGTCGTGGCCTTAATATTGGTGGCACTAAGGATCCTTTATATGTAGTTAAGTTAGAGCCTGACACAAACACAGTATATGTTGGTGGTATAGAGCACTTAGATAGTACGAGTTTTTATATTAAAGATATCAACTGGCTATGCGATAAACCAGCCAATGATGATATATTACAAGCAGACATAAAAGTGCGTAGTATTATGCAACCATTTGCGGCGGATATAAAATCTTTACATAATGGCCGCGCTGAGGTTAACCTGCCAACTGCCCATAAAGCTATTACCCCTGGCCAGGCTTGTGTGTTTTACAGTGGCAACCGTGTATTAGGTGGCGGCTGGATAGTAAGGGGTTAGCTTTTTTAGGCTACACCCACCCCTTAATCCCCTCCCTTAGGGAAGGGAAAACGATTCTTAGCACTGCCGTATGGCAGTGGTTAGATTAGTAGGGGTGGGTGTAATCTTAAGTTTATATATATGGTTTACCTCCCACATTGGCCAAAAATTAGTGGCATTCGTAACTTTGCTAAAACAGGGCTAGAGCCTGTATATGAGCTACTAGATAAACTTGGCAACCCACAAAATAACCTACCACCAGTTATCCATTTTGCGGGCACTAATGGTAAGGGCAGCACCATTGCTTTTACCCGTGCAATGCTAGAGGCTGCTGGAAAAAAATGCCATGTTTATACATCCCCCCACCTTACCCACTTTAATGAGCGCATAGTACTAGCAGGTGAGCAAATTAGCGATGATAATTTATACAAACTAATGGAGGAGGTGCGCATTAAAACAGGTGACTCCAACGCTACTTTTTTTGAGGCTACTACTTGTGCAGCACTACTTGCATTTAGCCGCACAAAAGCTGATTATGTATTACTAGAAACCGGCCTAGGCGGCCGCCTAGATGCTACCAATGTAGTGGATAACCCGCTAGCTACAGTAATTACCCCTATAGGGATGGATCATACCGAGTTTTTAGGTAATACTATAGGCAAAATAGCTGCCGAAAAAGCAGGTATATTAAAACCTAATATACCTAATTTTATAGGCTTACAAAATGATGATGCTTACCAAGTTATAGAGGATAAAGCCAACCAATTAAGCTGTCCATTAACCGTATTTAATGCCGATTTTAGTGTGGATATAGATAATGATGATAATTTGGTATATCTAAGCAGTAGCGAAGAAGAAGTTTATAATAAACCAAGCCTAATTGGTAACCACCAATATATAAATGCTGGGCTAGCAATTGCATTATGTAAGCATTTAGGTATTAGCCAGAACCACCTAAATCAGGGCATTACAAATGCTAAGTGGCCAGCTAGGATGGAGCATATAACTAACGGTAAAATGTATAATATTCTGCCCCCCAATTGGCAATTATGGATGGATGGCGGGCATAATAAACATGCATCTAATGCAGTAGCTCAAGAGATACAAAAATGGCCTACACCCACTTATTTAATACTAGGCCTTACCCGCGGGCGCGATGCGGCTGATTTTGTAAAACCATTAACGCCTTACATAAGTAATATTAAGGCCGTAAAAGTACAATCAGAGCCTAACGCTGTAGAGCCTGAAGAGATTGTAAAACAACTATCAGATATCAATATAAAATCACAACCATACCAAACTATTGAGGAGGCCGTATTGGATATCACAAATAATAACCCACTAGGTAATATATTGGTGGCTGGAAGTTTATTTTTGCGTGGTGATTTATAGTAATTATAGTATTTTAGCTTTATGAGCATAAAAATTGCACCCTCTATACTATCTGCTGATTTTGCCAATTTAGGCCAGCAAATACAGGCTATTGATACAGCCGGAGCCGATTATATCCACATAGACGTTATGGATGGACATTTTGTACCAAACCTAACTATTGGCCCATGCGTAATTAAAGATTTACGCCCGCATACAAATAAAATATTTGATGTGCATTTAATGATAGATAACCCAGATAATTATCTACAAGATTTTGCCAATGCAGGGGCTGATATCATTACTGTACATGCAGAGGCAGTTACCCACCTGGATCGCACCTTAGCTAGTATAAAAGCCCTAGGCAAAAAAGCCGGCGTTAGCCTAGTACCAAGCACCCCACCTGACGTACTTGAATATGTTATTGATAAACTAGATTTAATACTAGTGATGACAGTGAACCCTGGTTTTGGTGGACAAAGCTTTTTACCAAGCCAATTAGATAAAATTACCAAAATAAAGCAGATGATTGGTGATAGAAACATAGATTTACAGGTAGATGGCGGCATTAATACTGAAACTGCAAAACAAGTTATATCTGCAGGAGCAAACGTTTTAGTTGCCGGCTCTGCTATATTTAAAGGAAATGATTATGCAAGCAACATTAGATTACTCAGGGATTAACAGTAATTTGCTACAAATAACTACAAATTGGGTTGACACCATAACTTTGTTTGTATAATATGGTGTTATGGACACGCATAATATATATGAGGAGTTAACTGAGGATAAAACCTTTCCCCAAAAACAGAGTAAAAAGCTTATCGGAGTATTCAGAGAATTTGCTACTAAAAGAGACTTAGAACAGATGAAGGATGATCTACGTAAAGAGATACAGTTAGCAATAAGTAAGCTTGAGGTGCGTATGTATTTTGTTCAAGCATCTACAACAGGGTTAATAATTGCAGCAATTAAGTTTATTTAATATGCTTGCTAGCATATGTCAGGTAATTTTGATCCAAATAATGTTAAAGTAGCTAATAGCTGGAAGCCACATTTATTAGAAGAGTTCACCAAACCATACTTTGCCCAATTAGTAGATTTTGTAAAACAAGAGCGCCAGCAATATAAAATATATCCACCTGGTAAATTATACTTTAATGCTTTTGATAAATGCTCATTTGATGATTGCCGTGTGGTTATAATTGGGCAAGATCCTTATCACGGCCCTGGCCAAGCTAATGGGCTAAGTTTTAGTGTTAATGATGGAGTACGCCACCCGCCTAGCCTACAAAATATTTTTAAAGAGATAAATAGTGATTTAGGTATACAACCACCTGAATCAGGCAATTTAGAGCGTTGGGCAAACCAAGGAGTGTTGCTTTTAAATGCTACTTTAACAGTACGTGCTAGCAGTGCAGGCAGCCACCAAAATAAAGGGTGGGAGCAATTTACTGATGCTGTAATAAAACTAATTAATGACACAAAACAAAATATAGTTTTTATCTTGTGGGGTGCATATGCACAAAAAAAAGGGGGCGTTATTGATAAATCAAAACATTTTGTGATTACATCACCACACCCATCGCCGTTTTCAGCCCATAATGGCTTTTTTGGCAGTAAACCATTTAGCAAAACCAACGATTATTTGGTAAAGCAAGGTTTAAGGCCTATTAATTGGTAAATGTGATAATTTAGAGTTTTATAATTAATCCCTAAATTTATACATAAAAGGCAATAGGTATTAGGTTTTAGGCAGTAAAAATTGCCTAATGCCTTGTACCCAATGCCATTGGAATAAAAATGATCGTAATTATAAATTCATTTTACTATATATAATTTAAAAGGTTATGCATGGATAAACTAGCAAAGATACTTACATCTCTTACATTTCAAAAATTTATAATTTTTGTAATAATAGTTAACGCAGTTGTTTTAGGTATGCAAACATCTCCTAGACTTATGGCTAAATGGGGTAACATCCTAAACCTACTAGATGATATCGCACTATATATTTTTATAGTTGAGCTAACCGCCAAAATATTATGCTTTAGGCTTAGCTTTTTTAAAAGCGGGTGGAATATTTTTGATTTTTTAATCGTAGGTATATCACTTGCACCATCATCAGGTAGTTTAAGTGTGTTACGTGCATTTAGAATATTACGTATATTACGTTTAATATCTGTACTACCAAGCATGCGCCGTATTGTTAGTGCGTTATTGCGCTCACTATCGGGCCTAAACTCTGTTGCTATGTTATTAGCACTAATATTTTATGTAAGCGCTGTACTAGCCACCAACCTTTATGGCCACCAAGCGCCAGAGCAATTTGGTACTATTGGGGATTCATTATTCACTTTATTTGAGGTAATGACAATGGAGGGTTGGAGTGACGGAGTAGTAAAACCATTAATGGAGCAATCCCCTAATGCATGGGTATTTTTTATACCATTTATGGTTATCACAGGCTTTTGTGTATTAAACCTATTTATTGGTATAATTGTAAGCGCAATGGAGGAGGTATCTAACGAGGAGAATATAGATACTAATGCTGAGATATTAAAAAGGCTAGACAGGATAGAAAAATCCCTAAAACCTAAAACCTAATAAGGTGTCTCCGTAATCAAGCTAATATCTTGTACTCCTGAGTTACGCATTATCTGTAATATATCTAATAACTCATGCGCATTGATATTTTTATCGGCTTTTAAGTGCACTTTTAGTTTTTCACTATTTAAAACCAGGTTGTTTATCTTATCTGCTAAATTTGCCTTATCTATAAAATCATTTTGTAAAATAATTACCCCATCACCAAGTAATAACTCTACTTGTTTATCTTTTATTAATTTGCCCGATTTAGATATAGGTGCTTCAATAGGTATAATATCAGCTTTTTTTAGCACTCCTTGAATCATAAAAAATATCAACAACAAAAATACTATATTAATTATAGGTACAGTATTAAGTTTTGGCGGTGGGGAGGGTTTGTTACTAAACTTCATATTAGGATGTAGGGTTAAGGGGTTAGGATACAGTAATTAATAAGCTGTGGAAAACTTTTTAATAACCTCAACAGATTTTACAAACACAAATAATATTATGGATAACTCAAAACTTATCCACAATTTAATAACTTTAATAACTAAAATATAAAAACCTTCTATTCCATACAATCTATAACCTACAACCTAATAATAACTTGTGGAAAACTTTTTACCCCAGTTATTAAAAGTTTAACAATAACAATAAATATTTATTATTAATTTATTATTTGATTAGGCCGCGATTATGAGTACAAAAAAACCATTTACCTTTAAAGTTAGTAAAAGCAAAATTGCTGAGCTAGTTTTAGATTTACCAGGTGAAAAGATAAACAAATTATCTACCCCAGTAATGCAGGAGTTAGATAATCTATTTGATGATCTACAAACCAAGGTAGATATCAAACTGCTAGTTATAAAATCTAACAAGCCAGGTATATTTATAGCCGGTGCAGATATAGAGGAAATCAAAAACCTTACTGACCCAGAAGCTGCCAAACCAATAGTGCAAAAGGGCCAAGATATTTTAAATAAGCTAGAGGTGCTGCCATTCCCCACCCTTGCAGTTATTGATGGTGCATGTATGGGCGGCGGGACAGAGCTAATATTAGCTTGTGACTACCGCATAGCAACCACCAATAAAAAAACAAAAATTGGCCTGCCAGAGGTTAATTTAGGTATATTCCCCGGGTTTGGTGGCACGCAGCGTTTGCCACGCTTAGTTAACTTACCAGCAGCGCTGCAAATGATACTTACTGGTAAACCAGTAGATGCTGAAAAAGCAGCTAAAATAGGTTTAGTAAACAAAGCAGTACCGGCTGAGTATTTGCCTAATATTTTACCAAAATTTATTGATGATATAATTGCAGGTAAAGTTAAACAACCAAAGCCAAGTTTTAAAACTAATAATTGGCTATCTCGCCAAGTTATATTTTGGCAAGCGCGTAAAAATTTAATGGCAAAAACTAAGGGCCATTACCCTGCTCCAATAGCAGCGTTAGATGTAATTAAACGCACCTATGGCGGCGATGCAGGTAATTTGCACGACGGCCTAAAAGTAGAGCTAGATGAGTTTGTAAAGCAAGTTGTAAGCCCTATTAGTAAAAATCTAACCGGCTTATTTTTTATTAATGAGCAACTAAAAAAAGATACCGGCATACAGGGCAACACAAAACCAGCAGAGGTCAAAAGTGCTGCCCAGCTAGGTGCCGGCGTAATGGGCGGCGGTATAGCATGGCTGTGGAGCAAAATTAACATACCAGTACGCTTAAAAGATATTAACTGGGATGGTATAGGCCAGGGCTATAAGCAGATAAATAAGATATACACATACCTCTTAAAGCGCCGTAAATATACCAAAGACGAGGTTAATATGAAGCTGAATAGAGTTTCATCATCTTTAGGTTATGAGGGCTTTAAAACCCACGATATCGTTGTTGAGGCTATTGTGGAAAACATGGACATCAAAAAAACTGTACTAGCTGAGGCTGAAAAACATATAAACGCTAATTGTGTTGTTGCTAGTAATACCTCTAGCCTATCAATCACCGAGATGGCAACTGCCCTTAAAAAGCCGGAGCGCTTTATTGGGATGCACTTTTTTAACCCCGTAAACCGTATGCCACTAGTTGAGGTTATCCGTGGTGAAAAAACTAATGATAAAACAGTAGCTACAACCTTTGCTTTAGCTAAACGTGCCGGTAAAACCCCTATTTTAGTAGGTGATTGCCCAGGGTTTTTAGTAAACCGTATATTAATGCCATTTTTAAATGAGGCCGTATATATGTTTGAGCAAGGCGGTGATATTGAGGCCATAGATAAAGCCCTACTAGATTTTGGCCTACCAATGGGTGCATTTTGGCTAGCGGATGAAATTGGCCTAGATGTTGCCCACCATGTAGCAGATACCTTACATAAAGGTTATGGCAAGCGTATGGCAGTTTGTCCATTAATTGCTGATTTACATGATAAGTTAGAGCTTACTGGTAAAAAGGGCGGTAAAGGTTTTTATATTTACAAGGGTAAAAAGCGTACGCCTAATCCTGATTTAGGCGCTTTGATAGATGTAAGTACCGATTTTAGCAAAGCAGAAATATTAGATAGATTAATACTAATAATGGTAAATGAGGCCGCCTTATGCTTGCAAGAAAACATAGTTAAAAGCCCAGAATATTTAGATATGGCAATGATAATGGGTACTGGATTCCCGCCATTTAGGGGCGGCTTGTGTAAATATGCTGATAGCTTAGGTATAACCCAGATAGTTGCAAAGCTAGAAGAGCTACAAACCAAGCATGGCGATAAATATAAACCAGCTAAGTTATTGAATGATATGGCAAAGAAGGGGCAAAGTTTTTATAAATAATGGTGTAATTTATGTTTGACACCAAATTTAGGTTTGTATAATATGGTGTATATGGACACACATACAGTATATAATGAGCTAACTAAAGACAATACGTTTAGTGATAAACAGGCTAGCGCTTTAGTTAAGGTATCACGTAACTTAGCTACAAAAAGTGATGTGCTTAAGCTTAAAAAGGAGTTTAAACGCGATATGAATGACCTACGTAAAGAGACACAGAGTGAGTTTAAACTTATACGTAGTGAGATGCAGACCATTTTTAATAAACTACAAGTAAACTTGCTATTTGCTATGGCCTCTATGACAGGCATAATAATAGCAGCAATGAAGTTATTTTAGTTGCACTTATTCAACTCTCCAAACTCTTCTACCTTTTCCATAATTTTTTTATTAACTTTAAATTTTTTACCTAAATCTATAGTTATGCGTTTGCCTTGTGCGCGTAAGTTTATTTTAAACTCGGCTAAGTCAAAAAAGCTATTATCGTTACTAGCTAGTAAATTAGCCAGCCCGCCTGCATTAAATGCACCAGCTATATTTAACTGATACTGCGTTGCCTGCGGTATATAGCGTGCGCCCTCTTGCACTTTGGCGTCTAGCTCTACTATTTGGCGGGCTACCATGCGTATGCCGCCCTCATCTTTGCGGGCATCTATGGTTATATGTAGGGGCTTATTACTATCCATAAGCTCGCTGGCATTGGTAATCAGCTCCTCATCATACATTACCACCTCATACATGCCGGCTTTGTCGGTAAGTTTTAAAAAGCCAAAGCGGCCTTTTTTACCACCGCGTAAAGTTTTAGTACTTACTACACCAGCCATATGCAGCTCTATCTCACCACGCTTGTTTGGCTCACCATTTTCCATAGCGTCATCTAGCTTATCGCTTTGGGTTACGCCGTTACGTTCTAGCCACTCCTCATATGCGTCTAATGGGTGGCTGCTCAGGTAAAAACCTAGTGCCTCATACTCAGCTTGTAGTGCTTGTTTATCATTCCATTGGGCAATATTAGCTGCTAGTTTTGGTAATGGTACTTCAACATCGCCGCCACCAAAGATACTAATTTGGTCAGATTCGCGCTCTTCCTCTACTAATCTACTAAAGTTAGATAGCACCTCTATACTTTGCACCAGCTGCGCTGGGTTATCATGTATGCTGCTAAATGCCCCTGATTTAGCCAAATATTCAATAGTTTTTTTATTTAAATTTTTAGCTGATATACGTTTAGCAAAATCAAAAATATCTTTGTACTCACCGTTTTTATTGCGCTCGGCTACTATCTCTTGCACGGCGTTATCGCTAACATTTTTAATGCCGCTTAAACCATAAATAATAGTTTTATTGGGAGGGTCGGCCATAAATGCAATATCGCCTTTGTTGATATCTGGCATTTGTATGGTTACGCCCTCACGCTTAGCCTCATTACTAAAAAAGTTGAGTTTATCGGTATCCCCGATATCCATATTCATGGTGGCGGTTAAAAACTCAGTAATATAATGGCAGCGTAAATAGGCTGTGTGGTAGGCAATTAGGCCATATGCAGCCGCGTGGGATTTGTTAAAACCATAACCAGCAAATTTGGCGATGGTATCAAAAATTTCGTCCGCATCTTTTTTGCTTACATTGCTATGCTCAGCCGCGCCATCTACAAACATTTGGCGCTGTTTATCCATCTCGGCCTTAATTTTTTTACCCATGGCACGGCGCAGTAAATCTGCCCCACCAAGAGTGTAGCCACTTAAAATTTGGCCGGCTTGCATTACTTGCTCTTGGTAAACCATAATACCATAGGTTTCACTAAGCATTTCCTCTAGTTTTTTATGCGGGTATTCTGGCTCTTTACGCCCATGTTTTACATCTACATAAACCGGTATGTTTTCCATCGGGCCAGGGCGGCATAATGATGTTAAAGCTACAATATCACCAAATTTATCAGGGCGCATTTTACGTATAGCATCACGCACTAACGAGCTATCTAGCTGAAATACACCAATAGTATCACCTTTACTTAGCATCTCAAAAGTTGGTGCATCATCAATGGGTATTTCAGGTAACTCTAAATCATTGCCATTAGCATTAATATACTGCAATGCTTTATCTATTTGGGTTAGGGTTTTTAGGCCTAAAAAGTCAAACTTTACTAGCCCTGCGGACTCAGCATCCTTCATATTAAACTGTATAACGGGGATATCAGAACGCGGATCGTTATACATAGGCACTAGTTCATCTAGTGGCCTATCGGCAATAACTAAACCAGCGGCATGGGTACTACAATGGCGGTTTAAGCCCTCTAATTGTAAGCCAATTTCAATCAGTTTATCAATTTGCTCATCCTCCTCACGCTCTTTACGTAGAGCTGGGTCTAGCTCCAGTGCTTTACTAAGGGTTATTGGGTCAACCGGGTTGAATGGTATCATTTTGGTAATTTTATCTACCTGCACATAAGGCATTTGCATTACACGCCCTACATCACGCAATACCGCTTTGGCTTGTAGTTTACCAAAAGTAATGATTTGCGCTACCTTATCGGCACCATATTTACGGCGCACATATTGGATAACCTCCTCGCGGCGCTCCTGACAAAAATCGATATCAAAATCCGGCATGGAGATACGCTCTGGGTTGAGGAATCGCTCAAATAGTAATCCATGCTCTAATGGGTCTAAATCAGTAATTTGTAATGCCCATGCAACAATACTACCAGCACCAGATCCACGCCCTGGGCCTACAGGTATATTTTGTTGTTTAGCCCATTTAATAAAGTCCGATACTATTAAAAAATACCCAGGGAAGCCCATTTTATTGATAACTTCTAGTTCAAAATCTAGGCGATCGAAATAAGGCGTACTGTCATTGATATTCAATGGTTTTAGGCGCTCTTCCAAACCCTTTATAGATTGTAGCTTTAGCTCCTCTTCTTGGCTGCCGGATTCTACCTCAAAATTTGGTAATATTGGCTCACGTTTTGGGCTTATAATGCTGCAGCGCTTGGCAAAGTTAAGTGTGTTTTCTATCGCCTCAGGCATATCCTTAAACAGCTCACACATTTCGTCGGCTGATTTAAAATAACACTCTTCACTTACTTTGCGGCGGTCTTCATCTACCAAATATTTTGCCTCAGCTATGCACATTAGGGCGTCATGCGCCTCATGCATTTGTTTATCCACAAAATATGTTGTGTTAGTTGCAATTAGGGGGATACCCAGCTTATGAGCTTGCTCTACTAATATAGGCTCGGTAGTCAGCTCTTCTTCTGTGCCCTCGCGTTGGATCTCTATATAAAAATTCTCAGCCAGTAGCTCATGTAATTTTTGTATATACTCAATTGCTGTATCAACCTGATTTAGGGCTATAGAGCGGTTTATATAGCCCAAATTACCACCGCTTAATACAAGCAGGCCATCTTTATATTTAGCCAGATCATCAAAAGTTATAGTAGGGTTATGGCTATCCTCTGCTACCATAAAGCTATCGCTTACTAGTTTTAGTAAGTTTTGGTAACCAACCGCATTTTTGGCGTAAATAGGTAGTTTGTAGGTTTTGCCATCATCTGCTAATAAGTTGGCCTCTACCCCAATAATTGGCTGTATACCGTTATTGGCACATGCCATGCTAAACTCCAACGCACCAAATAAATTGCCGCTATCGGTTACTGCAACGGCAGGTGTATTAGCGGTTTTACATAAATCGGGGATTTGTTTGACCCTAATCGCACCCTCTAGTAAGGAGTATTGGCTATGTACCCGCAAATGCACAAACATGTTTTATTATTTATAGTTATTCTGCTAGTGCCGCAATTGCTATATGCGGATAAAATTACAACTAGCCATGGTATAGCTACTTACGGGCAGGTAAAATACCCAGCAAATTTTAAACATTTTGATTATGTAAACCCTAATGCGCCAAAGGGTGGCAAGGTTAAGCAATCTGCCCGTGGTACGTTTAACACTAACAATAAGTACACCCTAAAAGGCATAAGTGCTGCTGGTTTAGGGTATTTGCATGAAAGCCTACTAACAAGCAGTGCTGATGAGCCATTTAGCTATTACGGGCTAGTGGCAAAGTCCATACAGTACCCAGCTAGCCGTAGCTGGGCGATATTTAATATACGCCCTCAGGCCAAATGGCATGATGGTAAACCTATAACGGCTGATGATGTAGTTTTTAGCCATAAAATACTTACTACTAAAGGCCATCCTGCTTATAAAAATGCGTATAAAGATATTATAAATGTCGCTAAATTAGGGCGTTTGCAGGTTAAATTTACCTTTGCAAAAAACGCCGGGCGCGAGCTACCAATTACCGCAGGTAGTATGCCAATCTTGCCCAAGCATTATTATGATGGGCGCCAGTTTGATAAAACCACGCTAGACATACCGCTAGGTAGTGGGCCGTATAAAGTTAAGCAGCTAGATGCTGGTAAATCTATAACTTATGAGCGCGTTAAAAATTACTGGGGCGCTAATTTACCGGTTAATATAGGCCGCAATAATTTTGATATTTTACAATATGATTATTACCTGGATGACACCGTAGCCCTGGAGGCCTTAAAGGGCGGTAATTTTGATATAAGGTTAGAGAATGTATCAAAAAACTGGGCCACTGCTTATAATGTACCAGCAGTGGATGAAGGGCGCCTGATAAAATATGAGGTACAGCATGCCCTACCAACAGGTATGCAAGCCTTTGTGTTTAATATTAGGCGCAATAAATTTAAAGATGTACGCGTGCGTAAAGCGCTTAATTATGCGTTTGATTTTGAATGGCTGAATAAAAAGATATTTTATGGTGCGTATAAGCGTACTGATAGCTATTTTAGTAATAGTATATTTGCAAGTAGTGGCGTGCCAAAAGGGGCTGAATTAGGTGCTTTGCGAGAGGTATGCAATGTTCCGCCGCCATTACCACCCAATGCCCAACCTCCTAAATGGAGCGGAGGTGCGATTCCTCCTATCTTACAAATGGTAGGCGATTGCCACTCTGGAGTTTTTAATAAGCCTTTTACTTTACCAACTAGCGATGCAAGTGGCCGTGATAGGAGCAACTTACTAATAGCCCGTAATTTGCTAACTAATGCTGGTTATGAAATTAAAGATTTTAAGCTAGTAGGCCCTAACGGTAAGCCGTTAGAAATAACATTTTTAATATATAGCCCAAGTTTTGAGCGTGTAATTGGCCCTTATATCAAAAACCTTAAAAAGTTGGGGGTAAAAGCCAATATTAAAAAGGTAGATGTGGCGCAGTATCAAAAACTAGTAGAGCAGTTTGATTACGATATAGTAGTAAATGTATTTGGCAGCGGTATGAGCCCAGGTACCGAACAACGCAATTACTGGCATAGCAGTAGTGCTGATATAGAGGGCAGTGGTAACCTAATAGGGTTATCAAACCCAGTGATTGATAAGCTGGTAGATAAAGTAATAGCTAGCGATAGTTTGGAGCAGCTAAAAGCTAATACAAAGGCTTTAGATAGGGTGCTGCTATGGGGTTACTATGTAATACCTAACTGGTATATTAATAGCTTTAGAGTAGCCCATTGGGATAAGTTTGCTAAACCTGCAAAGCCACCAAAATACAGCTTTGGTTTTGATACATGGTGGGTAAAGGATAGATCAGAATAGTTATTTATTCTCAACCAGCCCTTTTACAGTCTCTTTAGCTAATTTTACTTCTACCCCTTTTGAGATCTCTGCCATTATATGCGGCTCATCCTTAC
>Ga0163110_10001032_pt1 | contig 13878 bp, 3 predicted proteins | sample CRUFie1St17metaG_FD_108703 | JGI IMG/M metagenome (GOLD analysis project Ga0163110, IMG submission 108703) | Marine microbial communities from the Costa Rica Dome - CRUD Field 142mm St17 metaG | ecosystem: Environmental > Aquatic > Marine > Oceanic > Photic zone | place: Costa Rica: the Eastern...
CTTCCGTGGCGGAAGCGAAAGCCATTGTCGACGCAGCCACGGCTCGAAACGGGTCCGTTCGCGGCACGGTGCTGACGGCAGACTTGACGATTGATGACCACGTCGACACCTTGATCAGCGACGTCAAAAAACACCCGCTCGTTGAAGCAAACGGGCTCTTTGGTCTTGTCCACAATGCCTCGTTCTATAGCCAAGGAGATTTTGAAAACATGCCGTTGGAAACCTACCGTTCCCTCAACCGACTTCACATGGAGGCGCCCTACCACCTCACGCAGTCGCTCTTGCCCGAGATCGAACGAGCGAGCGGCTCGGTGGTCGCCATCGTGGACACGTCTTGGGGCCGAGCTTGGGAGGGTTTGGCGCACTACACGTCCAGCAAGGCCGGTTTGCGCCAGTTGATGCTGAACCTCGCTGGAGAATTGAGCGGCCGCATCCGTGTCAATTGTCTGGCTCCGGGAGCCATCATGGCGGCGGACTGGGAGGCCGAACACTTTGCCCGCGTTTTGGAAAAGGTACCGCTAGGACGGTCAGGCGAGGCAAAAGACATCGCCAATGGCGTTCAATTTCTTCTCAACCACGGGTCCATCACCGGGAACGTTCTTCATGTGGACGGCGGCTGGACGCTGAACGAATGAAGAGATTCCTTCAAGTGCCCCATCTTGACGTGGTCACCATACGCAGGGGTGGCTGAGTTGGTCAAAGGCGCCGGGCTTAAGATCCGGTCTCGTATGAGTTCGTGGGTTCGGATCCCACCCCCTGCACCACAATCGGTCCCCTAATGAAGGGCTGAGATGGTTCTTTTTCCGCACAAACCATACAAAACCGTTTAACCCTCCCTTGACCACGCCGAATCGGTGGACTTGATGCTTGTTAGCGAATCCGGAAACAGCCGCCGTTCTCTGGCCGTGAGCATGGTGGTTCTTTTCTTGTGTTCCCTGCTTGCCGTCATGGCACCTGCTTCCCCGCTCAGTCAACCGATTTCCCAACTTGACGAATCACCGGTTGTCGCTTCCTCGTCGGTTCCTGAACAGACTTACGAACTCTACCTCGATGCGCCCACCTCAGAAACCGGTGGCCAGGGTTCGATCACCACCATTGAGCCGAACAGCGGGCAGGAAGAGGGCAGCGCCATCAGCGGTTTGGAATTCCGTAGCGCAGAAATGATCAGCGATCTGTACATCAACGGAAGCGGGGCCTCGAACACGGCCAGGCTTTCCGTGTACATCCAGTTCCGAGGCGCTGAGGGCTCAACGGCCGACGTGACCTTTTCGCTCAAGTCGGGCGACACTCAGATTTCGTCGGAAAGTCGGCAGTTGGAGGACGCCTGCTCCCCCAATCCGTTCACTGGCGGAGGTTGTGACTGGACCATCATCGAGGTTGAATTCGATGCAGGAGCAAACGGTTTCATGGTTGCCAAGGGCAAGCAACTCAAAATCCGCATTGACGCACAAGCCACCTGCGAGGGCAACACGGGCGGCATTGGTGGCGGTGATTGCGCCGTCGACATTGCCTTTGGAAAGATGGAAAGTTCGGGCGGTTACTCAAGACTTCAAATCATGACCAACGCCTTGTCGGGTTCTAGCGTGAGGGTCCACAGCTGCAACGAAGCGTACGGTTGCAACTGGAACGATGCGCAAAAATTCGAATGGTCGCCCAACCATCGCCCATCGTTCCGAGAAATGCAATTTTCCGTCGAGGTCAGGGACGCCTTTGGCAGGGACGATATTGAGGAAGTCAACCTCATCATGGACACACCAAACGGCGCCAACGTTGTCTTTGAGAAGAACTTTGAAGACGACGACTTCAAACTTGACAACAACGGTCTTGTTGGCAATTTCACGTACACTTACGAAAGCGGTATCGCTGCGGGCGATTACCCTATCCGACTGCTGGTCGAGGACGTTCAAGGCCACGCTGTCGTTTTCGAACACCCCGGCATCACCATGCTTGAGAACGACATTTACCTCACGCTCCCGTCAAATCAACCAGACGTTGTGTTGTTTGCTCCAGGGGCCGTCGTTCAAGTCGAGATACTCGTCGAACACACCGGCTCTTCATCAAGCAGCATCGACGTTGTGTTTGATTTGGAAACCAACCTCCCTTCAAGTTGGTCCGACCCGCAGTGGAGCGCTCCAAGCAGCACCTACACCCTCAATGGCGGGGGGTCGTCGGTCATCCCTGAACTGCAACTCGAAGTGCCCGAGGGCGACTTGGATAGCGCCCCCGATTCCTTGGACATCGAAGCTAGGGTCTACGCTCAGAACGAACTGGGTCAAACCGAAGAAGTCGCCATACGTACCGTCTCGCTTGATTTTGAGGAGGTTGATGTCTTCGCGCCGCCAAGAATCTTCGTTTACGAGGACGATGAGCATCAGAAACAAATCGCCGACTCGACACGTGAAGACGCCTACGACGAAACCCTGTCTCACTATGTTGATGCCAACGAAGTCGGCGATTTCTACATCGATGTTTTCAACACCGGCTTCCAAACAGACTCCTTCAAGATACGTATCCTTGAGCAACCAGAAGACTGGCAGTATCGGTTCTACGACAACGACACGGGCTTTGAACTCGTGGAGGAGGGGATTCATCACATCACCCCCGACATCGGCTCAACCCAGATCATCACCATTCGCATGGAGGTCTATCCACCAGCGGATCGCGACGGCGTGGACATTGGTTTGTTTGAGTTGGCGGTAGCCAGCAAAGAAGATTCTGAACTGCGAACCGACGTGGCCTTCACCGTTCACCGTACCTTTGGCATACTTGTTGAGGTGATCTCCGACAGCGACGGCACGGGTGAAAACAATCCACTTGGGCAGGTTGGGCCAATCGTCGGCAATCAGCCGGTGTTTTTCAACCTCAGAATCACCGATTCCAGTGAGGCGGGCTCGGGAACCACCACGTGGAAAATCGTTAACCCAAGGGATGTTGAACAGAACTCCGAAAACAACCCCAAATACACCTCTTGGGACTACACCATCACCGACGGCAACGACACGAACTTGGTGGCCGTAAACCTTGCACCGGATGAATACGTGGACGCCACACTCGATATTGTTGTCAACGGCCAAATGGAAGCCGGAGAGCACACCATTTACACCCGCATCATTGAAGAGGGTGTGGAAACAGAAGACGCTCGGTACTTCGACCTCCCGGTGAAGATTCTCATCAAAGAAGAGGTCATCGCTGGCAAGATTGAGATCACCGATAAAACGGAGAAATCAAGGTTCTCGCCCGGTGAACAAAAGAATCTCGAGTACCGCATTAGCAACCAGAACAACGTGGCCCTTGGCGTGGTTATTCGATTGGACCAACCGCAAGGTTGGGACGGCACCATTCGGACCACATCCAACCAACTCGGCGCCGATTTCCTCATCATTACGCTTCCCGCTTATTCCTCGAAGGATTTCAGCGTAACCATGCTCGCTCCGGACGAACTCAAGGACAGCGAAGAAGTTGCCTTTGAGTTCCAAGTCACACCGATGGACAACGAGACGCCGTACAGCAGCAGCTACATTCAGCAGTTTACCTTCTCGTACATGACGCAATGCACCGGCGTTGGTTGCTTGGTGCAAGAACTCGTTGACCCTGAACCGCAGACCATTGCGTTCTATGTGGCCATTCTTGCCATCGTGATTTATGCACGGGGCCGTCGAGGTGGTCAGGAGGACTACCTGTACGAGGATGAGGAGATGCTGGGCGAAAAAGAAGCCCCTGATGCCTTTGCCGAAGGGGAAGAAACCCCACCGGAAGAGGACGAGCCGCTTGAGGACGAAGACGACGATGTTGAGCTGATTGGAATGCTCGATGAGTTGTGAGCAATTCGGCCTTTGGAATGCCGGTTGTATGAACATCGTACCATTTCCCTTATGAGGCATCAGACGCACCCAAACGCGTGAGACCCATGCGGAGAGGCTCAAAATCCAAGGCGGCCGCGCTTCGTCCAGTCTTGGGCGGGCGCAAGAAAGCCCTCAAGTCTCTGCTGCTGACGGTGTTGATGCTGACGTCAACGCTGGCCTCCATTCAGTACTCCGCCGTCAACGTTCAAGCCGCTTCGGACCAGGACGGTGACGGCCTCACGTACGGCCTGGAATACCTGATGAACACGCAGCCAAACGACCCCGACTCGGACAACGACGGTCTGCCCGATGGATGGGAGTGGAAGTACGGCCTTGACCCTCTTTCCTCAAACGGAGCCGACGGTGCTGTCGCCGACCCTGACGGTGACGGCATGTCCAACCTGCAAGAATACCTCTACCTTCAGCCCACGGGCTGGGACAACACCAACACCGCTTCGGTGTTGGACAACGGCGTTTGGTGGAACGGCACCATTCCCGTCAACGATTGGAACGAAGAAGACGCGCTTCAATTCAACCAACCAGGATGCGGTGATTCTGGTGCAGACGGTACGGGGAACATCATCTTGTGCGACGAAGATCCTGTCGGCAACATTTGTACCAACGGGTTTGACGATGACAAGGACGGTTTCGTGGATTCGGCAGATCCCGACAACGACGGCGATGCAGACTGCCTCTCAGACGACGACGATGGCGATGGTGTCATCGACGAGGACCCTGCCGGTTGGGACACCGACGGTGACGGCATGAGCGACGGTTGGGAGGCCGCTAACGGCCTGAACGCCACTTCTCCCTCAAACGCCGACGGGCCTAACGGGGACCCCGACGGTGATGGCCTGAACAACCTCCTTGAATTTGTCAACCCAACATGGACCACCATGTGCGGCTCCTCGCCGTGTTTCCGCAACGGGCCGGACGGCGCCGTGACGGAAACCACCTCCCCTTGCGACCCCGTTCAGGGCGTTGGCCCGGGAGGCTGTGCTACGTACACGGCGGAGGTGGACGGCATCACATCAACCAACCCCCAGATAGCCGACACGGACGGTGATGGGTTGAACGATTCCTATGAAGCCCTCACCCTGCTTACCGACCCGACATCCTCCGATACCGACAACGACGGTATCAGTGACGGTGTTGAAGTCAACGGGGCCTACGGCAACCCTGCTCAGGCCAGCGACCCTCGGAACAACAACACCGACGGCGATGCTTTTGATGACGGGGAAGAAGACACGAATTTCAACGGCGTGCTTGACCCGGGTGAAACCGACCCCACCCGAAGGGAAGATTCGGGCGATGCTGACGGGGACGGCATACAAAACTGGGAAGAAAACCTAACCTGCACCCTCTGGAACGTCGCCGACACGGACTTTGGCGGGATAGACGACGGTCAAGAACGCAACATCAGCCACGGCACCGACCCTTGCGATTCGTTGGTCAACTTTGAGACAACGTTCGTCCAATCGCTGAGCGGCAGTCGTCTTGAGGTGGGCAACGGCTCTGGATTCAACCCGGGTGGCGGCGTTGGATGGTACAATGTATCCGGCGTCTGGGAGTCTTTTGCCTACGCCACGGTCGTCAACAACATCCTGCAGGGCGTCTCGAACACCCCGTCTGGAACGGCGACCCAAGTGGCCAACAGAAACGGTTCCTTTTGCCACACCGACGCCGTCAACGCCGGGACCCTCGGTTCGACACAGCGGCATTGTGATGACGACTATGAAGACAGCGACGGCGATGGTTTAGCCGACTGGCAGGAACTTCTCGGTACCTTTGGCTGGTTCTCGAACCCAAGCATCGCCGACAGCGACGCTGACGGTGTGAACGATTTTGATGAGGTTCAGGACAACACCGACCCGAACCAGCCCTGCACCAACCTCTTGGACGATGACGGCGATGGTATCAACAATTACTTCGAAAACACCACGGGATGCGATCTCATTTACATCGGCATCACCAACGGTTCCGTGGACGTTTGGGTGACGAGTTCAACCGCGTTTGACACGGATCAAGGTGGGGTTGACGACAGAAGCGAGTACTTTGACGGAACCAATCCGGAAAACGACCCCTCCGACGATATCCAGCCGGACGATTTCGACGGCGACGGCATACCGGACGCAGTAGAAAATCAAACTGGAACGGATTGGACGAACCCGGACACCGATGGCGGCGGCATGCTTGACGGCGATGAGTGCCCCGATATTTTCTGGTTCCTCAACTGCGCTGGTGCACCTTTTGATCCGTTCGACCCAAGCGACGACATCATGAACAACGGCATCGTGTTCTACGCCAACAACACCTCTGGCGTTGTTGACCTCAATCTCGAACACCGCTGGCGAACCATCACCAACGACTTCTACACCGGCACGAGCTACGCTCACCTTGAAAGCGTGCACCCGTCCGAACCCTTGGCCGTCCCTGTGACCAACCTCACCCACCTTGCCCCCCTCTCTTTTTCGAACTCAACCGTTGAGTGGAACGTGCAGTACACCCAACCGATCACTTCAGCCCAACTGCCTGCGCCGTCCTATTACTCCAACGTCTCGTTTTACTTTGAGCCCACGGCCAACATCTCGCGAACCAACGACACCCACATCCTCAATGTCGATGGCGGAGCTGTCAGTCAGGTGGTTTACCAGCAACCCGAGTATTACTTCGACTGGTCCAGCCTTGCGGCCACGACCGTTCCCGGTCAGGGGTACCCGTACGAACTGCTGTTGGATGAAGAATTCACGAACGCCTCTTCGGAGTTGTCCTTGGTCAGAAACGTGACCTTCGGCGTCATTTCCGACGCAGGCGCCACCGACGCTTACAGCACCGCCCTTGCCCTTGAAGATTTCATCACGAATGGCAACGCGTCGACCGAATTCAAGAGGAACTACAACGGCTCTGGCACCGTGAGTCCGGTTGATGTATCGTTGAACATTCTTGAGGCCATAAAAGAAGGATCTTGCAGGGAATTCAACACCCTCTTTGTGACGATGGCCCGTCTTGCAGGCTTGCCCGCAAGGCAGGTAACGGGGTACATCGGTGGTACATGGACCGGCGACGGCTATGCTGTTTACTCGTCAGACGTCGCCACGTGGTCCGAAGTTCGCCTTCAACAGAACAGCGCCAACGGGAACACCGACCTTGGTTGGATTCCGTTTGACCCCTGTCCTCCGGCAGAGGAAGTGGAAATCGTCAATCAAACCATCTCCACCATGACGGTGGCTCGCGACGGAACGGACACCATCACCGTCACGGGGCAGCTCAGGTACGTGGCCAACGGCACACCGGTGCAAGACATACGCGTCTTTTCCTACCTGACGCCTGTTGCCGATGCAGAATTCGTGCCTGGCCCGGGAGCCACACAAGAGCGACTGCTCGACGAGAACATTACCGATGCCAACGGGACCTTCACCCTGAAAGGGTTCCCCGGTGCACCATCCGCTCCTGGCATGCACAACATCGTCGTTGAGCATCGGCAGTCGGGCTATGTATCAACCGACGGCGTGATTTACGATGGCTTTGTGAATCTCACGGAGAACGCAACCCTCAACCACACCGCCCCCCTTGCGATAAACGCTCCAATTGCCGGCGCAGGGGCGACGACCGTTATCGAAGGTCGCTTGGTTTTGGTGAACGAACCGATCGACGAAATCACCAACATGCCGAACCAAACCGTTTGGCTTTCTTACACTTCTTCGGTTGATGGAGCTCAGAACCTTTCCACGCAGACGGACACCGCTGGTTCGTTCGCCTTCACGCTGAACCTCAGCGAATCCGAAACTCGAGGGAACCTCTCAGCGCTCTTGGGCTTCTCGGGATGGCAAGACACCTCCGTGGCGGGCGCAACACCGGCCACGTTCCACCTCAACCCGACGACCACCTCCATCGTGCTCAACGTCACCGACGCTCCAAACCTCACCGCTACGATAGAGGGGCCACTGGGCAACAACAGCCAACTGCTGCTTGGAAACGACATTTGGGTCAACGGCAGTGCCCTTTCTCTGGGCGCATCGCCCGTGGCTCTATCGGGCGATCTTCAGTTCTCCATTCGAGCCAACGATTCTGGTGATGAATGGTACGAAGTGTTCAACCTCAGCGTTTCCGGCACGTTTTCTGTCCAGTTCCTTCTTCCAACCACTGTCATGGTGGCGGCCGGAGAGATTGAGCCACGGCTCAGGTTCTTCCCGTCAACCCTCCCGGCGACCGATGACGCTGATGTATCCACTGGAGTGCCTTACTTCTTGCAGGGCTTGTTGACCTTCCAAGTCCAAGAATCGGCGCAGGTCAGGGGTCAGAACGCCCTTCTTTCGGTGCAAATCAACGATCATCGAGGCGTATCGGCGGGCGCCGAGATTCTGGGCAATTACGACTTCTCGTTCAACGGTACGTGGTTCAACACAACCGTGGACCCAACCCTGGACCTGCTTGAGGTGGCGCTTCCCCTTGACGCAAATTTGCGCTCCGGCGATTACCCCATCGACATCTCCTTCAACGGCTCAGACTTCTACCAAGCCTCGACGGGGAACGGCACGATTCGGGTCATGGCCGACATCGGATGGAACTTGTCCATCGGTCAAGATTGGACCTTCATGGGAAACTCAACGCGACTGTTTGGTGACGTTTATGACGCCGTCTATTTGACGCCCGTAGTCAACAACAGCACGCTCATCACCGTTTCCTTGTTTACGGAGCAAGGTCCCATCGACGTTGCTCAATCAAGGCTTAACAACAGCACCGGGACGTTTGATATCCCCATTGCGATGCCCACAAACCTCCCTTCGGATGCCTACGAATTTGTTGTGGACTTTGACTTCCTCACAGAGGCGCCGGTCGGTGGAGCCTACTACACCTTCGTCGATCCATCGGTCCCCCCAGCCCCACCAACCGCCATTTCCACCCTCGGTGGCATCATCACCGAGGTGGTGGTTGACGCAGAACGCCCCGCTTACATCGTTGAGATGAACGACACCATCACCCTGACATCAAAAATCACCGATATTGCCGATGGTTCCAACATCACCGGTGCGAGCGTGGACTACATCTGGGACTTCGGCAACACCAACCTGAGCCTCGGTACTGCCACGACCAACAGCGATGGCAATGCCTCCCTGCCGTTCACGCCATCCGGTATTGCTCCGGGCTACTACGACGTCGGCATCGTGGTTCAGGACGACCTCACCGCAGCTCTTGCCGCTGGCAACGCTCGTCGATTCGGCAACCTCACCGTGGTCAACGTCACCGTGCAAGTGACCAGCGACATCACCCTGACCGCTGTTCCAAGCACCGTCACGGCCGGTGTGCCGTTCCGAGTGGTGGGGCAGGTTGACGACGGTGAAAACGCAAGTCGCGGCCTCATTTCTGCCGTAAGACTCAACGTGTTTTGGTTGGAGAATCCAGATGAACTGCTACTGAGCAATTACGCCACCCAAAACAACGGCAGTTTCAACATGACCGTGCCCACCGATACCGCTGGAAACGGGACAACTCGGGGCCCTCACACACTGGTCATCAGTGTCGTGAACGATTCTTCGCCGTTCTACCTGACGGCTACCGCACAATCACCGGTTCAAGTCATGGGCGTCTCTCGGCTGGAAAACCTCCAGCCGCTCAACGCCATCGTCATCAACCGTGGAAACACCGTCAACATGTCCGCTAAACTTGTTGAGGCATCCGACATGTTCGCACCACTCTCGAATTACGAAGTCGGTCTTCGGTTCCACGAGACCTGGCTGTCTCCACAGAACAGCGATGGGGAAGGGTTTGCCAACTTCTCCTACAGCGTCCCCTACGATCATCCCCTCGGCCTCATCGTGGTCCAAATGGTGTTCAACGGTTCAACCGATTTGTTGGCCACGAGCGCAAACCTCACCAGCATAACCGTACGCTCACTGACCGTTCTCGTCGTGGACAGCATCACGGCCAATCCAGTTGCGGGAACCGAGTTCAACATCAGCGGACAAATCGTTTCCGACAACGGCTCTGGACTGGTGCAACGGGACGGTAGCGTGCTACCCAACGCCAACATCCTCTTTTCGATCAACGGTCAACCTACCGGGTTTACAGCAACGGGCGGGACCGTCGGCGTCAATGGCGTCTGGAACGCCACCGTTCGACTCGGCGAATCCTTCGCAGCCGGTACGCATCTCATGGAGGTGACCTACATCCCCAACGTCAATTACTACGTTGGGTCAGAGGCCAACACCAGTTTCGACTCTCGCGGATTCTCGACGATGAACTTCGTTGTTCCAGCCCTCGACGGCATCGGTCAACCGTCATTGAACGACCGGACGGAGCGAGGCACGCCGGTGGAATTCTCCGTGCTGTTGCGCGACAACCAAGGCCTGCCGATGGCCAACCAGAGCGTCACCGTTTCCCTACCGGCCACGCTTTCAGGAAGCACGCCGATACAAACAACGGTTCTCACCGCTTCAAACGGCTCGGCTTGGGGCAACCTTACCGTTCCGAGCAACATGAGCGTCGGCCCAACCGATATCCATGCGTCCTACGCCGGTATTCCTGGAACAACGGGCATTGTTGGAACAAACACAAGCTCTCAATTCGTTGTCCTCGGCCAAACAGAGGTCGTCATTCTGCAAGCCCCAAGTGTGCTTGTCGCCGGCGATACCATGCTGGTGAATGGCACCTTGCTCGATGACCTTGGACTTGTCCTCCAACGAGGCGACACACCTTCAACAGCCGTTGTTTACTTGTTGATCGATGGTGTTCCCGTGGCCAGCGTTGAAACAAGCAACGTGTCCGGAGCGTTCGCATTTGCTTACACATTGCCGGAAAACACCGCAGCAGGTCCTCATCAACTGTCCGTTGAATTCCGTGGCGGCCGCGAGTGGGTGGACCCTGTCGGTTCAGGCGATATCAACAACCCCGAGTATTACATGCCAAGCTCTGCCACGGTCGAATTCAACGTTAGCGTCCCAACCAAGATTCTGCTCTTGACCGCTACCGGTGACGCCGACCGGGAAACCACCATGACCATCCAAGGCCGGTTGCTCGATGTCGTTGATAACCCACTCTCCGGTTTGACGGTTGAGATTTGGCTTGGAGGTCAATGGCTCACCAACACGACCACTGACGAGCTTGGAGAATTTTCTGCCGTTCACCCCGTACCTGCCGACGCACCGTTGGGTCCTGTCGTCCTCGAAACAAGGTTCACCGGTACCGTCGCTTACCTACCGAGTAACGCCTCTGGTACTTGGCAAATCTACAGCCAAATCCTTGTCACGGTCGACATTGAGTCTCCACTAGCTGTTAACCAAACCGTCACCATCACAGGTGCCGTTCTGGACAACCAACTCAACGGGATACCAAACCACCAAGTACAACTCGTCGTGGAAGGCATTGTCATCGCGACCTTGGACACGGACCAAAACGGCGATTACACCTACGATTGGGTCGTTCCTGACATCTTCGACTTCGGTACCCGTGCACTGGTTGCAGAAGTTGCGCCGCAAGGCTTCTACCGCAGCGGTGAAGGCAACACGACGTTCTTCTTGTCCCACCGTTCATGGGTCACCCTCCAGTTTGAGGACGGAACCGACGCAACCCGTGGCGATGTTTGGGCCATCAACGGCAGGCTTTACGACTTTGACACGGTTGACCGGGACGGTTTGGTTGGTTTCGAACTCTCGATCAAGTTGGACGGGAACACGCTGTCCACCGTGACCACCGGCGTTGACGGTGCTTGGAACGCTGTGGTGCCGGCAACATCGGACCTCGCTCGTGGTGAGCACACCATCACGGTTGAGTTTGCTGGAACGCAAGCGCACCTTCCAGCCGACGCCGAGAGTCGCGTGCACGTCTGGGCGAATCTCTTGATTCAAATCGATGAGGTATCGCAACCCAACTTCGTCACGCGCAGCGACGGTTCGGTCAACACGATTTCGTTCACGGGTTCCGTCCGAGAGATCGGTGGGACAGGCGAGGTGTTCGAAAACCTCGTGATGTACATTGGGAACGGCTCCGACTGTCAGGGCGGGCGAGAAGGGGCGTTTTGTTTCGATGTGAACGGTCTCTCGTGGACCAACGGAAACTTTTCACTGGACGCCACGGCTCCAAAAGAGTTGAGCGTAGGGGCACAAAGCGTCTTTATTGACATCGCCAGAAACGACACGCTCTACCTCAACGCAGCCAGCACAAGCCAAAACATCTTCCTGCAGGTTGACGCCACCATTGAAGTCGACATCACGCCAATTGTCGAAGACGAACAAGAAGACGTTATCGTGTCGTTAACGATTGAGGCTACCGACACCAAAGAGGGTGTTGAGAAGGTTCAGGTTTCGGTCTACATCTACAACGCCACAGGAGCCCAGATTCGGTCCCTCAGCAAAGAAACAACCGAAGACGGGACCGTCCGCTTTGAATTCAACAGCACGGATTCTTACGGTGATACGGACGCCCAGGGCGGACAAGTGACGCTCAAAATCACCATCGATGACCTCAAGCTTTCTCAACGAACACGAGACGATTTCAAAGCCCGAGACGATGCTGGATTTGCGCCGGACTACATCTATGCCGAAGACCAAGCTGCTACACCCTGGTGGTCCTACGGCATCGTTCTCTTGCTCGCTTCGATTGCCGTTGCCGGTGCTGTCTTGTACCGACGACGCAAACAGGCCGACGACTTGCTCAAAGATGCTGCAGAAGTCTTTGCTTACACGGCCGAGTTGCTGGCGGCAGGCGACGCCATTCGGGAAGCCATCTTTACTTGCTACCAAGACCTCTGCGGGTTGCTCCAACAGCGTGGTTTCTTGCGACGGGACTTTGAGACGGTCCGTGAGTTTGAGTTCGCCATACGTCAAGCCATGCAGGGCGTGTCAGAAGATGCGCTGACGGCCCTTGACAACACGTTTGAAATGGCTCGCTACAGCCGAGAAGAAATGGGCCCGCAGCATCAGGATGTTGCGGTCCAGGCGTTGAACCGCATGAGCAGTGAAATCGCTCAGATGCAGTCTGTCCCGCAGCGTTAAGGCTCACCATCGCAAGACGAGGTGCCCTTCAGTGAAAGTTGCCGTAAGCGAGGCTGAGGCATCGTTTGGTAGCGGCAATTCTCGCACCAGATTCGGACCTTCAGGGTCCTCGACATCGAGTTTGACCAGTGTGGCGTCTTGGGTTTGTTTGACGTGCAACTGAACCGCTTTTTCATCCGTGCCAAGCAGCGGAATGCTGAGACCATCGGGGTTCAATCGCCCGTTGATGCCCTCAACCACCCATGCAAGGGCTCGCTCTGGATGGTGTTCTGCCAACCCGGTCTCCGGAAGCATGCCCGCCGTGATGAGAACTTCGGTGTGGCGCTGGCGAACCTCCTCTAGGTGGTCGACATGGGTGTCAAAATGCGCTTGGAGGGTGGCTGCATCCGCCCTCAACCCATCAAGTGAGGGCGTTTTTGTTGCCGATGAAGCGCCTTCTTTTACTTCAATGTCCAGCGCAACCCATTCATCCATGCGACACGGAACTGGTGAGCCCAAATGAACCTTCGGACGCCACTCATTCGTGCTCAAGCGTTTCGTCGCGCTCCACTTTTGCGAAAAAACGGCGAGCGAACCGGTGGGTGGCCTCGCTATCTTCTGCTTCGTACATTCGCAAATCTGCAGGGAAACATTTCGTGTAGGTTCTGTCCGTCACCCGCCGGTCAAGCAACAGGACAAGCGCCCTGTCCGCAACGGACCTTATCGGTCGACCCATGGCCTGCAATATCGAGTTGATCGCCGGTTGCGATACCGTGTACCGCCAAGCCAAATTTCGGCCAAATCTCTCCTCAGCATAGGCTTTCAACGCTTTTGAGAGGACGGACGGTGGTGAGTTGGGTATACCGATGCACACCACGGCGTCCAGAGCGCCGCTGTGATAGTCCACGCCCTCGGATAGACGGGCGCCAAACACGCCGGCGAGCAACACCTTGCCACCCGCCGCTTTCTGTTCCAACAATCGGTCCACGATTTTATCAAGGTCGTTCTTGGTCCAATCGCGGTCCTCTTTCACAACCTGCCGAACACCTTTGAAATTGGCATCCAGA